>ENA-ORTL01000912-ORTL01000912.1-human-gut-metagenome-genome-assembly--contig:-NODE-912-length-15352-cov-26.143_pt1 | contig 15352 bp, 8 predicted proteins | sample MGYA00241916_ERZ509196 | MGnify/ENA primary metagenome ERZ509196 (study PRJEB26280, sample SAMEA2338844) | human gut metagenome | biome: human gut; feature: human-associated habitat; material: faeces...
GTTTCCAGGAAGCTGCACAGAAAATTCAGGAGAAGGATGAATACGCACTTGTTCCATTCTTCCGTTTTTATGATACCGTACATACTTTTCTGGATGGTTCAATCCGTCGTGTAATTGAGCGTTGTCAGAAAGCAGCCGACAACGGCGATGGCATCGAACAGCAGGATGTGGATGTGCTGAAACTTCTGTACTTGATTCGATATATTGATGATATTCCTTCTAATTTGGACAATATCGTTATCCTTATGGCAGACGATATTCGTGTGGATAAGATTATCATGCGTGAAGCTGTCCGTGGATGCCTTGATCGTCTGATGAGCCAAAACTATATCGGCAGAACCGGTGATACTTATAACTTCCTGACTGACGAAGAACAGGACATTCAGCGTGAAATTAGAGATACAAATGTGGATACCGCTTCTATCGTAGAGCGTATTGCTCAGATGATTTACGGTGATATTTTCACAACTAAGAAGTTCCGTTATGGAAAATATGACTTTGCCTTCGACCAAATGGTAGATGGTATTACTGTCGGTGTGGCAACAGGCGGTATGCGTCTACGTTTCCTGACTGTTGCTACCGATGCTATTGAAAAAACGGATTATCGTCTGATGGCAGAATCCAAAGGCAACGAAGCAATCGTGGTCCTGGCTGACACACCTTACTATGAATCTCTGGAATCTGCTATGAAAATTCGCAAGTATGTAAAGCAGAGAAATGTAAGCCAGCTTCCAAAAACTGTGCAGAAAATCATAAGTGACCAGCAGGACGAAGCCGGAAAATATGAGCTGAGTGCCATGAGCGAATTGCAAAATGCCATCGAGGGGGCACAGTTCTATGTAGACGGTGAGCATCTGGAAATCAAAGCCGGAAATGCAAAGAGTAAGATTGACCAGTCACTTGAATATCTGGTTGCCCATGTGTATAGCAAGCTCGACTTGATTACAGATAATGCAGGCAGTGATGCAGATATTATTGCGATTCTGACAGGTGCGGTAACAGCACTTCCGGGCATGGAACCGAACCGTGATGCTGCTTCTGCCATGGAAGAATATCTGGAAATGCAGGATGCAAAAAAGCTGCCGACTTCTATGGCAGATGTGCAAAGCAAATACAGTGCGATTCCGTATGGATGGAAAGAAATTGATATTGCTGCGGTTGCGGCACAGCTGATTTATTCCCAGAAAGTAACCATCAAGTATGCAGGCAATACCATTCAGCCGGATGACCCGAAGTTGCCGGATATGCTCCGCAAAAAGAGTGAGATCGGAAAGACTTCCATCAGCAAGCGTAAAACCATTTCTGCTATGATGATGCGTGATGTAAAAGCGATGCTCCGAGAGTATTTCGACATCATGGATGTACCGGACGATGAAGATGGCCTGATTCGCTTTGTGACGGAGAAGTTTACCGAGCAGCGTGATTACTATGCTTCTTTGGATGCTCGTTATGACGGACATAAATACCCGGATCGTGCATTGGTACAGGAAGCCATTCATCTGATGGACGATGTACTTTCACAGAAGAAAGACAATATTGCTCTGATTGAGCGTGTGCTGAAAAAAGAGGATGCTCTCTTTGATAATAAAGAAGCCATGAGCAACGGCATTGAAAACTTCTTCAAAACTCAGGTAACAGTGTTCGATCAGGCAGTACAGTTTGAAAAATCTCTGCATGATGATCTTGATTGTATCGCAGAAAATGAGGAAGCACACAAGGCACTGAATACCATTCGTTTGATTATCATGGTTCAGACCGGAAGTAAGTTCAACTATAACCGGATTCGTGAACTGAATCCGCTGATGGATACGGTTCGTACAGCTCATGACAAGATGTTGGAAGAAAAACGTGTTGAGATTCTGGAAACAGTTCGTCAGTGTATGGAAGCAACCCACACTGCCGCAAACGGCGATTCCAAGGCATCCCATCTGATTGAAAAATCAGACCGGTATTTCAGCCAGTGCAAGGAAAAAATCGCAGAATTAAAAAGCCTTGCCCTTCTGGATGCCATGTTTCTGCCAATGTGTCAGTACAAGGATGATACAGTCGATAATATTGAATCCGTTCTGGCTCCGCCTGTACCGAAGCCACAGGTACAGCCGACACAGTCAGGAAAAGAAACTGCTCCTGTAAAGAAGAAAGTGGTTCGTGCCTATAACCGTCAGGTTGTATTTCAGGCAAAGACCTTACAGACGGATGCGGATATTGATGATTATGTAGAGAAAATTCGTTCTCAGCTGAAACAGTTGTTGAAGAATTGCGACGAGATTAAGCTGAACTAACGAGGAGAGACGAGTATGGATAAGAATGCGATTAAAAAATTTGCTGTCTGGGCAAGAACAGAGCTGATCGCCCGTGTTTCCCTAAAAGGTGTGGAATACGGTATCACAGAGGATAACATTGAGGATGCCAATGCGGACAGTGTTGGCGGCAAAGTCCTCACTGCCGATGAAAAGAAACAGCGTCAGGCTCTGATTGCCGAGATTAACGATAAAGGATATAAGCAGGTCATGGAAGAGGTTGCCTATACTTGGTTCAATCGCTTCTCTGCTCTGCGATTCATGGAAGTCAACGGCTATCTTCCTTCTCATGTGCGTGTATTTACGGACGAGGAAAACAACTTTAAGCCGCAGATTATAACCGAAGCCATTCATCTGGATTTGGATGGACTCAATATGGAAAAAGTCTATGAGCTGAAAGATGCAGAAAAGACCGAAGAACTGTATAAATACCTACTGACTGTGCAGTGCAACGCTCTGAATAAAATTTTGCCGGGAATGTTCCAAAAGATTGCCGACTACACAGAGCTTCTTCTGCCGGACAATCTGCTCCGTGAAGGCAGTGTCATTCAGCAGATGATTGAGCTGATACCAGAGGATGATTGGAAGGATGCTGTCCAGATCATCGGCTGGCTGTATCAGTATTATAACAGCGAGAAAAAAGACGATGTTTTCGCAGCTCTGAAAAAGAATGTGAAAATCACCAAGGAAAATATCCCTGCAGCAACCCAGCTTTTTACACCGGACTGGATTGTTCGCTACATGGTAGAGAACAGCCTTGGTCGTCTGTGGCTGGAAGGACACCCAGATGCCAAAGATCAGCTTCTTCCTACCGAGGAAGAACAGTCTGCCTATGCTGCTGGAAACCGTGACATGGAAGATACCAAATGGCACTACTATCTGGAAGAAGCTGAGCAGGAGCCGGAAGTGCAGGCACAGCTTGCAGAAATTCGTAAGGAATACGCCGCACTGACACCGGATCAACTGAAAGTCATTGACCCATGCTCCGGTTCCGGTCATATTCTTGCGTATATGTTCGATGTGCTGATGAAGATTTATGAATCCTATGGCTATACTACACGTGAAGCAGTGGCAAGCATTGTGGAGAATAATCTTTACGGATTGGATATTGATGACCGTGCGGCACAGCTGGCTTATTTTGCGGTAATGATGAAAGCCCGTCAGTATGACCGCCGCTTCTTTAGCCGTGGCATTCAGCCCCATGTATATGCTATTGTGGAGAGCAACCATGTAGATCAGTTTGCATTGGAGTATTTCTGTAATGGGGATGCCAAGCTGAAAAAGGCTATGGATACCATCATCAGCGAACTGCATGATGCAAAGGAATATGGCTCGATTCTGACCGTGACACCGCAGGATTGGTCTGCGTTGTATGCCCGCTTTGCGGAAATCAAGGAAGATATTCATATCTCTCGTGAAGTGGCACTGAGAGGATTACTGCCACTGGTGCAGGTGGCAGAAGCATTGGCACAGAAGTATGATGTGGTAGTGACGAATCCACCGTATATGGGAAGCGGAGGAATGGGTGCAAAACTCACAGATTTTGTCAAGAAAAGCTATCCTGACAGTAAAAGCGATATGAGTACGGTATGCATGGAAAAATCTCTTTCTATGTGCAGGAAGAATGGTTTCATGACAATGATAAATATCCCAGTATGGATGTTCTTGGCAAGTTATGAAAATTTTCGTAATGCCCTTTTGCGGGATAATACAATCATCAATATGATTCATCCTGGCAGAGGTATCTTTGGGTCAGATTTCGGAACAACGACCTTTGTATTTAGGAAGTCTAATCCTTGCGGTTATATTGGATGCTATCACCGTCTTTTTGATGCACAAGGTGAAGTGAAGTCGAATGAAGAAAGAGAAAAAGCATTTTTAGATAAAAAAGGGCAGTTTTACGCTGATCAACTGAACTTTTCGAAGATTCCTGGAAACCCAGTGGCATATTGGGTTAGCGATATACTCATGGAAGCATTCGCAAAAGAAATCTTCATTGGAGATATTTGCGAACCACGAGTTGGCATGGCTACAGCTAATAATGATCGATTTATTAGATTGTGGTATGAAGTTGGCATGGATAAAATTGGTCTTGGAATGAAATGTCGTGAGGAGGCAGTAAATAGCAAGAAAAAATGGTTTCCATTTGCTAAGGGTGGAGAGTTTAGAAAATGGTATGGAAATAACGATTATGTTGTAAATTGGGAGAATGATGGTATAGAAATCCGCAATTTCAAAGATGAGAAAACCGGGCGAATTCGATCTCACAATTACAATTTAGATTATATTTTCCAGTCTGCAATAACTTGGACAGTAATTAGTTCGGCTACAACTTCATTTAGGTTTTGTCCAGAGGGCTTTCTGTATTCCAACAGCGGTTATGGTATGTTCTTCCCGCATAAAAACGATATTCCAGCAATATTGGGATTTTTGAATACCAGTGTTGTTATGAGTATTTTAAGCGTTTTGTCTCCAACGATAGGTTTTGAGTCAGGATATTTAAGGAAAATACCATATTTATCTACGCCAGATGAAGTTACAGCAGTAGTTAATGAATGTATTTCTATTGCAAGAGCTGATTGGGATTCCTTTGAAACCTCTTGGGATTTCAAGCATCATCCACTGCTCCGAAAAGTTCCGACTATTGCCGAAGCCTTTGAGCAGTGGCAGGCTGAATGTGACGACCGATTTAATCATCTGAAATCCAACGAGGAAGAACTGAACCGTATTTTTATTGATATTTACGGCTTGCAGGACGAACTGACACCGGAGGTTGAGGACAAGGATGTTACTGTCCGCAAGGCTGACCTTGGCAGAGATATTCGCTCCTTCATTTCCTATGCGGTGGGCTGTATGTTCGGTCGCTACTCGCTGGATGTGGATGGTCTTACCTATGCAGGTGGCGAATGGGATGACAGCAAGTATACCTCTTTTGCGGCTGATAAGGATAACATTATTCCGATTTGCGATGATGAATACTTTGAAGATGATATTGTTGGTCTGTTTGTAGAGTTTGTGAAAACCGTTTATGGTGCGGATGTGCTGGACGAAAACCTGAAATTCATTGCCGATGCTCTGGGGGGAAAAGGTCAGCCGAAAGATGTAATTCGGAATTATTTCCTGAGTGATTTCTATTCTGACCATTGCAAGATTTATCAAAAACGCCCGATTTATTGGTTGTTTGACAGTGGCAAGAAGAATGGCTTTAAGGCTCTGATTTATATGCACCGTTATCAGCCAGACACCATTGCCCGTATCCGTACCGATTATGTACACGAACAGCAGGCTCGTTATCGCACAGCTATTGCTGATCTGGAACAGCGGATTGCCAACGCTTCCACCGGAGAGCGTGTGAAGCTGAACAGAAAGCTGACCACCTTGCAGGCACAGGATACTGAAATCAGAACCTATGAGGAAAAGATTCATCACCTTGCCGACCAGATGATTTCCATTGATCTGGATGATGGCGTGAAGAAGAATTATGCAATTTTCCAGGATGTTTTGGCTAAAATAAAGTAAGTAAGGGGGGAGCAATATGAGTGATGAAATCAATATGACGATTCCTATTCCTGCAGATGATGATGGTTATGTTCTTTTGCAATGCGAACAATGTGGCACATATTTTAAGGCAACTCCTTCTGATTTGGAGGATGACGGGGTGCTTCATATATTTTGTCCAAGTTGTGGCTTAATAAGCGAAAACTATGTTACTGAGGATGTACTTGAACTTGCCATGAAAATGGTGACGAATGCTGTCAATGATATGATTTATAATGAATTCAAAAAAATGGAACGGCATAGAAAAAAAGGAATCATTACATTCAAGGCTGGAAAACGTCCGAAGCATGAAAATGAAGATCCTATTCGTTCAGGAATAGAAGCAATGGAAATTTGTGATTTTCCATGTTGCAAACGTACTGCAAAAATTAAACCATTATTAAAAATGACGGGTGCATATTGCCCGTTTTGTGGGGTGAAAAATTATGAAATTGAATAGAAAAGAATTGCGAAAAATTCAATATGATTTTAATAGTTGCTCTAATCGACTACTTCAGGCAAATTATGAAGATTATGCTGATGTGCTTGGGAAATTTGTGAACTACATAGATAGTACTCCGATTATAAGTGATTATATTCATGATTGTGGCAGCTGTGATTGGAATTTAGAGAGTGAAGTTAAAGAAGTACAAGGATCCTACGGAAGATTGATTTTTTCATTGGGTGAAACTGATAGCGAAGAAATACGAAATGTGTACGCTGTTTTAAGATATTTGGTGGAAAATAACAGTTCTGTATATCGTGGTGTTGCCATGGGATATTCTTCTTCATCCAAATGGCAAGATAAAATCAAAGGTTTTAATGAACGATTTGTTATGGTGTTGATTCGCCATGTGGAAAGTTATTTAACGAAAGTAGGTATTGATATGGGAATAGATGAAAAGAATATTTATAATGTGACGGTGCAAAATGGTCAAGCTATTATTGCAAATGATAATTCATCTGTTATGGCAACTACAAATATTGGGGCAACAGCAAACGATATTGAACAGTTAATTGATGCAGTTAGGACGAAGATGGATACTCTTACATCTGATGAGGATAAAGAAGCAGCATCTGAAAGCTTGGAAGTTATAGAAGCAGAAGTTATATCTGAAAAGCCAAAGAAATCTATGATAAAGACAGCAATAGCTTCGTTACAGGCTATAAAAGGAACTGTCGAATTTGGATCGGCAGTTGCGGCATTGATTCAATTCGTTGGACCAATGCTATCGTAACAACAGTTAAAACTGTAAAAGAGAGCGAGGTGTTACAATGACCATAGAAGAAATTCTTGCAGGTGAATCCAAGAATATAGAGTTCAAAGAGACCCTACCAGAGAAAAGCATCAAATATATGAAGTCTGTGGTTGCCTTTGCAAATGGAACCGGAGGGAAAATCATTTTCGGAATTGCCGATAAAACCAGAGAGGTTGTCGGCTTTGACAAAGAAGATGTGTTCAAGAAAATGGATGCCATTGCCAATGCCGTATCAGACAGCTGTGAACCGGCAATCATCCCGGATATTACTTTACAGACGGTTGATGGTAAGACTGTCATCGTGGTAGAGGTTTCTGAGGGCAGACAACGTCCATATTATATCAAAGCTCTTGGTAGAGATGGTGGTGTATATGTCCGTGTTGCCGGAACTACCCGCCTTGCCGATGAGTATATGGTAAAGGAGTTGTTGTTTGAGGGCAGTAACCGCTACTATGATCAGGCTTTATGTACTGGGTTAAATGTTACAGAGGAAGATATTGATGCCCTTTGCAAAGCTATGAAAGAGCAGGCTGTCAGAAATGCCCGTACAGAGGAACAGAAAGCATCGATTAAAGATGTGGGAAGACAGCAGTTGCGTTCCTGGGGAATTTTAATTGAGCGTGATGGAAAAGATTATCCGTCTAATGCTTTTGCTATTTTGACTGGAAACGGAGGACTTCATGTTGCAACGCAATGTGGTGTGTTCAAAGGGACAACAAAAGCAGTTTTTGTTGACCGTAGAGAATATAGCGGTCCGCTTTGGGAACAGATAGACGAAGCATTTCAGTTTGTCTTAAGAAATATTCATCTGGGTGCTACTATTGTGGGAATTTATCGCCAGGATGTTTATGAGATCCCACCGGATGCCATTCGTGAGTTGATTATCAATGCTATGGTACATCGTAGTTATCTGGATCATGGTACGATACAGGTAGCGGTATATGACAACCGATTGGAAATTACTTCTCCAGGAAAGCTGCCAATGGGACAAACGATGGAGCGTATGAAAGAAGGCTATTCCAGAATCAGAAATGAAGCTCTTGCCCATGCGTTTGCCTATATGAACCTGATTGAGCATTGGGGAAGCGGCATTCCGAGAATTATTGATAAAGTAAAAGCTGCCGGATTGCAGGAGCCGGAGTTTATTGGTGGCGAAGTTGATTTGCGTATTAATATTTATCGAGGTCAGGTTGCTACCAATAACGCCATGATTAACGCCAATGGCGTTAAATGTGGCGTTGATGATGGCACTAATAGCGCTGAAGTGCCGCTTAATAAGGAACAGACGCAGATAGAAAAATTGTTGCAGATTATAGAGAAGAATCCGTCTGCAACACAGGCATATTATGCGGAAAAAATGGGTATATCGAAAAGAACGGTTTCTCGAATGTTCGCTTCTTTACAGGAAAAAGGTAGATTGGTACAGGGCGGAACAAAACGAAAAGCAAATTGGAAAATTATAAGGTAGGAGGACAGCATGGATACAGATAAAATAATACAAGATTTAAATCGCAGATTTGCTGCACCTCTGGCTGAGTTTTATCAGCGTCGTATCATTTTCTGGTACGATGAAGATAAGGAATTTGAGGATAAACTGGATGAAGTGGTTTTGGAAAATGCAAAGGTGATTGCGCTGACTGGAAATAATTCGTTTTCTGTAAAAAAACTGCTTTCAGTAGATGATTTGACCACAAATTATCTGGTTTACAGTCCGTGTGTTTATAATCGCCCGGATGATAACTGGCTTCTGGACGTGGAGCTTTACAGCGAAGAGTTTCGGGCAGATCTGATTTCTATCTGGATGGATGAGATGGGACTTATATCAAATCCGGCAATGAGGAAACAGGTTAAAAATTATCGTGCTTACTTCAATGCGAAAGACCGTCGTTTGAAAGTTAGTACACAGAATAAAGTTCCGGAAACACCGGCACAGTTACACATGGCTGTTATGGCGGCAATCTGTGGATTGAAAGATGCACAGCCTAATATGATTCTCCGTAGTGTGTTCCAGGCGGGACTTGATTTGAATAATAATACGGTTTATCAGGATTTTGTAAAATATCATGCAGACGCAGCATTTTGGGCGATGGTTCGTCAGGGATGCGGATTTGTGGAGGAAGAACCAGACCTTGGGCGGTTAGCAATTCATCTGCTTTTAACTGCAACGACCCGCACCATGCGGCAGGAATATCTTGCCGGACTGGACGGCTTTATTTCCATGCCACATCAGGCATATTGCTATGATTTTATTTCTGAATGGCTTCATAGTGACAACATTCCGCAATTATATGATGTGGCACGTTATGTTGAGGATGAAGCCCGTCTGTATCAGCGCTTTGAAAAGCTGACGGTAGAGGATTTGGTAGGAACAGAATGCTTCCCGTGTATTAATGAAGTGATTCTGACAAAGCTAATGACAGAGATCAGTGACCATATCATTGATGTGGATACCATTACGAATACTGTTGAAAAACGGAGAACTTGTGTATGGTATGAGCCATTTGAAAATTTTTATGACGGTATCTTACAAGTGGCGAATATGCAAAGTTTCTTTAAGGAACATTCAGCCGGATTCCATACCGCAGAAGCGAAAAGTATCTGGAAAGAATATACTGAGAGCTACTATCAGATGGACACATATTACCGTTTGTTCCATCTTAGTTTTCAAAAGAGCTTGGAGACTTCCAATATTCTGCTGGATGATTTGTTCAAGCATGTTGTCGATAAGGTGGAAGGACTTTATACTCACTGGTTCTTAGGTGAGTTGGGCAATAACTGGTCGGATGTATGTGCGGATGAACTGGCAACTTACGGTAAAGTTCTGGAAGTACCGCAGCAGGAAGATTTTTACCGTTCTCGTATTCAGACTTCGGATACTAAAGTATTTGTAATTATCTCAGATGCCATGCGTTATGAAGTGGCAGCTACGATGGCAGATCAGCTTCAGCGAGAAACGCAAAGTAAGGTTTCTATCAGTAGTATGCAGAGTATCTTCCCTTCTACTACAAAGTTTGGTATGGCAGCTTTGTTGCCGCACAAAGAATTGACAGTAGAGGTTCGGAACGATATTTTGACGGTTTTGGCAGATGGACAGTCTACGGCAAGTACTTATAGGGACAAGGTTCTGAAAACAGAAGATTCGGCAAGCGTGGCCTTAAAGTATAATGACATCATTGCTATGAAACGAGCGGAAAGATGTGCTTTGGTAAAAGGTATGGATGTGGTTTATATTTACCACGATACCATTGATGAAGCCAGCCACACTTCGGATATTGCTGTTTTTGCTGCGTGTGACAAGGCAATTTCAGAATTGAAGAATCTTGTGCGTATCATTGTAAATGAATTTGGCGGAACGAATATTTTAATTACGGCAGATCATGGATTTCTTTATACATACAGTCCTTTGAAGGAAGAGGACAAAGTAGATAAAAGAGGATTTTTTGATGTGGATGTAACAAACACTGACATTACAAAAAAAGAAAGTATCAAGCGATGTGTGGAGTATGGCAGAAGATATGCAATTATGCAGAAGGGTGTGCAACCAGATTACTTGATGCCTGTAAAATTCTTGGGCGGAAATACGGAATTTGATGGATTTGCACCAAGAGAAAGTATTCGTATCAAAATGAATGGCGGCGGTATGAATTTTGTGCATGGTGGTATCAGTTTGCAGGAAATGGTTGTTCCGGTGATTGAGTATCATTATCTCCGCAATGATTCTATGGAATATAGGCGAAATAAGCAGAAATATGATACCAAGCCGGTAACGGTCAATTTACTGTCCGCAAACCGTAAAATCAGCAATATGATTTTTTCGTTGAACTTCTATCAAAAAGATGCGGTCAGTACAAATCGTGAAGCAGCAACCTATCAAGTTTATTTTACAGATGAGGACGGCAAACAGATTAGTGATATTCAGAAGATTATTGCAGATAAGACCAGCGATAACGGTGCAGAAAGAACTTTCCGTTGTCAGTTTAATTTGAAATCTCTGAAATACAGCAATACAGCTACTTATTATCTGGTAATTGCAGATGAACAGGGATTACAGCTGCCACAGCGGGAGCCATTCCAGATTGACATCGCCTTTGCGGTGGACGAGTTTGATTTTTTTAATTAATGCCGCAGGAGGAGAGAAAGATGGAGCAATTTGCAGAGGGTGAAAGTACCCGTGAAGAAATAAAGAACAAGCTCCGTCAGAACTTTGACGGTAAGATTGTTCGGAAAGACCTGACAAAGAAAATTAAAGAAGGGGCGAATGTCCCAGTGTATGTTCTTGAGTTCTTGTTGGGACAGTATTGCAGTTCAGATGATGAGACGGTTATAGAGAAAGGCGTACAGAATGTGAAGCGTATTCTTGCTGACAACTTTGTACGCCCGGATGAATCACAGAAGATTCTGTCTCAGTTGCGAAAGAAAGGCAGTCACACGATCATTGATATGGTGACTGTCCGACTGGATATGAAAAAGGACTGCTTTTTTGCAGAGTTTTCTAATTTAGGCGTTGGTAATGTACCGATTGCCGATGAATATCCAGAAAAATTTGATCGCCTGCTCTGTGGCGGTATCTGGTGTATTGTTCAGCTGGATTATGAGGTTGAAGGCGACAATAATTTTGGCATTGAGGACATTGATGGAAATCCGCTTCGTTCCAAACAGAAAAAGCAGAAAGATATTTCACCAATTAGTATCCGTAAGCTGACACCGATCCAGATGCCGCACATTGATATTGATGAACTAAAGCAGGGGCGAACAGCTTTTACGAAAAATGAATGGTTGGATATTCTTCTTCGTTCTATCGGCATGGAGCCAGATGAATTTACATACCGTGAGAAATGGTTACTCTTGACCCGTATGATTCCATTAGTTGAGAATAACTTTAATCTTTGCGAGCTTGGACCGAGAAGTACCGGTAAATCTCATCTCTACAAAGAGATTTCTCCGAATAGTATCTTAATATCCGGTGGGCAGACGACAGTTGCAAATCTGTTTTACAATATGGGACGCAAAACGGTCGGACTGGTCGGCTTATGGGATTGTGTAGCCTTTGATGAAGTGGCAGGTATCAAGTTTAAAGATAAAGATGGAATTCAGATCATGAAGGATTATATGGCATCCGGATCTTTTGCCCGTGGCAAAGAAGAAAAAGCTGCTACTGCGTCCATGGTATTTGTGGGAAATATCAATCAGAGTGTGGATGTGCTGTTGAAAACCTCCAGTCTGTTTGCACCTTTCCCGCAGGAAATGGGAACAGATACAGCATTTCTTGATCGTATGCACTGTTATCTTCCTGGATGGGAGATACCGAAGTTCAGACCGGAGCATTTTACCGATGATTACGGTTTTATCAGTGACTATTTGGCAGAATTCATCCGAGAGCTTCGTAAGGAGCAGTATGGAGATGCACTTGACCACTACTTCCGCTTGGGGAGAAATCTGAATCAGCGTGATACAATTGCGGTTCGTCGTATGATAGACGGTTATCTGAAGTTGATGTACCCAAATGGTGAGTTTACTAAAGAAGAACTGGAAGAAATTATTCAGATTGCATTGGAAATGCGTCGCCGTGTCAAGGAGCAATTGAAGAAGCTGGGTGGTATGGAGTTTTATGATGTGAACTTCTCCTATATAGATTTAGAAGATATGTCAGAACATTATGTTTCTGTACCAGAACAGGGTGGCGGTAAGCTGATACCGGATGGAATGTGTAACCCGGGGCAGATTTATACCGTATCCAGAGGAAAAAGCGGCATGATTGGTGTATTCCGTTTGGAAAGTCAGATGCTTCCGGGCAATGGCAAAATTGAACGGACTGGCTTAGGCAGCGATTCTAAATGCAAGGAAGCGGTGAACACGGCATTTAATTATCTGAAAGCCAACGGCAATCGGATCAGTGGCGCTATCAGTACTTCAACCAAAGACTATATCATCAACTATCAGGATTTACAGGGAATTGGTATGACAGACAAATTGGCACTTCCAACATTAATTGCACTTTGTTCGATTGCCCTTGGAAAGCCTGTTGTCAGCAACTTGGCAGTGTTGGGAGATATAACAATTAGTGGTACAATGATAAAGGTGGATGAACTTGCCAATACACTTCAGGTGTGTCTGGATAGCGGTGCAAAGAAGGTGCTGATTCCGAGTACCTCGTTTGTTGATTTCGCAAGTGTTCCGGCTGATCTGATGAGTGCATTTCAGCTGATTCCGTACCAGAGTGCAGAAGATGCGGTGTTTAAGGCATTGGGGGTAGAATGATTGAAGAAAGACTTAATTAAACTTATAGATTCACGAAAAGAAATAGAAAAAATGTTTCATCCGTTTGGTGGCGGTATGGGAACATCCTTTGAACGGATCAGTGATGTGCCTGAATTCCAAAATTGGCTTCAAGAGATAAAATTGGAATTACAGGGAATTTATGATCGAACTCATGACACTTTTGTGTGGGAAACTATCAATTTCTGTGGCAAGCGTCTGGATGGTTTTACGGAGAAAAAGTATTTTATTGAGCTTGTCGGAAAACTTCAGGCTATTAGAAAAAATATTGATAAATATTATCCGGACGAGGAGAAAGAGTCAGGATTGTCACATTCACAAGGAGGTGCTTCTGGTATGAAAAAGAAACCGCTTATATTTATAAGTCATTCTTCTAAGAATAAGGATCAAGTTGCAAAAATTGCGGATTTACTTCGTTCAATCAATTTAAGTCCTCGCAGAGATATTTTTTGCAGCTCCCTACCAGGATATGGAATACCAAATGGAGCCAATATTTTTGACTTTTTAAGGGAACGGTTCCTTAATTATGACTTGCATATTATTTTCGTACATTCGCCAGAATATTACGAAAGCCCAGTCAGCTTAAATGAAATGGGCGCAGCATGGGTACTAAGAGCCAATGCAACTTCACTTCTTCTTCCTGGTTTTGATTTTTCTGGAATGAAAGGTGTAATTGGAAGTGACTGCATTGCTATTAAGTTAGATGGTGATCGTTCCGAAGTAAAAGATCGCCTAAATCAGTTGAGACGGGAATTAGAATCAGAATTTGATATTTCAGATAATGAAGATATTATTTGGGAAGAAGCAAGGGACAAGTTCATCAGTGAAATAAATGGCGATGTATCAACCAAAAATGAGAATATCAGTGCTACACCTGCCTTAATTACAGAGGAAATGAAGCAACTCCTTAAAAAAGTGGCAGATGCACCGGGAGGGCAGATTCTGATAACTTCAGATTTGGAATCAGGTACATATATTCAAATTGGCAGCGAAGTAGTTGCTAAGGAGTATCCAGATAGACGTGAATATGCTGTTTGGGAAGAGGCGCTTAATGCTTGTTTGAAAGAAAAATATATTGAAAGAAAAAGCGAAGAAATTTGTGTAATTACAAATGCGGGCTATAAAGTAGTTGAGTGATGAAAAATACATATAGTAGAAGAGCATTAGATTAAAAAAAGAATAGTAGCTCCCCATTATTGGAATATTGTCCAGTTTTGGGGAGCATTGTATTTGCTATATTCGCCATTTTTTCTTAGGTTCATATTTCCCACACCCATCACAGGTCTGTGGCCAGTTGATTTTCCATTCAAAATATTCATCTCTGGTAATCTCACCGGATTTCAGTTCATCCATCCGAACCACCCATTCTTTCAAAAAATCATTCAGAACTCCATAGTTAAACCACATACAGACAGGAGCATGGGCAGGCCAGCTATCATTGTCATGGTAGTAAACGGAAGTGTCAGCTACTTCATTGCATTTCTCACCAGGAAATTTCCGAGGGAGAAGCAGATGCAATGCTGATGGATTAAATTCATCCAGCCAGAAAAGCAGTTCCATCATTTCGGAAGCGTCACGTCCAGCGGTATCATAGAGGGTATAAGGATTGACATCAAGAGCCTGTGCCATTTTATCGACCAGATCTTTTTTGGGAACACGAACGCCTTTTTCATATTGTACAATTCTATGCTGATCGGTCAGTCCGATTTTCTCTGACAGTTCTTTTTGTGTCATTTTCCGGAATGTCCGGATTTTTTTTAATTTCAGATTAAAATTCATAAAGTCACCTCTGCATTAGTCCTGATAAACATCCATTGAAGATAGTAAAATCAAGAAATGAATAACTATTTGTCCATATTATAACACAAACTAGCAGAAAATCAATGAAAAAGAGTACAAAAAAGAACCTAAAACGCATGAGGTGCTATTGACATTAGCAGTAACGGGGGATATAATGGCATTAAATCGAAATAGGTACAA
>ENA-ORTL01000913-ORTL01000913.1-human-gut-metagenome-genome-assembly--contig:-NODE-913-length-15342-cov-2.81507_pt1 | contig 15342 bp, 12 predicted proteins | sample MGYA00241916_ERZ509196 | MGnify/ENA primary metagenome ERZ509196 (study PRJEB26280, sample SAMEA2338844) | human gut metagenome | biome: human gut; feature: human-associated habitat; material: faeces...
TGGTCTGTCATACCTGATATATAATCACATATTACTCTTTCCTTTGGTTCATCCTGATACAGAAGCTTTTGATATTCCTCTGACATCTTTTCCGGATATTTGCTGTAATATGTATATAATTCTTCTACTACATGTTCTGCCTTTTTTTCTTCACTTTTTGCCGCAGGATTTAAGTAAACATCCTGAAACATCAAAGCACGGATATCCCGAAACCCTTCTTCAATCTCCGGAGACATCATAATCTTATCTTTCCCCTGACTGTTCTCTACAATATTGTGGACAAATGTATTCAGCCTTTCCCTTGTAGTAGCTCCCAAGAGCATGCGCAAGGTAATGGGAATGTCATCTTCTGTAATAATTCCTGCTCTCTGAGCATCATCCATATCATGATGAATATAAGAAATCTTATCACAGTAACGAACTACCTGACCCTCTAAGGTATGAGGTTTTCCGCTGGTTCTGTGATTTAAAATTCCGTCCCGCACTTCCCATGTAAGATTTAACCCTTCTCCGTTTTTTTCTAAACGCTCCACCACTCGAACGCTCTGCTTATAATGTGCAAATCCCAAGGGGCAAACTCTGTTTAAGGCTCTTTCCCCCGCATGACCAAAGGGCGTATGCCCCAAATCATGTCCCAGCGCAATGGCTTCTACTAAGTCTTCATTTAAAGACAGCGCTTTCGCAATGGTTCTGGCTGTCTGAGAAACCTCAAGGGTATGGGTCAGGCGATTTCGATAATGGTCACCCTGAGGGGACAAAAATACCTGTGTCTTATCCTTCATACGACGAAATGCTTTACAGTGCACAATGCGGTCTCTGTCCCGCTGGTAAACTGTACGGATATCACATTCCTGCTCTTCTCTTTCCCTTCCCTTAGAATGAATACTGTGAGAAGCGTACGGGCTTAAAAGCTCTAATTCTCTTTTTTCCATTTGTTCACGAATATTCATAGGCAGTCACCTGACTTTCTGATACCTTTCGGCAAAACATCTTGCGGTAATACCGCATACTTTCAAAAGAACTCTTCATATTTATTATTTCCGAAATTTCTTCTATTTCCTCTTTTTCTTCTTGAAAATTTCTACAAATTTTCTACAATTCTTTATAGGAATTTCTTAAAAGTGCGATTTCTCCCGCATATCCTTCTAAATCATTTGGAGTTTCCAAATAAAAGGGCAGCTTTCGAAGCGCCGGATGATTGATTACTCTTACAATCGCTTCCAGTCCCAGCTTTCCTTCGCCGATTTTCGCATGGCGGTCCTTATGACTTTCCAATCCGTACATACTGTCGTTTAAATGAATTGCTTTTAGCCTGTCCAATCCAATCACTTTATCAAATTTCGTCAAAACTCCGTCCAAATCCTCTGCGATATCATATCCTGCATCATATACATGACAGGTATCCAAACAAACTCCCAGCTTCTCTTTTAATTCCACTCTGTCTATAATTTCTCTTAATTCTTCAAAACGGCTTCCTACTTCGCTTCCTTTTCCTGCCATAGTTTCCAATAATACCGTTGTGCTCTGCTTAGGATTAAGAATTTCGTTTAACATATCTGCAATATACTGAATTCCCACTTCCACTCCTTGTTTTACATGGCTTCCCGGATGAAAGTTATAACAGTTCCCCGGAGTATATTCCATTCTCCTTAAATCGTCTTTCATAGTATTCACTGCAAATTCTCGAATACTTTCATCCGCCGAGCAGGCATTCAGGGTGTATGGGGCATGTGCCAAAATTCTGTCAATCCCTTGATTTTTTGCCCTTATGAGAAAAGCGTCTACATCCTCTTGCTTAATTTCCTTTGCTTTTGCTCCTCTTGGGTTTCTGGTAAAAAACTGAAAAGTATTTGCGTGAATTTTCTCTGCTTCCTTTGCCATAGCTTCATAGCCTTTTGAGGAAGATAAATGACATCCAATTTCTAACATAATCAATCTCCTTTATTTTCTGCTCCTGTTGCATAGGAAACAATTCCCTATGCAATAAAATAAGCACTTATGCAAAAATAAAATCTCTTTTACTTTTACATAAGTGCTTGATTAACTTAGTGCGGGAGATGGGACTTGAACCCACACGTCTATACAGACACAAGATCCTTAGTCTTGCCTGTCTGCCAATTCCAGCACTCCCGCTTGCCCTACCTCTTGGTAAGCATTTGTATATTATGTATATACATGCGGGAGATGGGACTTGAACCCACACGTTTATACAAACACAAGATCCTTAGTCTTGCCTGTCTGCCAATTCCAGCACTCCCGCTTACCTGTCGTTTCTCTCAAACGACAAGTGAAAGTATAGCAAATGTTTTTCTATTCGTCAAGAGTTTTTTTCATTTTTTTCGTAGATTAAATTTCCCTTTACAAATTTACTTTTTATCTGTCTGTCATCTGCCAGATAAATAAGTCTTTCCAGCCGCTCTCTTACACTTAATTCCTGCGGATGTAAAAGCTCACTGTCATCAAAAACGACTGCATCAAACTCATATCCCTCCAGAAAGCTTCCCACTTTTCCGAAAAATGCTCCGCCTCCTGCTGTTCCCATATAAAACGCTTCCTCCAATGTCACCGGCTTCTGTTTTGCATCCACCAGACGCCAACGAAGCTTGGAGCATTGAATGGTATCTGCCATAGCTCTTAAAACAGAGGTGCTGTATCCTCCTGCCACATCACTTCCAAGTCCGACAGAAAGCCCCTCATCTAAAAACCGCCGAACAGGCGCAATACCGGATGAAAGATTTGTATTCGACTGTGGACAATGCGCAATAAACACACCTTGCTTTTTAATCAGAGAAATTTCCTCCTCCTTTAACCAGACACAATGTGCCATAATCGTAGGACAATCTCCTCCGAACAAGCCTGCCTGATAATACGCATCACTGTAACTGGAAGAATTGGGGCAAAGTTCCTGTACCCACTGAATTTCTCCCGGATTTTCTGACAAATGAGACTGCAAAGGCAATCCTGTTTTTTCCTGAATACTTTTCAATTCCGCCATCAAAGCATCGGAACAGGACGGAATAAATCTGGGGGTTAAAATAGGCTTCGTATGCTCATAACGCCCTTCTGTTTCCAGCAGCCACTGCCTTACCGCCTTTGCTGCTGCCTCTGCATTTTCCTCCTGTAAGCCCTCCAGTGCATTTCTGTCCATACTCACTTTTCCCACATAAGTATCCAGTCCGGACGCTTCCAGTAAATCCATCAATATTTTTGTTCCTTCTATATGCAGGGTAGCAAAAATCACAGCTCTGGTCACAGCGCTTTTCTTTAAATCCTCTACAAACATTGTATATGCCTTTTTTGCATAATCTGCATCAGCATATTTCATTTCCTCCGGAAAAGTATGCGTATTCAGCCAGTCCAGCAATTCCAAATCCATTCCCAAGCCCCGAAAAGCATACTGAGGCGCATGAGTATGCAAATCCACCAATCCCGGTATAATCAGCGCATCCCCCATATCTTTTACAATATAGCTTTCATATTCCTTTGGAAGCTCCTGATAAACACCTCTGCAAATCCCTTCCTGGCACACCACATAACTTTTTGGACAAATCACAAGCTTTTTGCTGCCGTCACTGTAACAAATATTCCCTCTCAAAACAAAGCCGTTCTTTTCCTGCATTTACTGATTATTACCTCCGTATAAATTTCTCCTGAATTTTTCTTTCCCCCTCCAGAAGCATTTCGGTTACTTCTTTATTATTCTTTCCCAAAATCTCCTGAAAACATTCCCATTCATCTTTAATACCCTGTCCATGAGGCACAAGATATGCTCCGGCATCGCTACCTAGTGCAAGCTGTACGCCTATTTCATATCCCATTTGTATATTGCGGCTTCCTGTTTCCCATATCTTTTCCAGAACCTCGTCGGAAAACCTGCCGCAGCCAATCATGTTTTTCACTACGGTTATAGTAGGCACCCACACGGTTTTATGTTCTTTCATTGCCCACATAGCTTCTTCATCTACATAGTTTCCATGTTCAATGCTATCTGCACCGGCAAGAGCTGCTTCCCGAACAGCCCTTGCCCCATTTGTATGTGCCATTACGGAAAATCCCTCTTCGTGAGCAATATGTACCATTTCTTTTACTTCGTCAAACCTCAAGGGTTCTTCTGTCACAGAGCCATCCATATCAAAATTCATAATACCCGTTGTCATAATTTTAATGAAATCTCCGCCTCGCTTTCTCACTTCCTTTACCAAGTCGGCATATTCTTTCATATTTTCAAAAGGTCTTCCTACAATTCCTCCGTAATGCCCTTTTTTATGAATGGCAAAAACAGGCGTCCGATAGGTAATTCCATATTGGGGTGCAATTTCCCTTGCTTTTTCAGACACTCCCAAAGCATCCCCTCCGTCCCTGACAAAGGAAACACCCTTTTCCTGATAAGTCCGAAAATGTTTATGAATAACATCTGTATCCACTCCGCTTTTATGACAGTTTACTGCTGCTCTGTAATTGAGCCCATTCATGAAAATATGTGCATGATTTTCTCCAAACATTATGACATCTTCTTTCTGAAATTAATCTTCTCTTGCCCATCCGTAGGCACATTTTACTGCCTTTTTCCAACCCTTTGTCTTTTTATCTCTTTCTTCCTTTGTAAGCTCAGGATAAAAGACACGGTCTGTACTCCAATTCTCAATAATTTCCTCTTTGCTGTTCCAATATCCCACAGCCAAGCCTGCCAGATACGCTGCCCCCATTGCCGTTGTTTCCACACACACCGGTCTTTTTACAGGAACCTGTATCATATCTGCCTGTGCCTGCATAAGGAAATTATTCGCGCTGGCGCCTCCGTCTACCTTCAGGAAATTCAATTCCATACCGGAGTCCGCCCTCATGGCCTCAATCACATCATGAACCTGATATGCCAACGACTCCAGAGAGGCACGGATAATATGACATTTATTCACGCCTCTTGTAAGACCTACAATGGTTCCTCTGGCATATTGGTCCCAATATGGCGCTCCCAACCCCGTAAAAGCCGGCACAACATAACATCCATTGGTATCCTTTACCTTCCTTGCCATATATTCTGAGTCTTCTGCCGAGTCAATCAGGCGCAGCTCATCTCTTAACCATTGAATAATCGCTCCTGCCACAAACACAGAGCCTTCTAACGCATAATTGACCTTTCCGTCCAGCCCCCATGCAATGGTGGTAACAAGACCATTTTGCGAAAAGACCGGCTTTTCTCCTGTATTCATCAGCAAGAAGCAGCCTGTCCCATAGGTATTCTTCGCATCTCCCTTTTCAAAGCAGGTCTGTCCGAAAAGCGCCGACTGCTGGTCTCCTGCTGCACCTGCAATGGGAATTTCTCCTCCAAAAAAGCTGCTGTCCGCCATTCCGTAAACGCAGCTGGAGGGTTTTACTTCTGGAAGCATACATTCCGGAATATCCAATTCTTCTAAGATTTCTTTATCCCACTCTAATGTATTGATATTATAAAGAAGTGTCCTTGATGCGTTGGAATAGTCCGTCACATGAACGGCTCCCTTTGTCATCTTCCAAATCAACCATGTTTCCACTGTTCCAAAAAGCAATTCTCCCTTTTTCGCACGCTCTCTGGCGCCTTCTACGTGGTCTAAAATCCATTTTACCTTTGTGCCTGAAAAATAGGCATCAATAATCAAGCCTGTTTTCTTTCGAAAAACCTCCGTAAGCCCCTTGGCTTTCAACTGGTCGCAATACTCTGATGTTCTTCTGCATTGCCAGACAATGGCATGATAAATAGGCTCTCCTGTATTTTTATCCCAGACAATAGCCGTTTCTCGCTGATTGGTAATACCGATTGCCGCAATATCCTCTGCATCAGCTCCTGCTTTTTGCATAGCTTCCACAGCAACGCCTAACTGATTAGACCAGATTTCATTTGCATCATGCTCCACCCAGCCCGGTTTCGGAAAATATTGAGTAAACTCCTTCTGCGCCGAACTGATAGTCTCTCCTTTTTTGTTAAATAAAATACATCTGTTGCTGGTTGTCCCTGCATCCAATGCCATTACATATTTTGCCATATCGTTTCCTCCTGTATTTACAAAGTATTTTCCCATTACACGAAAAAAACTGTCCGGAAAAGAATTCCTTTTCCTACGACAGCCTTACTCCCCTTCTCCCTGCCTTCTTATATTTCACACGTTTCTTATGCTCCTATTTTAGCTCTAATCCCGAAAAATTTCAACCATATCTTCACCTTTTCTTTTCTTTCGCATATACTAAAGCAACGAAAAATCTGAGGTATTTTTATGAATACAGCCTCTTTAAAATCTATGCAGACAGACCACCCGGATGAAGGGACTTTGCAGCTTTATGTTCTTTCTTCCATTCGCAATCAGCCTGTGGAGGATGCTTCTGTTCAAATTTCTTATACCGGAGACCCTGACTCTGTGATTGAAGAAGTGAAAACAGATGCTAACGGCATGATACCGGAAATTCAGCTTCCTGCTCCGCCACTGGAATATAGTATGGCGCCTTCTGAATATCAGCCCTATGCAGAATATACTTTCCACATTTCAAAAGAAGGCTTTGATGATTTGGATATTTCCGGAGCAGAAATTTTACCGGATGCTACTGCTATTCAAAGAGCTGTCTTGTCTCCCCAAGCTGCTCCCGGAGCTTTTGAAGATATTGTCATTCCTGCTCATACCCTCTATGGGGAATATCCCGAAAAAATTCCCGAAGACGAAATCAAGCCTATGGATACGTCAGGAGAAATCGTTCTGAGCCGTGTGGTTATTCCGGAATATGTGGTTGTACATGATGGTTCTCCAAATGACTCCACCGCAAAGGATTATTATGTCCGTTATCGAGATTATATCAAAAATGTAGCCAGCAGCGAAATTTATGCCACTTGGCCGGATAATACCATTCGTGCGAATGTATTGGCAATTATGTCCTTTACTTTAAATCGTGTATATACCGAATGGTACAGAAACAAGGGATACGACTTTACTATCACTTCATCTACTGCTTTCGACCACAAATGGATGCACGGGCGAAATATCTTTGAAAGTATCTCCCGTATTGTAGATGAGCTCTTTGACAATTATCTTTCAAGACCGGGGGTACGGCAACCGATTTTAACTCAGTATTGTGACGGACAGAGGGTACAGTGCCCGAACTGGATGACCTAATTGCAACAACATACAAACAACATTATATAGTGTTTTAATTGCAAGATGATACAATATACTCTCCCCGGAAGCAACCGGGGAGATGTTTGATATAAAAACTTTTTTTATTATCTCTCAATGATATCTACATTTCTTTTTTTCCAAAAATCTTTCATCCTATCTAAGTATTCGTATTCTATCTCTGGCGTAAGAATTTTCGCAAGCTCTTTTCCACTTCTTGTCAAATTTACATTACCGCTCATAATCGAGTTTCCTTTATTGGATTTTAGGATAAAGTGCTTATCCCCATATCTCGCTTTTAATTCTGTATTTTCCCATGCATACCCGCCACTTAATCCAGCAGAATATTCCAAAAGCCCTAAACTACTTAAATTTACAAAATCCGTAAAACGTAAATTTTTATTATATTCTTCTTTATGATTTATTGGATATATAACGCTTGGTTCTTCTTCTCCATTATCATCTTCTAAAAATATCATGCATTTAATAAGTTCTCTAAAAGCATTGGCTGACTCGTTATCCATTACAGCAATAACATTTATCAAATTCTTAGATGCCGTACCAGGCTTAATAGCCTCTTCTGATAACATTTTTGCATATATAGCCTGTACATCCTTATTCGATATACTTCCAGCTTTTTCTGTAAAATTTACTAACCAGTCATCATCAATCAATTCTGGAGTCGCATTATCATTCAAATATTTCATAGATTCAAGAAAAATGTCTCGTTGGTTTCTATATCTCTTCAGTAATCTGCGAGCTTCACTGATACTTGCCATTTTAAGATATAGGGGCATTTTATCATTTTTTTTAATTTCTTCAATAAAGTAATTGATTGCTTCTTCTTCATCTTTTCTTTTTCCGTGTGGTGTCAATATATATCCTGTTGCATCGGCTATTTTATTAATTAAATTATTTGATATATTATCTATTGCCCCAAATGCTTCTCCAGGTATTAAATTAAAGTTGTCAAACATAATTTCCTCCAAATATTTTTTTCTTATTGTACAACAAAATAATATATCTTTCTACGATATATATTAATAAAATACATTTGAACTATTTAAATTTTAAAAATTCTGCTGGCTGTCAGGCTGTTACTATTTATGTTCAATACAGCAACCGATTTGCGACACCCTGCTGCCGTTCTTACTATACTAACGCTCCTCTATCGTCAGTCCTTGCCATGTGACCATCAGACATAAAGTAGAACATTTCATTTCCTACCCATAATAGCTCATTGCGTGCCATGTAGCCACCTTCTTTGAGATAATACCAGTTGTATCCGTCTTTATACCATGTGTTTTCATACATCTGTCCGGACTCATTCAAATAGAACCAGTTACCATTGATTGACTGCCATCCGGTTTTCATTGCTCCACTATTATCCATGTAATACCAGTATCCGTTAATGTGCTGCCATCCGGTAAGCATATAACCGTTACCATTAAAGTAGTACCATGCTCCGTTAATGTATTCCCAATCATTTGTAGTGTAAGTACCATCTTTATGCTTGTACCACCAACCAGTATTATCTAAAATCCACTCATCTTTTGCATTTACAGTTTCCCCTGTAATTCCTTTATAAATTGCGTTAGCGCAACGTTCTGCATCCCATTTTGCCGCATCATCTGCATCATCTACAAAACAGCATTCAATTAAGAGCGCAGGGGAATTTGTATGTCTTAACACATATAAGCTTTTGTTAATCTTTACACCTGCATACTTCGTTGTTTTGTCAGAACGCTTTGTATAACCAAATTCTTCAGAAATAGCATCTGCAATTCTTTTCGCAAGCTCTACTGTTTTTGCATCATAACACAGAACTTCCACACCACCTGTAGAGCCGTCTCCATGCGGATCACGTCTGCCGGAGTTAAGGTGGATGGAAATATCATAATCAACGGCGTGCTGGTTGCATTTCGCAACAATTCTCTGTAAATTTGTTTTCTGATCACAATTAGTATCATCTGTACAGTCGTACACAGTGTGTCCGGCAGCTCTTAATTTTGCAATAAGAGCATCTTTTACTAATCTGTCTTCTACGGACTCTTTCAAAATTCCTACTGCCCCACTTGCTCCCTGTCCCTGTGGGCAATGTCCTGCGTGTATATTATATTTTCCCATAATTATTTTCCTTTCTGCCTCATCTGGCACAAAATAGAGGGCGAATTACTCACCCTCTGGTTTCTCATCTTCTTCCTTAATTTCTGTTACTGTTTCAATTTTTTTCTTTACATATTTCAATACCGGTCCCAGGATTGGAATTGTAACACCTATTACTTCGCAATTTTCTGTAATGCTAATCAATTCGTTAATTACCAACCAGCTTGCCACAATCGCTGCAAATAAAAGCGGAAATGCCATTTCTATATGTAATGTTCCGGTAACGTAAGAAATCATACAGTCAATCCCAAATCCAACAAAAATTAAAATATACATAGTCACTTTCTTGTATATTCCGTTAATGGAAATCTCACTTGTGATTTTTTCTCCTCTCATTTTTGCTGCTCGAAGTCCTGTAAAATAGTCGATAATATTGCAAGGAATAAGCAATGCCAGCGGTACCGCTAATATTCCAAAGAAACTAAAAAAAGCGCCGATTATGGCACTAATTGCGTACTTGATATTTTCCATTTTCCTCATATCCTCACTTTCCTTTCTTTTTTTCAATAAAATAAGACCATTAAGGTCTTGCTCTAATCTCCATGTTATTCCTTTCTGTCTAAACTTGTCGAACGATTTTTCTTGTGTTTCCATGCTTGCAAGGTATACTTATCTTATAAGGCTGGATTACCCTTTTTTACTTATTCGTGTCCGTGACGGGGTAATCCGGCTCATTTCTTTTTATTTTCGGTTTACCTGTACCAGACAAGTAAGTACTAATCCAAAGATACTCCCAGCAATAAATGTTAATACGTATCCCATAGCTTCCTCCTATTATTCTACCTTCTTCCACACTGTTTCTGTTCCAAATACCCCCGGTTCCCACACATTGTTATCTACTAAGGACTCAAATTTTTCTCCCCGGTGCGATACTTTCGCACCTGTCATATATCTGCCTGCATTTATTCCATCATACGGCTGCCACTGTGTATATTCTTCCTGCGGTGGTTCTGGTTTTGTGCCTCCATTTTTTAAGATAGCTACATCTTCTTCTAATGTTTCTATTCTTTTTACCACACGCTTTAATAATTCTATACTTTCTTCTGTTCTGGGGGCATTTTCCGTAGCTAATTTTTCAAGCTCTGCTTTCTGGATATCAGAGATGTCCCCCTGCACCCAAAGCGTATCAATTTTTTTCATCATGTCGGCAAGTTCATACCTGCCGGATGCAATTACATTTTTTACAATTTCGTACATATTAAATTCCTTTCTTTATAGTATTGCTTTACTAAGAGTTGCAATCTTGCCATCTATGTAAGACTGTGTATCTACTGTATAAGTAAGTTCCATACCTGCATCTGCATTGTTAGATACAATCGTGTTAGGATAGTTTGTGTGTAATTTCTTAAAGGCTGAAATGGTTTCTGGCGGTAAGTCAGTTTCGATTGGAGTTAAAAGAGGATATATAATTACTGGTTTCTCTTCATCTATTATTTTCTTAGTCGTTTCTGAATCTGTAAAACGATTATCTGTAATAATAACTGTATCTTTTTTTGCACTGTATACATATCCATTTTCATTCGTCCATTCCGCCCTGATATATCTTGTGCATAACATGTTGGATGTTTTTAAAATGTAATCCTTCTCTTGTAATATAATGCCTAAATACTTAGTTCCATTCTCGTGCTGTCCAACGTGTTTTGTATCTATATTTCCATCTAAGACGATCTTCCTTATCCTCTGCACATACTTGCCTCTTGCTAAGTCTATTTCGTCGCAAATCCACTGTTGTCCATTGGAGTCCGTGTAGTTACCGCCGGAGTTTACTTTTAAACCCAGCAAGCCGTTTGGAGTTTGAAGAGTAATGGTTTGTTCTTTATATGGCTCGTAGGTAGTTGGTGTTGTTCCGTATTCCACCTGATAATCTCTAATAGTTACAGCTTTTCCCGCTATAGAATCCAGAAAACATACTCCAACCTTAATTCTAGCTACCATGCTGCTAAACTCTACAGAAATGTTGCTCCCTCTTTTGTAGTACGTTAATCCTTTATAATGATTATTGTATACCATTTTCCATGCGTCGTTGCTGATTGCGCTTTCAGAGTCTTTTATCTCTTCGCCTAATTTGTTGTAAGCTTTAAATAAGATTTTCGCACCTTTTTCTTCTGTATCTTGTTCTTCAGGCAAAGTAGCCTCCATTTGGAAAACAAGTTCTTTATTTTTGCTTACATCAATATCGTTAAAATAGAGGTAATCTCCTCCCCAGTTATTTACCGTATTGAAAGCTATAACCCCATTTTTAATTGTGTAGCTCCCTGCATCATAGTTACTACTTATTGCGTCTCCGGAAACATTGACTAAATTTTTCCCAGTTATTTTAATCTCAACATTTCCGCTTTCTCCTGCGCTTACAATCGGGACTGGATTTTCTGTTGTAGGCACTCCATTCTGCTCAGACTTTCCAAATACGCTAAGCTTTACAATCGGCAACTTTGCGCTGTTAGTTACCTTTATGTTATTATTCGTGGTGGTTGCTTTTTGAGATATTAACGCATCTTGTAGCTGTTTATTCCATGCCTCCAATATAGCAATGTCTTCCCTTGATTGAGTAATTCCCTCTTTGTTAGTGTTAATCTGCTCCCTATCTGCCACAATTTCCTGTGCGGCTGTTTGTACTGCCTGTACCTGTTTTTCTCCCTCTGTCGTTACAATTCCTGCCTGCTCTGTACCTTTTTCGGTAATCTTTGCAAGTTCTGCTGTAGTAGCTTCTTGCACGTTTGTTATCTGTTTCTGTCCTTCTTTGGAAACTTCTGCTTTAATCACATTTACATCCAGTCCAAACTGGTTTACTTTATCATCCAACTCTTGCTTTGCAAGATTTTTCTGCTCGGTAATATAAGCCGCTGTCTGGTCTTTCACTTCCTGCACAGATGCAGTTTCCTGCCGTTCTACCGCCTGTACAGCATTATCTTTCGCAGTCGCAACCGCCTGTGTGGCTTCTGTGGTCTTTTCTGCCATGTGAGTATCAAATCCGTTTACCAGCGCATTTACATTATTTGCCACCTGTCTAATATTGTCCTCTGCTGTCTTTGCCACTCTTGCACTTCCTGCGGCACTGTCTTTACTACTTTCTGCTTGTCTGGCACTTTCTGCTGTCTGCTCTTTTAATTGTCTTACATCTGCTTCCATCTGCGCTACAGACTGCTTGTCTTCTGCTACTTTCGTAGTATTCTGTGCTACTTCTTTTGCCAGACGCACTACTTTATCGTGTGCCTCTGTGTATTGCGGTGTCATATCCCCGGGCATAGTAAGGCACTGCCAATGCTCTGTGGTTTTCCCCGGTTCTGGCGCTGTCCCGGTAATGGTCTGCCCTACTGGGATTACGCACAAATAAGAGCCACCCTGCATGGTTACAAGGTCTAAAAACTCATATTTCGCAGCATTGTCATAATTTCCTTTTGGATTTGGAGAGACATTTCCTAAATCCGTTTCCGTGTAATGATTTTCTGTCTGCATTTTTACCTCCTTAAAAATTTAGTCTATAGAGCAAGCGGCTTCCTGCCCTGACAAATCGCACCTTGTCAATCTCCGGGTCGGAATACATTTTTAATCTGCCATTTACCACCTTAAAAGCGGCAAAATAGACGTTCCCGGTATCTCCTTTTAAGGCTTCTTCCTTGCCCCTTACATAAGCATCAATCTCGGTTTTAGCATCTTCTACCTGTCCCGGAATTTCCCTTGCTATCTTTTCGGCTTCTCCAGCGTAATATTTCGCATTGTCCTCAGTACGCTCCGGCAGGTCTTCTCTACCATGCGCCCAGCCTTCCGCTTGCCTTTGTGCTTCTTCTGCTTTTTCTGCGGACTTTCTTACTTCCAGAACAGCCTCGTGGAAAATGTCCGGATTATCCCCACCTCCGGGTACTTCCGGCTTTGGCCTTGCTTTAACCTTTAATCTTGCCCGGTATTCTGTTTTTCCGCTTGTGGCATCTGTGACGTACACGAATGCAAAAATACTGTAATTCTGCGTTGTATCTCCATTTTCCAGTACACTGTCCGGGATAAGCACATCTGTTACTCCATCCTTTGTAACACCAACACGGGTAATAGATGTTCCTCCTGTTTCCTGTGTAGAAAAGTGCACCTCTACTGTTTTCGGGAGTTTCAGCCCCTGTATGCGGAGGATTTGCCCATAATCGTGCTGGTCTAACGTCGTATAGTTTACTGCATATTTTTCTCCCGGCGGGAATGCTACTATTACCATTTCTGTCCTCCTAAGATAATTTAATAATATTTAAATATTCCTCTCCTTGGCTCCATACGTCTGTAAGGCTACTGTCTACAGAGAGATAAGCTTTTAACTTTGTTTCGGCAACGAGGTAATTATAAGTCGCATAGCTAAGTGTGTCGTAAGAGCTGCCCTCCGGAAGAAAATGATGGTCTCCCCCCATATCATTTTCATTTTGCGTCACCTTTGACCATACAGTTCCGCTTCCTGTGCCTGTTTTCTTATGTAAGCTTGCCTGTAATATAATTAAGTATACACCGCTTGTTTTTATTTCGATGTAGCCGTCCCTACCGCGAACTCCTTTGTAGTATTCGTTTTCGCCTTCGAAGCCATTGTAGTTTCCGGCAGGCTGCCATTCGGTAGTAATCTTCCATTCCCTTTCATATCCGCCCATGGTTACAGATGCACATTTTGCATCGATTAGTCTTTTTATGTTTTTCAGATTTTCATCATTTTTTGTTTGCTCCTCCGCTATCTTTCTTCTTATAGCTTCATCTTCTTCTTTTCTATCTGTTTCTTCTTTTGTCACAGCCGCTTTTCTATCTGCAATTTCTGTTTGCACAGTTCCCGTATATTCCCCTATCTTTGTAAGCACCTGCTCGATAAGAGTTTCTTGCTGTGCTTCCGTTGCATCATCAAATTTCATGCTTTTTCCGACTCTTACTGTTTCCGTAAAGCTTACAAGGGCTTTATTATTGTCTACAATCCTAATCTGTATAGCATTCAATCCCTCTAAAAAAAATCCCTTTGTAGGTTTAAAAGAAATCACATTATCCATCACGTCTGCAAGAATTTTATCCAACTTCCCGTCTGGTTTTAAGACATATACAACCGCCGCCGCCGTTGCCGGCACAGTAAAATCCATTACATGGTATTCTATCGGCACCATATCCGTGCCAATATTGTAGTCGATTATGTCTTTTAAAGTATCCCTTAATACGTATATCTGTCTTTTAATTGCTTCCATATTCTTTTTTCTGTTTCCTCCTTATGCCGGTATAAATCTTACAATATACAGTCCTTCCGGTTCTGGCGGAATAATTCCACCGCCGCCTTTATATCGAAGTACCAAATCCCACGGATAACTATAAAAATTGGCTTCGTACACTTCCGTTCCCGTCTGGTCTCCTGTCTCCGGGTGTCCCCTGCTGGAAGAAGCATGTACAATCCTTCCATTACCTAAATACATGGCAGTATGGTGTGTTGTATTTAGAAATACGTCTCCACGCTGCGCCCCGTCTCCATTCATGAGGTTTACGTCATTCGCAATTTCAAATCCTGCCGCCGTAAAATACTGCTCCATGTTGCCTGTGTAAACTCCTGTGCCTCCTCCGATGTTTACCCCTGCTTTTCGATATGCCTGTGTAACAAAGGAAGAACAGTCGTAATCAGGTCCCCATCGGTTTTGCTGGCTATATCCGTGGCTATTATCCGCTGCGGTATCGCAAGCCCACTTGATAGCCTTTTCGATTACTTCTGCGCCGGAGAATTGTTCCAGATAGTTGTACCATTTTCTTGCACATTGTCTTCTTTCCGCTTCTACTTCCACGCCAGCACGTTCAAAGTTCTTTAAAAATGCACTTGCCAGATATTCCGGGCTTTCTCTGCTTGTCCGAAACTGTTCGAAGGAAATTGGATAGGCAGATGTTTTAATCCATTGCCCGGAAGAAACGGTTAAGTTCTGTATCCAGTAGAGCTGTCCGGCTGGATCGGTAATACTATACCCATTTGCACTTGCCCAATTTGTATAATTGGTTGCCGGAGTCCATTGTACAAGACCGAAGCCTCCTTTGTAATTTCCTTCCTGTAAGCTCT
>ENA-ORTL01000923-ORTL01000923.1-human-gut-metagenome-genome-assembly--contig:-NODE-923-length-15058-cov-2.36606_pt1 | contig 15058 bp, 9 predicted proteins | sample MGYA00241916_ERZ509196 | MGnify/ENA primary metagenome ERZ509196 (study PRJEB26280, sample SAMEA2338844) | human gut metagenome | biome: human gut; feature: human-associated habitat; material: faeces...
CTTGGAGGTCTGGATGCGGAAATCCCGCAGGTACTGGCGGAAGGTGATTCCTGTCTTACTTTTGAACAGCGTGCTGAAATAGTTAGGGTTTAAGTATACATAGGCGGACACATCGTTCAGGGTAATGGTATCCCTGTAATTATTCCGGATATATTCCTTGGCCTTTTTTATGACGAAGTCTTCTTTATTATTAAGGGAATCCATGGCCTTTTCCACATAAAAGTTCAGCGTGGCAAACATGGAGGTCTGAAGCTCTTTTAAGCTGGAAGCATCCTCGATCTGCGCCAGAATGTCATAGTCTGTCAGGCTGGACTGGCTGACGACCGGGATGAAGTTGGCGTTGCGTCCCATCAGGTCATAAATACCATTGGATAACGTTCTGCGCAGATGCGCGACTGGGGGGCGGCGGCTGTTAAAGTACGCGAACAGCCGGGAGAGGTGTTCGAGGGCGCCGGCATAATCGTATTCGGCCAGGGCGGCGGTCGTTAAGTCTAAAAGCTCCTGTTCCGCCGCCCGGTGCCGCTTCATACCGGTCTGCTCTCCTTCCTCTGAGCCAGTCCACTCCTTTGAATCGGCCGTATAGGGCAGGTCGAAGAAATACCGCTCAAAGCCCCGCAGGCATTCCGCCTTTAAAAAGGATAAGTCGGCCAGGGGCAGAGGGCTTAAGCCGGCGCTCACGAAGAGTCCCTCGTCTTCCAGCTGCTTTAGAAAGGCGGCTGTAAGGGCCGCGCATCTGGCGGTCTCTCCCAGTTCAAAAAGCAGCAGAATCCAGTACTGGCCGATCTCACCGTATACCGGGCAGTAGGAGGATGAAGGAGGAAAACAGGACTCAAAGCGGGTCTCGATAAAATTACGGATGATTTTCTTGCGGGAATAGAGGCCGTGGGACATATCGACGTACAGAACGCGGCAGGGCGTATCCCGGGTGATGTGGCTGCGCGTCAAAAATGCCTCTTTCTCCTCGTCTACCGGGGCGGATCCGAAGAAGCCCTCCAGAAGAATCTGATTCTTTAAATCGGCCTCCAGGGCCGGTGGATTTAAGGAATTGATCTCCAGCGATTTAAAGATGGAATCCAGGGCATTTAAGAGTAGTCCCTCGTTGACCGGTTTTAACAGATAATCGATGGCTCCCAGCTTTAAGGAACTGCGGACCAGATTATAGTCGTCATATCCGCTGAGCACCAGTGTCGGAGGAATGACGTATTCTTCCTTTAAATGCGTGAGCAGCTCTAAACCGCCCCACACAGGCATCTTGATGTCGGTGATGACGGCATCAAAATGAAACTTAACCACCTGATCGAAGGCGATTCGTCCGTTTTCCGCGGTGTCCGTAATGACGGTGTCCGGATAAGCATTTTGAATCATCCGGGACAGTCCGATCCGGATGTTGGGATCATCATCAACCACCAGTATTTTATACATGATTTTCCTCCTCCTTGCTGGAGCGTGTCTTAAAATTCATTCCTGTCATCTGCATGCCTCATTTCGCAGACGTAAGCGGAATTTTAATGCAGACTGAGGTTCCGCGTCCCTCCTGGCTCTCGATCGTCAGCCCGTAGCCGATTCCATAATATAGCTCGATCCGGCGGTGGACATTTTTTAAGCCAATGCTCATTTTCACCTCTGATATAGCTGTTCAGTGCTTCCACCTGTTCCGGCGCCATCCCCACGCCGTTATCCGTTACCTGAAAATAGAGGATTCCCTCTTTCTGATATCCGAAGATACCGATCCGTTCATTTCCTGTAAAGCCCTCGAATCCGTGGTTCAGCGCATTTTCCACGAGGGGCTGGAACATGAGTTTTAATGACAGGAATTCATATAAGTCCTGGCTCACCATGACATTGATCTTCACGGCGTAGTGGAAGCGGTACTGCTGGAGTGTAATATATTCCTTTAAATGCTCGATTTCCTCCTGCAGAGTCACCAGCTCGGTCGGTGAGGAGACCCCGTAGCGCAGGACATCGGCCAGCAGCAGGCACATCTGGGAGATATCGTGGGCGCCTTCCGTGTAGGCCGCCATACGCATGCTTTCCAGCGTGTTGTAAAGGAAATGAGGATTAATCTGATTACGGAGCATCTGAAGCTCCAAATCGCGTTCTGCAATATCCTTTAAGTAAACTGTATTGATCAGATGCTCCACCTGTCCGGCCATCTGGTTAAAAGAGTTGGTCAGATATCCCAGCTCCGCATCCGGCGGAATCTCCACACGGACGGAGAAATTCCCCTGTCCGATCTCTCCGCAGGCAGACACCAGGGTCTCGATCGGTTTCGAGATACCGCGGAAGGTGTACTGGACGAAGAGGATGATCAGAAAGAGCAGAAGCAGCAGGGACACCAGGATCGTTACCAGCGGCATATAGGAGATTACGGCGGCCGGAGTGGATATCACACAGGACAGGCCGGTGGAATGATCGGTCACCATATGGAAGAAATAGCCGTTTCCTTTGAGATTTATGTTCCCTTTAAAGTTTACATAAGTATACGGAACTTCGGATGACGCACTGGAGATCCCGGTGGCAGGCATCCGGCTGGACATGGTTTCCAGCGGAAAACTGTCAGAGGAGGACAGCAAGCCGTTATCTGCATCTAAGAGGGCATAGGACTGGCCTTTGTAGGAATGCAGGCGGGGAAAGGAGGACTGGAGGTCATTGATATCCAGCTGGGCAAGGACGAGGCATAGCGGGGCAAATGAGCTGCGCAGATTAATGAGGACACGGGTGCCGTAGAGGTAGTGCCGGGAGGCTCTGCCGGATGGATCTTCCTCGGATTCATTGAAATCAGAGGGGATCTGGTCCGATTTCAGCAGTACAAGTTTGCCCTTTCGGTCTATGACATGCTCCCGCCAGGGGGCCTCTGTGAGAGAGGACGCGTTGAGGCGGGTGAAGTCCCTGCTGTCGAAGATGATGGGATCACCGTCGTTGGTGTAGAGATAGAGGCCTTCCAGGGAGGGAAATAGGTAGAAGAGCTTTCTCGTGGCAGTGGTAAATGTCTTGGAGAGAGCGGCACTCGTCTCCTCTGAAGTGGCATAATCCGATAAATAAGGGAAAATGGAACCGTTTCCGTTATTCTGATAATGCTCCTGAAGAAGATAGGAAGTCACCTTATCCAGAGTATCCACCTTGCCGGAGGCCTGTTCCAGCAGAGTCGCAGCCGTCTGATAGGCGGCGGTGTCCAGCCGGGCGTAGGTCTGACTGCGAAGTGTTATGAAGATATAGGTAAAACAGCCTGCCATCAGCAGGACGATTAAAAACAATATAATGAAGAGACGTTTGCGGACTCCTAAATGCTTCAGTGATATCTTCTTTTTCATGGTGTTCCCCAATCTGACCGTTCTGTGGTACAGACCTATTATAGCAACAGAAAATGACAGGATGCAAGCCGGCGGAGCGAGGATGTGAAGAAATGGTAAGAAATATAAAATAGGGGTATTCATTTCCTGTCTGAAATTGATTATGATTAGATCATCAAAAAGACGTGCACGTTTGAAAAAAGGGAAAGTGAGAAAAGGTTATGAGATATCGGAAAGTAATGGCGGTTTTATCAGCAGCTGCACTGGCAGCAGGCATTATAACAGGATGCGGCGGAGCATCCGATCATACAGGCGGTGAGAGTTCTAAAGCGGTGGCGGGATCTGTCACACTGGATTTCTTTCAGATGAAAAATGAAGCTAAATCCGTTTATGATGAGATCATCGCAAAGTTTGAGGCGGAAAATCCCGGTGTCAAGATCAATCAGATCTCCCCGGCAGACTCCGAGACCGTATTTTTGACCAATATTTCCACCGGCGATATTCCGGACATCATGAGTGTCTATCCGGCGGAGGCGACGTATAAAAGCATTATGGACGAAGGCATCATGGCGGATATGACCGGTGAGAAGGTACTTGAAAACGCGGAAGCCACAGCCGTGAAGATGTGCGAGCATAACGGAAAGGTATATACCATGCCATTTGCCCTCAGCTCATTCGGCATTTTCTGTAATAAGGACATGTTTGAAGAACAGAATCTGGAGCTTCCGGAGACCTGGGATGATTTGATTAAGGCTTGCCAGACCTTCGAGGCGGCGGGCATTACTGCCATCGCCTGCAATGATAAGGACTCTGTCGCACTCGGACAGGAGGCGGAGCGAATCATCGGTATTATTAAAAATGATGTTTACAACGATTTTGAAACGGTTGGAACGAGTGACGCTTCGTTTACGGACGCTAATCTTCCTTACGTGCGTACCATGGCGGTAGCCATGCTGGAGCTGAGAAAGTACGGCCCCAAGGATTCTCTCGCAATCGGCAGAGAGCAGGCTACCTCTGACTTCGTCAATAACAAATATCCCATGTTTATCAGCGGAACCTGGGGACTGGCGGCTATCTTAAAGGCAGCGCCTGAAATGAACCTTTCCATGGTACCGATTCCTAATCCCGCAGGGGAAGTGCAGTCCCTTCCGATCAATGTGGACATTGCCCTGGGATACTCTGCGACGACAGAGCATCCGGAGGAGGCGCTCAAGTTTATCGAATTCTGTGCAAGACCGGAGATCAACCAGCTTCTGGCGGACAATGAGGGAACACCTACGGTTATCAAGGGCGTAGAGTACCACATTGAACCCCTGGCCCTGATGAAAGAGAAGATGGCGGGAGACAAGACATTCCTGACCCTTGTCAACTACTGGCCGGCCGGCATGCGCAACGAGTGGGCGATTCCGATGCAGCAGCTTCTGATTGACCAGAATGTCGATCATTTCCTGGAAGAGACCGACAGGATTGTTAAGCAGTACTACAAAGAATCCTAGAACGTATTTGAACATGAATTTTCAGATATACTTGAGAGCAGATGTTGAATACGCTCTATAACAAAAGGTGTTGTGCTTACGCTTCCCAAGGAAGCAGGCACAACACCTTCTTTCAAAAAGAGAGGGTTTTTATGAAGAGTAAGAAAAAGATAAACAACAGGGATATCACGCTGTTTCTGTTCGTGATACCGGCAGTGGTGCTCTACTGCATGTTTTTTATTTACCCCATTATCAATGGTTTATATTACAGCATGACGGACTGGAACGGGATCACAAAGAAGTTTCATTTTATCGGACTGGGCAACTATCTCTCCATCGTGCAGGATGCCCGTTTCCGCGGGTCCTTCCTGTTTACTCTTGTCTACGCGCTGATGCTCCTGGCTCTGGTTCTGGTGATCAGCATGGTGCTGGCGCTCCTTTTGAACAGCAGGATTAAGTATAAATCGGCCTTCCGCGCCATTTATTTCTTCCCGGCCGTCATCAGTATGCTGACTGCGGGCCTGATATTTAACGAGTTCTTTTACCGGGTGCTCCCGGGGATTGGCGGGCTTTTTAACATCGAAGTGCTGAAGACCAGCATCCTGTCCAATCCCAGCCTGGCGAAATACGGAATTCTGTTCGTTCACGTATGGCAGAGCGTGGCCATACCTACCGTACTTTTGATGGCGGGGCTTCAGTCGATTCCGCAGGAACTGATTGAATCGGCTTCTTTGGACGGCGCGAATAAATGGCAGCTGTTTAAACACATCACGCTGCCCTTCGTGCTCCCGGTGGTGACTGTGGTGGTCGTTCTCATGTTTAAAGACGGTCTGATGCTGTTTGATTACGTGGTGGGCCTGACGCAGGGCGGACCTGCGGGTGCCACGGAGAGTGTGGCGCTCCTCATCTACAACCACGGGTTTAAGGAAATGAAGTTTAGCTACGGTATTGCGGAATCCATTATTCTGTGCATTCTGGTGTGTACGATTTCCTTTATCCAGATTGCCGTCAACAATAAGAAGAAAGTCTATTAGGAGGGAGGATCTATGAAAACACAGACGAAACGGGCAGCCGGCACGTATCTCATTCTGGGAATTGGTATCCTGCTCATCATCTATCCCCTGTTTCTGACGGTCATTTCGGCCTTCAAGACGGAACCGGAGATTACAAAGAATTTTCTGGCGCTGCCGGAAAGCTTTTACCTGGGGAACTTCAAAAATATACTGAGCCGTCCCGATTACTATCAGGCGGTTGGAAATACCTTATACATAACAATTTTGTCTCTGGCCGGTATGATCGTGGTTCTTCCTATGGTGTCCTATTCCATTGCCAGAAAGATGGATGTCAGCCGTTTTTATAAATACCTCTATTTCTTCCTGCTAGTCGGCATCTTTGTGCCGTTCCAGGTAAAAATGATGCCCTTGATCAAGACGATGAGCAGCCTTCACATGCTGACTCCCACTGGAATCATCATCGTGTATGTGGCCAGCTCCATCTGTGAGGGCGTGTTCCTCTACGTGGCGTTTATCCAGGGTGTACCGACGGAGCTGGAGGAGGCGGCCTACATTGACGGAGCATCCACAGCCAAGACGTATTTCCAGATTATTCTGCCGCTCTTAAAACCCATGACGGCTACGGTGCTGATCAAGATGGGCTTATGGATCTGGAACGATTTCTTTCTTCCTCTGCTGGTATTAAATAAATCGACGAAGTACTGGACGCTGACGCTGTTTCAATACAACTTTAAGAGTACCTTTACAGTGGATTATGCGCTGGTGTTTGCCACCTTCATACTGTCCATGCTCCCGGTGTTCCTGGTGTACTTAGTCCTGCAGAAACAGATTATCGGCGGGCTGACCAACGGGGCGGTTAAGGGCTGAGTGATGCGGCGGCTTATACCGCTGGAAAGGAGTTTATACCATGAAAATAAAGTATTTGGGAACCGCGGCCGCGGAAGGCTGGCCGGCGCTGTTCTGTGACTGCCCATCCTGCCAGATGGCGCGGGAGCTGGGCGGTAAAAATATCCGGACACGCGCCCAGGCGGTGGTGGATGGCAGACTGTTAATTGATTTTGGACCGGATACGTATCTGCATGTGATCAGAGACGGTCTGAAGCTTCATGAAATAAACCATTGTATCGTGACTCACGGGCACTGCGACCATTTCTATGCCACGGATCTGATGATGAAGGCCAGGCCCTATGCCCAGTCCGGAAGTGCCGCGCCGTTTCATGTCTATGGTACAAAGCGGATCGGGGAACTGTATAAACGCATGCGGGATGTGGATGACGACTGTGAAAATCTGGATGACTGTGTAAAACTCTCTGAAATTTACCCGTTTCAGCCATTTTCCGTCTTAAATTACCGGGTGACGCCTCTTCGGGCCGCCCATGATCCGGCGGAGTGCTGTCTGATCTTTCTGATCGAGGATGAGGCGGGAAAGACGCTTCTGTATGGAAATGATACGGCGTATTTTCCGGAGGAGACGTGGGAGCAGCTGCGCGGCCGGCGGCTGGATCTGGTCAGCCTTGACTGCACCATGGGGATTCTGGGGGACGGAGCGACCCATATGGGCTGGAATGGGGACGTGAGAACGAAGGAAAGGCTGGAGGCCATGGGTTGTGTCCATGACAATACCGTGTTTATCCTCAATCATTTCTCCCATAACTGCGGTCACGGGCTCTCCCATGAGGAGATGGAGGCGCTGGCGGCGCCAAAGGGCTTTCTGGTAGCCTGCGACGGGTTTACAGCGGAAGTATAGGACGAAAGACGGGAGAGAGAAGATGCAGAAGAAATTAAATCGGATTTATGACGGCCATATGCAGGCGCTTTTATTCTGGATGTGCTGGCTGGTGTATTTTGCCTCCTATATCGGCAGGCTTAACTATTCATCGGCTATGCCGGCCATGATCGGCGGATCTGTGATAACCGCCTCGCAGGCCGGATTTATCAGTATGGTCTACTTTTTTGCCTACGGTGCGGGGCAGTTTCTCAACGGTATGCTGGCAGACCGCCTCCATCCGGGGAAAATGATATTCGCCGGGCTGTTTGCCTCCGGTCTCTTAAATCTGGCCATGGGTTTCTTATCGGGCTTTGGGATGATGGCGCTGTTCTGGTGTGCCAACGAGTATACCCAGGCGATGATCTGGCCTCCGATCATGAGAATTTTTGCAAAGATGATGACCGAAGAGAGAAAAGTAAAATACTGCGTGCATATCACCTCCACCATGGCGGTGGGAACGCTTGCCTCCTACTTGTTGTCTGCGGCGATGATCGCGGCTGCGGGCTGGCGGTTTGTGTTTTATGCTGCCGCCGTATGCATGTGCGGGGCGGCGCTGGTGTTTTGGCGCGGGTTTGCAAGGGTCGAGGCGTATTCGATGGGACATGGGGCTGCAGAAGCATATGGGGGTGCGGTAGAATGTGGGAATGTGGTAGAATATGAGGAGAGGGCAGAACGGGGGAAGGTAATAGAATATGAGGAGAGGACAGAACAAGGGAAAACGGCAGACACCGGCTCCATGCCATTTGGACAGCTTCTGACCGCATCCGGCCTTCTGTTCCTTCTGATCCCGGTGGTGGTTCACGGCGTTTTAAAGGACGGTGTAACTTCGTGGGTTCCTACGTATATCAGCGAGACGTTTATGGCCTCGCCGACGCTGTCCATACTGGTGACGACCATGCTTCCGGTCATTAACCTGACCGGGGCCTATGCCGCCCAGTTTATGTACCGGAGATTCTTTCAGAAGCATGAGGTTAAGACGGCGTCCTTTTTCTTTCTCATTGCCACCGGCGCGCTGGTTCTGCTCTGGCGGTTCAGCGCGGTCAATATGTTTCTGACGGCGGGGCTGCTGTCCGTTATTACGGCATCCATGATGGCGGTCAATACGCTGTTTGTCAATCTGCTCCCGCTCCATTTCGAGAAGGAGGGGAGAGTTTCTACCGTTTCGGGATTTTTAAATGCTATGGCCTACCTGGGATGTGCCATTTCCACCTATGGAATTGGTGTGCTGGTGCAGCATGTGGGCTGGCAGGTGACGATCTTCGGCTGGCTGGCCATGACTGCCGCGGCTCTGGCCGTGTGCTTAGTTTTAAGAAAACGGGTATTCACAGTAAAGATGAGCATGAAGGAGGATACAATCCATGAGCAAATGGGTCTATCAGGCAGACGGGTTCAGCCCCGATGAGGAAAGTTGCGTGCTGCACGAGACCGTGTTCCATAACGGGAACGGCTATATCGGTGTGCGGTCTAATTTTGAGGAGGGGTATCCGGAGGGACAGAAGACCATCCGCGGCTCCTATATCAACGGATTTTACGATTTTATGAAAATGCCCCAGGCGGAAAAACTCTGCGGCTTTGTCGAGGAAAAGCAGACCATGGTCAATGTGGCCGATACCCAGACAATCCGCTTAAAACTGGGCAGTGAGGAATTTTCCCTGTTTGAGGGGACCGTACTCCGGTTCTGCCGCCGTCTGGATATGGAAAAAGGTGTGACAGAGCGCAGTATGGTCTGGCGTTCTCCCGAGGGAAAAGAGGTGGAGATCATCTGCCGACGTATGGCTTCTTTTGTAAAATTACCGCTTTTCACGATGGAGTATCAGGTGAAATCCTTAAATTACAGCGGAGAAGCTGAAATTATCTCGGATCATAACGGGGAGGTGAGCAATTACTGTAATCCCGACGATCCGAGAGTCGCGGGGGAAAGCATCTCTCACCTGCGCCCGGTAAAGGCAGTGGTGGAAGGCGATGTGTCCTGTCTGGTCACGACGGCTGCGGCTTCTGGCCTTCTGGCCTGCAGCGCGGTATGCCATCGGCTTTCCGTCCCGGCCAAGGAGACGAGGGAGAAGGCGGGACACCGGATCACCCGGACGTATGCTTTTCAGATGATGGCGGGTGAGACCATTTCTCTGACGAAATACACGGTATTTACGGATTCTGTGCGCCGTCCGGATGCGTTGGCCTGGGCCATGGCTGAGATGAGTGAGGCCGTGGAAATGGGACTGGAGTACTGGTATCAGAGGCAGCAGGAGTACCTGGCAGAATTCTGGAGGCGTTCGGATCTCGATATTGATGGGGATGAAGAGACGGCTGTGGCGGTGCGCTACAATCTCTATCAGCTGCTTCAGTCCGCGGGCCGGGATGAGTTCTGTAATATTGCGGCAAAAGGGCTGTCCGGAGAGGGATATGAAGGCCATTACTTCTGGGATACGGAGATGTATATGCAGCCGTTTTTCACTCTGACGAATCCGGATATCTCCAGAAGGCTTCTGTCGTTCCGGTACAGAACGCTCGACGAGGCCAGGAAGAATGCCCGGATTGCCGGACACGAAAGCGGAGCGTTATATCCGTGGAGAACCATTATGGGAAAGGAGTGCTCCGGTTATTTTCCGTCCGGAACGGCCGCATACCATATCAATGGGGACATTGCCTATGCGGTGGCGGCGTATTATCTGGTGACAGAGGACCGGGAGTTCCTCGCGGATATGGGCGCGGAGATTCTGTTTGAGACAGCCAGGCTCTGGATGGATGCAGGGAATTTCCATGAGGGCCGTTTTGAGATCCATGAAGTGACCGGACCGGATGAATACACGTGTCTGGTGGATAACAATTACTATACAAATGCGTGTGCAAAATACAACCTGCACTGGGCCGTAAGATCCTGGGAGATTTTAAAGGAAGAGGGAACACTGGGATCGGTGGCGGAGAAGATCGGGATGAGTGATGAGGAAGCGGCGCTTTTCCGGAAGGCGGAGGAGGCCATGCACCTGCCATATGACGAGAAATTGGGCATCAATCCGCAGGATGAGACATTTCTGTCTAAAAAGATCTGGGACTTAGACCATACGCCCAGGGAAAATTTCCCGCTTCTCCTTCATTATCATCCGCTGTATTTATACCGCCATCAGGTGTGCAAGCAGGCGGACACGGTTCTGGCCCACGTACTGTTTGAGGACATGCAGTCCAGGGAGACCATGGAGAAGTCGTTCGACTACTATGAGAAGATCACAACGCACGATTCCTCGCTGTCTACGTGTATCTTCAGTATCATGGCTTCCCGTCTGGGCAGAAGAGAAAAGGCATACAGCTATTTCGGCGACTCGGCAAAGCTGGATCTGTTCAATACGCACCATAACACTGGGGATGGAATCCATACAGCCAACATGGGCGGCGTCTATATGGCGGTTGTCTATGGCTTCGGCGGCCTGAAGGTCAAGGAGCAGGGGCTGTTCCTTGACCCGTATCTGCCTGAAAAATGGAACGCCTACCGTTTTCAGTTTGTTTATCTCGGAAGCCTGATTTCGGTGGAGGTGAACCGGAATGGATGCAGGCTTACTCTGCTGGAAGGAAAGCCGCAGACGGTGACGGTTTACGGAAAACAGTGTTCTTTAACGGGAACTGCTGCGTTTTCCATGGGAGAGAAGAATGTGCCACAGTATGACGCAGTAATCTTCGACCTGGATGGAGTCATCTGCCACACGGACGCCTACCATTATCAGGCGTGGAAGGCGCTGGCAGACCGGCTGGGAGTGCCGTTTGATGAACAGGTCAACAATCTTTTACGGGGCGTGTCCCGGGAGGAGAGTCTGGAGATTATCCTAAAGCATGGCGGGCTGACTACATTGACGGATGAGGAGAAACGGCGGGCCTGTGCTGAGAAAAATGAGATCTACAAGGGACTTTTAGATGAGATGTCACCGGCCGATTTAAGCGCGGAGGTGAAGGACACGCTTGACGGCCTGCGAGCCTTGGGAATAAAGCTGGCGATCGGTTCCTCCAGTAAAAATGCGAAAAAGATTTTGGAGCGGATCGGTCTTGGCGGCTATTTTGATGCCATTTCTGATGGAACGAATATCACGCGATCCAAACCGGATCCGGAAGTATTTCTACTGGCGGCGCAGTACGCGGCGGCTGATCCGGAGCGTTGTCTGGTCGTCGAGGATGCCAGGGCAGGCATCGAGGCGGCGTGCCGTGCCGGGATGAACAGCGCCGGTATCGGTGATGCGGCATTGTGCGAAAAGGCAAGTTACGGCATGGAGACATTTTCACAGCTGCTGACAATCTGTGGAAAGCCGTAAAATGGGGATAAAATCATAATAATTTTATAAAATATTACTGGCATTATCTCATATTATAGTATATAATAAGCGATAAGACTTGAGGCGGAGTTTTCTTCGCCTCATTGTTTTCTTTCCTGAAATGTGAGAAAATAGAGACAGGGGAACAGGAAAGAAGTAAATTTCAGTAAAGCAAAGGCAGGTGACGACATTATGCATAAATTCTTAAGGTCTATTGGATTCAGCCTCTACCAGAAGGACCGGGATATCGATAAATTGTTAGATCAAATGACAGAAGATTTATCCGGCATGAAGCGGATTCAGCTGGATGAGGAGACGAACCTCTGTGAGATCAGAAAAGAGGTTGCGCCTGGAATGGGAATCGCCGTATTTGGGCAGATGGACCGGGATGGGGTATTTCACCGGAATTATTACTATCCTTTTTTGAGAAGCGAGGATATGACATCGGATGTGTCCTGTTCTATTCAGCGCCATACAGAGCGCGAGACGTATGCGGGACTGCTTGATGAGTATAAGGTCGGTATTTCCCTGATTTTTTATATCGATAATTCATTCGAGTGCAGGGAGAGAATCATGGATAAGAGTTCCCTGGAGACGAAGCGGGCTAATTTAACCGGGCTGGCGGTCAGCGGTAAGATTCTTCTGCCGATTCAGAAGACAGAGAAGCAGCGGGAGAATGCAAAGGTTACGGCAAAGGAGCGGAACACGCTTCTGGAGGCAGCCAAGAACGGTGATGAGGACGCCATGGAGACTCTGACCATCGAGGACATCGACATGTATTCCCAGATTTCCAGACGGGTGATGAAGGAAGATCTGTATTCGATCATCGATTCCTGTTTTATGCCGTGCGGAATTGAATGCGACCAGTATTCGGTAATCGGTGAGATTACGGAAATCGTGGAAAAGAAGAACCAGATCACCGGAGAAGACGTTTATGATTTGAAGCTGGAATGCAGCGATATCGTATTTCATGTGGGAATCGCAAAGCAGGATTTGACCGGAGAACCGGCGGTTGGCAGACGGTTTAAGGGACAGATCTGGATGCAGGGCAATGTGGTGTTTGATGAGGCGGCGGACTAGGCCGTGTTTGAATACGAATTTTTAAACACACCCTAAGCCGGGGGATTTTGAAAGATTCTTCAAGTAAAACTTGACGAAACGCCTAATTGTTAATATAATAATATACAGCCTGTTCGCGGAAGACCCGCGGCACAGGGGATGTTTCTGTAGCTCAGCAGGATAGAGCGTCCGCCTCCTAATAATCAGATAACCTGAGTCCTGTGAGGTAAGTTCGCTCTCTCCTTTCTATAAAAAACTGCATATGTCCTCGTAGCTCAGCTGGATAGAGCACACGCCTCCTAAGCGTGGGGTCGGAAGTTCAAATCTTCTCGGGGACGCTGAAATGCCGCAGCCACAAGGGTTTGCGGCATTTTCTTTGTCCATTTTCCTCTGGAGAATTGGAATGTGTTCTGTTCTTTCAGCTGATTTTATGGATATTTCTGTTTGGTCTCAAATCCAGTTTTCCCTGTGGAACTCGAACGGTTTTTTTGAAAAACGTCTTAAAATCAATCATTCTGCTAATTTGCGCTGCCATGGTCTTTCGTGTCATCCTGTGCTTTCCAGTGTTATTTTATGCCTCTGTCATTTTCCTGGCAAGCTGGGCCAGAATATGCTCCCCATACTGTTCCACAAATTTTTGGGTAAAAGCCTCCATTAGCTGAGGAGTTTCTTCCAGCTGCTTCATTAATGCTTCCGGGTTGGTTTCAGGAGCATTTTCCACCTGTAGCTTGCGTTCTACCGGACGCATATCCGGATTGGAGTAGAAAGCCATTTCAAACTTCTGGGCGTTGATTTTTCTGTCTTCATCAAGGATGTGGGCATAAATATCCGTAATCATATCAATCTGAGCATGTCCGGTATCTCCCTGGGTTGCCTTTAAGTCACCCTTATTCAGCTTCAGCTTGTAGGTCGTACTGGAATGGCGCAGCGAGTGGAATACCACATTGGGGAGGTTGGCAGATTTTTTCAGCCGCTCGAACTGATTTCCAATAATGCGATCCTCACAGGGGCGTCCGGTTTCCTGTGCCAGTACCAGATTGTAGTCGATGTAATCCACTCCCATAAATTCTTTCAGTGTGTCCTGCTTTTCTTTCCAGTCACGTAAAATAAAGGCTAGGGTCTTGGGAATCCAAACTTTACGCACACTGCTTTCTGTTTTTGGCTTTTTCAATACCAGCCGCGTAGAAGATTTGCCGCCCATAAGCCTTGGGAACACGAAAATAATATCTTTCTGCCCAACAGCATCAATAGCCTTCTGGTCAACACGGGCCAGTTCCTTGTCTATATAGACATAGGCGTTATCATTTGCTATATCCTGATCTGAAATATGGACACAATCCCATTGTAAACCTGTAATCTCTCCTAAACGCATGGAGCAGGCAAAAGCCAGATTGATAGCAACATACAATTTGCCGTCAGAACAATTATCCAGAGCCTTGCGGATGATATCTGATGTCCAGATGGCACGGACGTTTTTTTCCCTTTTTGGAAGGATTGCATCATCAAAAGGGTTCTTGCCAATCATATCCCAGCGTACCGCTTGATGGAAGGCACAACGCATTAGTTTCATGATTTTTTCAATCGTACATGCTGTCACAAATTCTGTTCGTGCATGGCGGTAAGGGGTCTCCACAGGCGGTGTCTTCTGCAGTTGCTGAATAAATCGGTCCACTGTCCTGCGGTTCACATCCTGAACAATCTGATCGCCAAGCAGAGGATTGATGTAGTTTTCAATCAGCCCTGTGTTAGCAGTATAGGCTGACAGTCCCCATCTCTTAGTCCCATAGAGTTCAACAAAGTCTTTCAGGAACATTCTGACTGTGGTACTGCTGGGCGGGATGAAAGTGCCGTTGTTAATTTCATTTTCAACAGCTGCTTTTCGTTTTGTTGCTTCTTTTTTTGTGGAATAGGATTCCCACTTCTGCCGTTTCGTACCATCTGAATCTTCATAAGAATAAACGACAGCATATTTTTTTCCTCGTTTTTGAATTGATGCCATATCGTAGGCTCCTTTCGGTAGTTAAACATTGCCATCAAGCCATTCATCAAAGGATTTTTTTGAGATACGAAGTTTTGTTCCAATACGGACTGATTTAAAGAGTTCCTGAGAACACAGCTTATAGACGGAACGCTTGCTGACGCCTAATATTCTTGCTGCCTC
>ENA-ORTL01000924-ORTL01000924.1-human-gut-metagenome-genome-assembly--contig:-NODE-924-length-15057-cov-1.988_pt1 | contig 15057 bp, 15 predicted proteins | sample MGYA00241916_ERZ509196 | MGnify/ENA primary metagenome ERZ509196 (study PRJEB26280, sample SAMEA2338844) | human gut metagenome | biome: human gut; feature: human-associated habitat; material: faeces...
CTTCTTGCGGGTATATAGGTCGGGTCCAGGGCCCAGGCGGCTCTGAAATGTTTCATGGCATTTCCGTGCTCCCCGTTTTTCTCCAGAAGGATTCCCATCAGATTATGGGGCTGGGGCGCATGCGGATACACCTTCATAGCCTCCGTAATTCTTTCCTGACAGATATCGTACTCTTTATTTTCCATGAGATATCTTACATCTTTACATAATATACTCAGTCCGTCTCTTTCTATTTTATGATTGAACATAACTATCAAACTCCTTTCCTTTCTTTCTGATTTTATTATAAAGAAAAATCTGTGAAGCCGATGTGAGGAACAGCAGAAGACTGTGAGAATTCTGTGAGAATTCAGCAAAAACAATGGTAACGTCTTTCTTTACCGATGTTGAAATCCGTATCTTATTTGCTATAATGGTTCATAATCTTTAACGAAAGGAAAGAAACCTACGCCACAACATAAAGTCAAAATAAATGCCGAAAAATGCATCGGCTGCGGGTTATGCGCAAAGACGTGCCCCGAACACAATATTATAATGAAAAACAAGAAAGCCGGTATCTTACTGCAGGACTGTCTGATGTGCGGACACTGTTCCTCGGTATGCCCGAAAGAAGCTGTCACAGTTACCGGCTTCCATACGAAACAATATCCGCAGACGAAATCCGTGCGTCTAAACCCCGATGAAGTCCTGGATGTCATTCGGTTCAGGAGGACAGTCAGACGGTTTAAAGATAAAAAAATACCGGATGCTGTGATCGCTCAGATTCTGGAAGCAGGGAGGCTTACCCATACGGCTAAAAATATGCAGGACGTATCCTTCGTCGTTCTAAATAAAAAAAGCAGGAACTGGAGCAGATGGCTGTCCGCCTGTTCAGAAAAGTCAAGCCTCTGGCAGATTTGTTCAGTCCAATGGCCAGAAATAACAAGATACATGATCATTTTTTCTTCTTCCAGGCACCCATTGTCATCGTAATATTGGCAAAAGATAAAACAAACGGCCTGCTTGCCGCCCAGAACATGGAATTTATTGCAGAAGCCAATGGACTTGGTGTGCTGTACAGCGGCTTCTTTACGACTGCCGCAAACATTTCAGGGAAGATCAGGAAAGCATTGAAAATTCCAAAAGGAAAACATGCTGCAATGACTTTGGTATTGGGATATCCGGATGTAAAATTTCTCCGCTCTGCCCGGCGTGAAGCATTAGATGTGAAATATATGTAAAGGGCCAGGATATGGATAAAGATTGTGAAAAAAGATTAAGTCAGATTGTACAGGGTTTCAGCGAATGCAAAGATGCATTTACTGCCATCGGAGATGAGACGAGACAACTGATCCTGATGGTGCTGTTAGAGAGTGACTTATCCGGCATCCGTGTCGGAGAAATTGCCCGGAAGACCCATTTAACCAGGCCGTCTGTCTCCCACCATCTGAAAATATTAAAGGAGGCAGACATTGTGGCCATGAGAAAAGAAGGAACAAAAAATTATTACTATATCAGTCTGGATGAAACCCGCTGGAAAACCATAGCCGGACTGATCAATCTTATTTATGAGAGTATCGAATGCAGCAGCCATAATATAGCCGGTGAAAGGCAGGAGAAAATATTATGATCTTATATTTTTCAGGAACAGGCAACAGCGAATATGCGGCAAAAAGAATTGCAGCAGAATTACAGGATGAGGCTGTAAATCTCTTTCATAAAATAAGAAGAAATGATTGCAGCAAAATAAATTCAGAGACTCCATGGGTCATTGTCACTCCCACCTATGGATGGAGAATCCCCCGGATTTTACAGGAATAGCTGTCAAAAACAGAATTAAAGGGCGCCAAAGATATTTACTTTGTCATGACATGCGGCGGAAGCATAGGAAACGCGGGCAAATATGTCAGGAAACTGTGTTCAAAGAAAGGCCTCTCTTTTAAAGGATGTATCCCCGTGGTCATGCCGGAGAACTATATTGCGCTTTTTGAAGCGCCGGAGCAAAATGAAGCATTGGAGATCATTGCGAAAGCCGAACCTGTACTGGACGAAGCGGCCCGTCTGATAAAAAACAGAGAAGCGTATGCACAGCCCGCGGTCACATTAAAAGACAGACTAAGCAGCAGTATCGTCAATGATCTCTATTAAGCTGCCGTCATACACGCAAGAAAGTTTTATGCCACAGACAGGTGTACATCCTGCGGCATGTGTGAAAGGATTTGTCCGTTAAAGAATATCGATATAAAAGAAGGAAAACCTGTATGGAAAGACAGATGCACACACTGTATGGCATGTATCTGCCGCTGTCCCGCAGAGGCGATTGAATACGGCAGCCACAGCAAAGGGCTGGTCCGGTACCTCTGTCCAAAGCAGCTCTGATCACTCATCCACCAGACGGTAGCCTACCCCAATCTCTGTCAGAATATATCTCGGATTGGCCGGCGTCTTCTCTATTTTTCTCCTGAGTGCTGCCATCAGGGCTCTCAGTGCCTGGGTATCCCTGCCGTAGCCTTCTCCCCATATTTCTTTGATGATATAGCTTGTCGTCAGAACCCGGCCCATATTTTTAAACAGCAGGGCGAGAAGCTGATATTCCATAGGCGTTAAATGCAGAACTTTTCCTTCCAGAAAAACAGCCCGCTTGTGAAGATCCAGTTTCAGGCCTCCAACTTCAAAGGAGGTCTGTTCCTTTGCCGCGGTTCCTTTATAATAATGGCGGAATGCCACCCGGATTCTTGCCAGCAGTTCCGTGGCTGAAAACGGTTTGGTCAGATAATCGTCAGCCCCTGCATCCAGTGCCGCAGCCTTTTCTTTGTCCTGGTCCCTCGCCGATACGATGATGACCGGCATCTCTGACCACTCCCTGACATTTTTAAGCACATCCATGCCGTCCATTCTGGGAAGGCCCAGGTCCAGAAGCATCATGTCCACCGGCTCTGAGACCAGGGCATTCAGTGCACTTTCCCCGGAATTAGCCGTGATACATCCAAATCCCTCCTGCCTCAAAGCATAGCCTATGAAATTTCTTATCTGGGGATCATCTTCCACGATCAGAATCCGTTCATGATAATGCTCCATTGCTTCCTTCCTCCTTGTTTACGGGAATCTTAAGAGTAAAGACGGCGCCCTTCCCGTCGGCGCGGTTCTCCGCCCTGATGCTCCCTCCGTGTGCTTTTATTATGGTATCGCAAATCGCCAGGCCGAGCCCGATCCCCTGTTTTGAATCTGCATCTCTTGTACTGGAAGTATAGAACGTCTCGAAAATGTTCGGAAGATCTGCGTCCGAAATCCCTTCTCCCCGGTCTGCCACCTCGATACGGATGCCGGATTCCCGCTCCGGCGCCTCCACAGTTATCGTAATCTGGTCTGACGGTTCAGAATGTTTGACCGCGTTATCCAAAAGATTCACAAATACCTGCTCCATAAGCCTGGCATCCATTGGGATCATGAGAACTTCTTCCGGCATCTCCACCTGAATTTTCTGCTCCGGAGCTCTCTTTAAGATCAGTGCGATGGCGCCGCCGATGACTTCCTTCTTGATCTTTAGTCTTCCGTCCTGCAGCCTCGTAAGGCTTAATATATTTTCCACCAGAGAATGCAGCCAGTCCGCGTCTTTGTGGATACCGACGGCCATCTCATGCCGTGGATCATCCTCACTGGTCATGCCAATAAGCATTTCGGACGTTCCCATGATGCCTGACAGAGGCGTCCTCAGATCGTGGGAAATGGCCCGCAGAAGATTACCCCGGTACCGCTCCTGCTCAATCTCAGCCTCTTTCTCCTGTGCCCTCACCGCATCTTCCTTCACCCTGGTCGTAAGGGCGCTGGTACAAATCGCCGTTATCGTCATGATAACAAATGTGATCAGATACCCCGGATTGTATACGGCGAAAGAGTAGTAAGGCTTTGTAAACAGCCAGTTGAAAAGAAATGTTGCGATGACGGAAGCTGTAAGGCCAAAAACATATCCTTCCGTAAACCTGGATGTCAGGAGTACAGACAGCATGTAGACGATAACAATATTAGACTCCTGAAAGTGCAGCTCCCTGAAACATATACCCACGGCAGAAGCCAGCAAAAGGAATCCCGCCGTGATCAAGATGCGGCTGCCTGCTGATTCTTTGTTTTTCCCTGTTTTCATGCGGTCACCCTATTCTATCTTCATCATCCGGTACCCGATTCCCACATGAGTCTGGATATATTTTGGATGAGAGGAATCTGTTTCAATCTTCTTGCGCAGATTTGCCATATAGACCCGAAGAGATGTCACGTCACTGTCCAGTGCGCTCTTCCACACATCATTTAAGATGAAGTTGTGTGTCAGAACCTTTCCCACGTTTCTGGAAAGCAGACAGAGCAGCTTATATTCAATCGGTGTCAAATGAAGTTCTTTTCCGTCCAGTGACACACAGCCCGAGCTGTAATCGATCTCAAGCCCTCCGTTTGTGAAAACAGCTTCTTCCTGTGCAGCATCCGAAAAGTCATGAAGTCTTCTCAAACTGACCCTGAGTCTTGCCAGCAGTTCCTCTACATTAAAAGGTTTTGTCAGATAATCATCGGCTCCTGCATTCAATGCCTCAATCTTATCTTCGTCATCACTTCTGGCACTAACCACAATAATCGGCATTTTGGACCAGCTCCTTACCTTGCTGATGATCTCCATGCCGTCCATATCCGGAAGTCCCAGATCCAGAAGCATAATATCAGGCTTCTGGGACACAGCCTCCACCATGGCCTCCTGTGCCCGGCCCGCCGTATGGTAACGGTATCCCTCAATATCCAGTGTAGTAGTAATCAGATTTTTCACTGCTTTGTCATCCTCCACAACGAGAATCAATGGTCTATCCATGTACAATTACCTCCTCAGCCTGCAGTTCAAATGAAAATACAGTTCCCCTGGGTTTCCGGTCCCTGACAGTGATCGTGCCTCCGTGTGCCTGAACGATGGATTTACAAAGAGCAAGCCCCATGCCCATGCTCCGGCGGCTGTCCGCCACGGTTTTGCTTCCCGTATAAAACATATCAAACAGCCTGGTCTTTGCCTCATCAGAAATCCCTTCCCCGTCGTCGGCTACCTCTATGAGTACCTTTCCGTTTTTCTTCTCCGCAGAGATATCGATATGGGAACCTTTTCCTGTATACTTGATGGCGTTGTCCACCAGATTGATGATCACCTGAATCATCAGCTTGGCATCCATATCCGCCATCATCATATCGTCATCTATGCGGATATGGATATGATGCTCATTTTTTCTCCTGTCAATGTGTTTCACAGCCTCCAGGATCACTTCCTCCACGATCTCCGGCTCCTTTTCAATCTTCATTGTCCCATTCTCAATCCTGGTGACAGAAAGCAGATTTTCCACCAGGTTGATCAGCCACATGGCATCGTCATAGATATCCGTGTACAGTTCCTGTTTCTTTTCCTCACTGATCTGGTCCGAACTCTGTCTTAAAACACCGGCATTTCCTGAAATGCTTGTGAGGGGAGTCCTCAGGTCATGAGAGATAGAGCGAAGCAGATTTGCCCGAAACTCTTCTCTCTGGGCCTTTAGTTCCGCCTCTTTCTGGCTGGCCGCGATCTTATCCTTTTCCAGAGCCAGACCGATCTCATCCAGCATAGAAATCATCAGCTCTTTTTCAAAAGTGTCCAGTTTGGTCTTCTCCAGGCAGATCCCGATGACGCCGTGGACATGGTCAGCACTTCTCACTGCCAGGTAAAGACCTTTCGCTCCCGGAAGAGTGTCGGTTGTAGCCCCCGCATGTTTATTATTCTTTCGCACCCATTCCGCAACAGCCCGTTCCTCATGAGTTAAATAGCGGCTGAAATCTGTCTGCGTTTTATTCCCATAGGTTCTGGGTTCCAACAGTCTGTCATCCTCTGCATCATAGAAAATAATAGCACGATCCAGAAGCCTTGTCATCTGCTTTGAGGAAAGCTCTATGATCTCCTCCCTGTCTGCGGCATTCTGGAGCCTGCGGTTTGTCTCCAGCAGAATTCCCGTCCGGTACGCCTGGATGGATGCTGCCCTGGCCTGCTGTTTTACTCTGGTCATCAGATTTCCGCTGATCAGTGCTGACAAAAGCATGATCGCAAACGTGACCGGATACCCGCTGCCATAGACATTGAGTGTAAACAGCGGCTGAATGAACAGAAAGTTAAAACACAAAACGCTGCACACGGAAAACAAAAGACTGTAAAACCTGTATTCCGTCACCAGCGCGGTGATCAGTGTCCCCAGAATATAGATTGTAATAATATTGGATTCGCTGAATCCGATGCTCTGAAACCATAGTCCCAGCGCTGTCACAAACACGAAAATAGATGCTGTCCTGATGACGTCTTAGGATCTGACCCGGATTTTTTCTTTATTCCAGAATGTTCTCCTCCCTGAGTCAGGAGCAGCCTGCTGGTCCGGAATGATATAAATGTCCAGATTCGGTGCCAGAGCCGAAAGCCTGTCGGCAAAGTTATGTCTGGCCGCAAAGACGCTCCTGTTTACCGACCGTCCGATAACGATCTTGGACACTCCTGCAGCCTTTGCATAGCCTGCAATCTGCTCGGGAATATCTTCCCCAAAAATCGTCGTGATCTTTGCCCCCAGCTGTTCTGCAAGCCGGACATTTTCCACCAGCCTCTGTTCGTCATCCAAAGATATTTTGTCAGCCGCCTCTGTTTTTACAAAAACTGCCGTAAATTTCCCATGGAACGCCCTGCTCATCCTCGAAGCAGTGCGGATCACTTTCTGGTTGGAAGGAGACGGAGACAGGCAGATTAAAATGTGTTCATCCGTATAATAGCCCTCTTTTCCCTCCTGCTCCTTCTGCTGCTCAGAGATATGATTCACCCGGTCTGCAGTCCTTCGAAGTGCTATCTCTCTGAGCGCAACCAGATTGCTCTCAATAAAAAAGTTCTGCATGGCCTTTCCCGCCTGGGCTTCCCGGTAGATTTTCCCCGCCTTCAGACGTTTTAATAAATCTTCGGGTTCGATATCGGCCAATTCCACAGAATCCGCGTTATCAAACACGCTGTCAGGAATCCGCTCTCTCACAATCACCCCGGTGATGGATGCCACAATATCATTTAAACTCTCGATGTGCTGGACATTGACTGTTGTATACACATCGATCCCCGCTTTTAAGATTTCTTCCACATCCTGGTATCTCTTTTTATGCCGGCATCCCATGCCGTTGGTATGAGCCAGCTCATCCACAAGCACAAGCTGAGGATGCCTTTTTATAACCCCGTCCAGGTCAAGTTCCCTTAAATTCATCCCATTGTATTCAATTTCTTTCACTGGTACGGTCTCGAGTCCTTTCACTAAAGCCATCGTCTCCGGCCTGGTATGAGGCTCGATATACCCAATGACCGTATCCCTCCCCTGTTCCAGTGCATCATGTGCCGCTTTCAGCATTGAATAAGTCTTACCTACCCCCGCGGCATACCCGAAAAATATTTTCAGCTTTCCACTCGCCCGTGCCTGTTCCGTCTCTTCTCTGTGAATCTGTTTTAAAATCCGGTCCGGATTCCGGCGCATCTCTTCTTCCATTTCTTTTCCTCCCTGAACACATAGAACCTTACCATGGATTATACTCCACGGTAAGGCTTTCTTCTATCCAATAAAGACAGATTTCCTGTTATTTCAAAATTCCTTCCAGGGCAAGGTTTACTTTCAGTACATTGACATACTCCTCTCCAAAGATTCCAAGAAATTTATGGACCGTGTACTTATCCACGATCTTCCTTAATTCCGCCTCAGATTTACCAGTAGTTTTCACGAGACGCGGAATCTGATACTCGGCCGCTGCCACGGAAATTCCAGGGTCCAGGCCGCTTCCCGAACAGGTCACCAGGTCCACCGGCACCTTCTTGTCTGTCTGTTCCGGATTTGCCTTCCTGATCATGGCCACACGGTCGGCGACAAGCTCTTTCATCTGTTTTTCATCCTCTTTGAGTTCTCCCTTGTCCTTCTGTTTCGTCTCCCCTGCCGGAGTCAGGTTTGACGGTGACGCATACATGACCGGACTGCCGTCCTTGTCGGTAAATGTCTTTGTATCCACGTTCATGATCCTTCCCCACATATGCTTTTCATCATTGAACTGCTGTGCCAAAAGCTCAGATCCATATTTCTTTCCGTTCACTTCTACAATGCTGCCGTTGGCCTTATCCGGAAAGAGCAGCTGGGAGATTCCGGTGACAGCCAGTGTATAAAGCAGCCCGCATATAATGGAAAAGATCAGCAAAATCAGTGCCGCTTTGGGCAGATCTTCTTTTAATATTTTACTCATAACTGAAAACATCCTTTCTTTAAACCAGGCCCAGCGTGACGAGTATCACATCGATGGCCTTGATACAGATAAACGGTGTGATGATCCCTCCGAGTCCATAAACCAAAAGGTTTCTTGAAAGCAGCGCCCCCGCAGATACTTCCCTGTATTTAACGCCTTTCAGTGCCAGAGGGATCAGTGCAATGATGATCAGCGCATTGTATATGATAGCCGAAAGAATCGCACTCATCGGGCTGTCCAGCCGCATAAGGTTCAGCGTCTGGAGTCCGGGATACAATCCCACAAACATAGCCGGGATGATGGCAAAATATTTTGCTATATCATTGGCGATGCTGAAAGTTGTAAGACTTCCTCTTGTCATAAGCAGCTGTTTTCCGATCCTGACAATGTCAATCAGCTTCGTCGGTGAGGAATCCAGATCCACCATGTTCCCGGCTTCTTTTGCCGCCTGAGTACCGGTGTTCATGGCCACGGCTACATCGGCCTGTGCCAAAGCGGGCGCATCGTTGGTTCCGTCGCCGGTCATAGCAACAAGATGACCCTTTTTCTGCAGATCCCTGATCATATCGAGTTTTCCCTCCGGAGTGGCCTCAGCGAGAAAGTCATCGACTCCCGCTTCTGCCGCAATGGCTGCCGCAGTCAGCGGATTGTCTCCTGTGATCATCACTGTCTTGATTCCCATTTTCCTCAGATCGGCGAATTTTTCTTTTACGCCCTTCTTAATGATATCCTTTAAGTAAATAACACCGAGAACCTTTTGATTCTTTGCCACTACAAGAGGTGTCCCTCCTTTTCTTGCAATGCCGTCCACTACTTCCTGACACTGGGGGCTGAAGATTCCTCCACCTGCCGTCACATACTCCCTGACTGCATCGGCCGCACCTTTTCTTATCTGAGTGCCGTCGTAATTTACGCCGCTCATTCTTGTCCTGGCAGAGAATGGAACAAACTCCATATGTAACTCATTTAAATTTCTTCCCCTAAGTCCAAACTGTTCCTTTGCAAGAACTACAATGCTCCGTCCTTCCGGTGTCTCATCCGGCAGGGATGCCAGCTGTGCCGCGTCCGCAAGCTCTTCTATGCTGTTTCGGTCCACCGGGATAAACTCACTGGCCTGACGGTTTCCGAGAGTGATCGTTCCGGTCTTGTCAAGCATCAGTGTATCTACATCACCGGCTGCTTCGATCGCCCGGCCGCTCATGGCAAGTACATTAGCCTGATTTAACCGGCTCATTCCCGCAATTCCGATGGATGAGAGCAGTGCTCCGATGGTTGTCGGTGCCAGGCAGACAAGCAGTGCCACAAGTGAGGTGACAGATGTAGGATTATCGACCCCTGCCTGCTTTGCTGAAAATACGGAATAGGAGTACAGGGATACGGTCACTAAGATAAAAATGATAGACAGCGCAACCAGGAAGATCTGAAGCGCGATCTCATTCGGGGTCTTCTTTCTGGAAGCACCCTCCACCATGGCAATCATCTTATCCATAAAACTCTTGCCCGGCTCACTTGTTACTTTTACAGCGAGCCAGTCGGAAATAACTGTGGTCCCTCCGGTTACCGCACTCCGGTCACCGCCGCTCTCCCGGATGACCGGGGCAGACTCGCCGGTAATAGCGCTCTCATCTACAGATGCAGCGCCGTCGATGACATCTCCGTCGGCAGGGATCTGTTCCCCTGCCTTTATAATCACAATATCACCTTTGTTTAACTGATTGGACGGCACCACCGTCACCTGATCTTTCTTATCCAGAGAAGGAATCTTATTTGCCGGTACATCCTTTTTGGATGCGCGCAGGGCGTCTGCCTGTGCCTTTCCTCTTCCTTCCGCAATGGCCTCCGCAAAGTTTGCAAAAATTACGGTAAACCACAGAATGACTGCGATGGCCAGGGTAAAGCCGGAAGGGGCATCCTGAATACCCATAAGCGAGATCAGGAAGAGAATGGTCGTCATGACCGCAGATACATAGACGAGCATCATGACCGGATTCTTTGGGGCAAGTTTCACAAATGAATCTTTCACGGCTCTTAACAGCATCTTTTTATCCGTCAGAGCACTTTTCTTTTTTTCCATATTCTTAACCACCTATCCTAAATTCTACATCTGAAAAAATTCTGCAATCGGTCCTAATGAGAGTGCCGGGAAGAAACTTAGTGCTCCGACGATCAATACAACCAGAATGAGCAAAAATACAAACATGGCGTTTGTCGTTGAAAGCGTTCCCGCCGTCTGTGCGACCTTTTTCTTTTGAGCGAGGCTTCCTGCAATCGCAAGGACTGCAAATATTGGAAGAAATCTTACAAACAGCATGACCAGTCCCAGGCTTACATTTAAAAATACCGTATCTGCTCCGAAGCCGGCAAATGCGGAACCGTTGTTTCCTCCGGCAGATGAGTAGGCATACAGGATCTCAGAAAAGCCATGGGCTCCAGGGTTATTGAGACTGTCCGCCACCTGAGGCAGCAGCGCCGCGATACCGCTTCCTACAAGAATTGCAACCGGTGTGGCAAGGCAGACTAACACTGCCATTTTCATTTCAAAAGGCTCGATCTTCTTTCCGAGAAATTCCGGCGTCCGCCCGACCATGAGCCCTGCGATAAATACCGTGAGGATCGCAAATCCCAGCATTCCATAGAGTCCGCATCCGGTACCTCCGAACACTACCTCACCGAGCTGCATCAGAAGCATCGGCACCATACCTCCGATCGGTGTATAGCTGTCATGCATGGAGTTTACGGAGCCGTTGGATGCCGCCGTCGTAAATGCAGCCCATGTGGCCGATGTGGCAATTCCGAATCTCGACTCTTTGCCCTCCATATTTCCGCCCGGCTGATTGTCTGTACTCAGATCAACCGTCTGCTCATTTGCCAGCTGAGGGGTTCCTTTCTGTTCGTTATATCCGACAACTCCGAGAGATACCGCAAGCATAAGGAACATAGCCATAAATATGGCAAAGCCTTGTTTTTTATTTTTTACCTGTCTTCCGAATGTAAAACACAGTGCTGCCGGAATCAGAAGAAGAGAAATCATTTCCACCATGTTGGACAGTGCTGTGGGATTTTCAAGCGGATGTGCTGAATTGACTCCGAAGAATCCTCCTCCGTTTGTTCCCGCCTGTTTGATGGCAATCTGGCTGGCTGCCGGACCCTGGGGCACGATCTGCTGTGTCACCTCGGTGCCGTCTTCCATTGTGATCGGTTCTACCAGATCCACGGTCTCATAAGCGCTGAAGTTCTGCACAACACCCTGAGATACGAGGACCAGGGAAGATACAATGCACAGAGGAATCAAAAGGTAAAGTGTAATCCTCGTGAGATCCACCCAGAAGTTCCCGAGACCCTTGGATTTTACTTTAATAAATCCCCGAATCAGCGCAAATAGAACTGCGATTCCAACCGCTGCGGACAAAAAATTCTGCACCGTAAGCCCCATGGCCTGAGTGAAATAACTCAGCGCGGATTCACCGCTGTACGCCTGCCAGTTGGTGTTCGTCACAAAACTGACTGCATTGTTGAATGCCAGATCCCATGAAATTCATTTTTGCCCCTGAGGATTCCACGGAAGGACTCCCTGGAACATGTGGATCAGCATCAGCACGATCAGTGCCGTGATGCTGAACATGAATACGCTTCCCGCGTACCGTTTCCATCCCATCTCTTCCTCTTCCTTTACGTGCATGATCTTATAGATGCCATGCTCCACAGGACGAAGAAGCCTTGATAAAAACACTTTTTCTCCATCCATGATCTTACCGATGTATTTTCCAAGCGGAATGGCAAGTGCCGCCAGGATGACGAGATAAAGTACATACTGCAATATCGTTCCCATTACATATTCTCTCCTTTCAGCAAGACGATGACTAAATAGACAAGCAGTGCCAGCACTGTGACACCAATCAGACAAATAACTGTATTCATTCTTCATATCCTCCTTTATGATTAAAAAGCTTATCACAGAGAAAATAAAATTAGTGTTAAGGTAGAGGGGAAGGGCATTAAAATTGTGTAAAGATGTGGTATACTAAGATTTATAATTACGATAGAAAAGAGAGTTGTTATGAAATTATTAGAAAAACATCCAATGGCTATGATCGTCATCGGAATCATAGGGATATCCCTTTCGGCAATTTTTGTCAAATATTCTGCGGCCCCTTCTTCGGTGACTGCGGCATACCGCCTTTTGTGGACGGTGCTCCTGATGACGCCGGTTGTTCTTGGAAAAAAAAGATACCTTGCCGAGCTCAGACAGACCGACCGGAAAACCGTCTGTCTCTGTGCGGTCAGCGGTATTTTTCTGGCCCTGCATTTTACCTTCTGGTTTGAATCCCTCTCCCACACCACCGTCGCAAGCTCCACGGCCATCGTTTGTACGGAAGTCATCTGGGTCGCCCTTGGCTTCACCATTTTTATGAAGGGGCATCTGTCCCGAACTGCACTCATAAGCATTGTCATCACTCTGGCCGGAAGCATCCTGATCGCATTTTCCGACTCTGCCGGTTCCCACGGCAGCCTGTACGGAGACATGCTGGCCCTGGCCGCCGCTGTCTTTGTGGCGGTATATACGCTGATCGGACGGATCGCCCGGACGGAGATGTCCACGGTGAGCTATACATATATCGTATATGGATTCTGCTCCATATCGCTGGTATTTGCTTTGCTGGTCCAGGGAAATTCACTTTTCGGGCATGGAAAAAGCCCGGCAGTCGTCGGGCTTTTGTTAAGTATTTTTTCCACTTTATTAGGCCACAGCATCTTCAGCTGGTGCCTGAAATTTTTCTCACCGGCCTTTGTATCGGCCTCCAAGCTGTGCGAACCTGTGGTGGCATCTGTATTTGCAGTCTTTTTATTTCAGGAACTTCCCGCTGTCCTTCAGATCCTTGGCGGACTCATCACGATAGGAGGCGTGCTTCTTTACTCCAGGGCTGAATCCAGAGAAGCCGGACAGACATCCGCGGATACTTAATATACCCGGATGACGCTGGAAACTTTCTTTGTCGTTTGCATCTCAGCGATGGTCGCCAGCGCGTCAGAGAAGTTCTGCTCTTTTACTTTTGCGGTAATGACAACCAGCTCAGCTGTTCCTTCCCTGCTGTCTTTCTGGATCACCTGGGAGATGCTGACATTATATCTGCCCAGTGTATCCGCGATCTTTGCAAGCACTCCTGCCCTGTCCTCGACTTTAAGCCTCAGAAAATATCTGCTCTCTATTTCATTGATCTTCTTGATCGGCAGATCCTTATAACAAGTGCAGCTGATCCTTCCGCAGCAGTCAAACTGGATATTTCTCGCCACGTCGATCACGTCGCCCATGATGGCGCTGGCTGTCGGCAGTTCTCCCGCACCTCTTCCATAGAACATGGCATCATCCACGGCGTCTCCGTGGACAAACACCGCATTGAAGGAGTCATCCACCTTTGCCAGCGGATGGCCGCTTGGAATCAGCATCGGGTGGACACGCACTTCGATGCCTTCCGGCGTGTTTTTCGCCACGCCCAAAAGCTTGATGGTACAGCCCATCTCTTTAGCGTAGGCAATATCTCTGGACGTAATCTTTGTAATCCCTTCCGTATAAACATCTGAAAAAGTGACTCTGGAATTAAATGCGATGGAGGCCATGATGGCAACTTTCCGCCCCGCATCGTACCCTTCGATATCCGCTGTGGGATCTGCCTCCGCATAACCAAGTTCCGTGGCAAGCATAAGAGCATCCAAAAATTCCATTCCCTCCTGTGTCATCTTGGAGAGGATAAAGTTTGTGGTGCCGTTTACGATCCCCATGACTTCGGACAGATGGTTCCCCGCCAGGCACTGCTTTAACGGGCGGAGGATCGGAATCCCACCGGCCACCGCCGCCTCAAACAGCAGGTCACATCCATTGGCGGAAGCCTCGTCCAAAAGTTCCTTTCCATGCTCCGCGATCAGATCCTTGTTGGCGGTAACTACGTGCTTTCCTGCTCTCAGAGCAGCATTTATGTAGGTTCTGGCAGGCTCGATTCCTCCCATCACTTCCACGACGATCTGGATGTCCTCATCCTCTATGATATCTTCAAAACGGTCTGTGAGCAGGCTCTGGTCAATTCCGTCCCTCTTTTTTGTCTTATCCCTCACAAGGATCTTTGCCACTGAGAGATTCGCTCCGATTTTATGGGGCATCTCTTCCTTCTGACTCTCCACCAGCTTGTAAACTCCGGTTCCCACAGTCCCGTACCCCAAAAGGCCGATTTTCAGCGTCTTTAAATCTTTCATATTTATACCTCTTTCCTTTGGATTTTTCATATCAGAAGATCAAATTTAGTTCCTTTAGTATATGCCCGCCGATTCTTCTTTGCAAGACCTTTGCGGTGACAAATTGCTAACGCAGAAGTTCGTGTTCGATAATCTCTGCCAGCGTTTTATTATGAACCACATAGCTCTCATGGCTCTCCCCCTTTAAGATCCTTAATCTGGCTCTTGGAATCAGCCTGGCGATCTCTCTCGTCTGGCTCTCTTTGACCAGATCCCTTCCTCCGGCAAGGACGAGAGTTTTTGCCCTTATAGCCCTCAGCTGACTTCTGGAAATATGAGGTTCTGTAAGCATCAGCTTCACCTTCGGGTCCCGGGACCAAAAATAAGAAATCTTCAGCGGAATCCTGAGCTCTGCTTTCAGGCCTCCGGGATTGATATTGGCTCCGCTTATAATCAGATGAGACAAGAGTCCCGGCCTTCTGGATGCCAGCAGAAGCCCCACGATCCCTCCGTCACTGAAGCCGTAAAAAGCCGGACTTTCAATCCTGAGCTTTTTGATAAACT
>ENA-ORTL01000931-ORTL01000931.1-human-gut-metagenome-genome-assembly--contig:-NODE-931-length-14682-cov-2.2628_pt1 | contig 14682 bp, 10 predicted proteins | sample MGYA00241916_ERZ509196 | MGnify/ENA primary metagenome ERZ509196 (study PRJEB26280, sample SAMEA2338844) | human gut metagenome | biome: human gut; feature: human-associated habitat; material: faeces...
GTAATTACAAGAGACGGGAGATAAGAAGATGATAAAGAATATTGTATTTGATATGGGTAAAGTGCTGGTCGGCTATGACGCGGACAGAGTCTGCGGCCATTACATGGACGATGATGAGGAGAAAAAGGCGGTCAGCACCAGCGTGTTTGTGTCGCCGGAATGGCTGATGCTGGATATGGGCGTGATTTCGGAGGAAGAGGCTTTAAAACGGATGCAGGCCAGACTGGAAACGGATCATGCGAAGGAGATGGCGGCCCTCTGCCTGGCGCACTGGCATGAGTATAACATGTGGCCTATGGAGAGTATGGGGGAGCTGGTCCGGGAACTGAAGGCGATGGGGTACGGAATCTACCTCTGCTCCAACGCGTCTGAACGGCTTCTGGAATGTTACCGGATTATCCCGGGCATCGAATGCTTTGACGGAATCCTCTTTTCTGCGGAGGTGAAATGCGTGAAGCCGCAGAAGGAGATGTACCAGCATTTATTTGAAAGGTTCCATTTAAAGCCGGAGGAATGCTTCTTCATTGATGATGTGATGTTAAATATCGAAGGCGCCAGAGCCTGCGGTATGGACGGATACTGTTTTGCGGATGGCGATGAGGCGGCGCTCCGGGCTGCTTTGAAGCGGTTGAACAGGAATGCGGATTAGATTATGTCTGTGTCTGCACCAATAGAATGGAGACCATGAATGTACGAGACAGAGATTAAAAATATGGATTTGGACCAGCTGGCGAAGTCCGGCCAGTGCTTCCGTATGCGGCTCGCTGCGGAAACGGAGCATGGCGGAATATGGTCCGCGGCCGCCGGGGGGCGGTATGTGGAAGTCATGCAGAATGGGAGCCACTTTCTGTTTTCCTGTGAGGAAGACGAATTTGAAGGGGGCTGGCGTACGTATTTCGATATGGATACGGACTATGAGGCGGTAAAATGTTCGGTGGACCCGGAGGATGAGTACCTGCAGGCGGCCATGGCCTTTGGCGGCGGCGTGCGGATTCTCCGCCAGGATCTGTGGGAGATGATCGTCACCTTCCTGATTTCACAGAACAATAATATTCCCCGGATTCGAAACAGCGTGGACGCACTGTGTGCGAAATTCGGGGAAAAGAAAACCGGTATCGGGCTGGTTGTGGATCCGGATGGATGTGTGAAAACGGTGGAGAAGACGTATGACTCGTTTCCGGAGGCCGGGGCGGTGGCGGCGGGAGGTCTGGAAGGGCTTGCAGGCCTGGGACTCGGATACCGGGATAAGTACATATGGACCATGGCGGAGAAATGCAGCGGCCCGGACGGCGCAAAGTGGCTGGATGACCTGCGCGCCGCCGACTATCACACGGCTCACGGCATGCTCACAGCAGAATTTGGCATCGGCAGGAAGGTAGCGGACTGTGTCTGTTTATATGGGCTTCACCACGTGGAGTCATTTCCGGTGGACACCCATATAAAACAGATTGTGAACGCTTATTATCCCGGCGGTTTTCCACTCGAACGGTATCGGGGATACGCGGGGATTCTGCAGCAGTACATGTTTTATTATAAACTGAACGATAAGTAAGGCAGGGGATCTTATGGAAAAAGAGATGAGTTTTCATATCCTGGGCATCGAAGAGACGAAGGATGAGAACGCCGTGAAAATGGCTTACAGGAAGCTTCTGAAGGAGACGAATCCGGAAGACGACCCGGAGGGCTTTAAGCGCCTGCGAACGGCGTACGAGACTGCGGCGGCATTTGCCACGAAGCCGGATGACGAGGCGGAACCGGAAAACGGCGGAGGTACGGAGGAAAAGACTGCGGTTGACGCGTGGATCGACCGGGTCGACGAGTGCTACCGCGATGTATACGGCCGCGCCGATGAGCAGGCGTGGAGGGAGCTTCTGGAGGATCCGGTCTGTGACGGTCTGGATACGTCGCTGGAAGCCAGAGAGCGGCTTCTGGCCTATCTGATGAATCACGTCTATCTGCCGCAGAAGATATGGGAGCTGTTGGATAAAAACTTTCAGATTGTGGAAGACATCGAATTTCTGGAAGAGAAATTTCCAAAGAATTTTTTGAATTATGTCGAATATTACGTGGGACATGAGGGCTTCATCCGGTTCGAATATTTCCGGCGCAGGGGCGCGGGGGAAGAGAATGTGGACGGCTATCTGGACCACTATTTTGCGGTGAAGAAAAAGACGGACAGGAATGAGTTCGAGGGATGCGCGCAGGAGCTGGACGATCTGGCGGCGTTTGGTGTCTGGCATCCTTATGAGGAGGTGGAGCGTCTGCGTCTCCTGCTTGCGGAGGAGGATGCGGCCGGCGCGGCGCGTCTCGCCGATGAGCTGGAGGAAACATGCAGCGGTTCCATGAGAAATGACCCTTATATCTGGTCCTATATCGGACGTGTCCGTTACCGGGAAGGAAAAAAGGATGAGGCCTATGCCGTCTGGACCCGAGTGCTGAACGACTATCCGGACTATTATCAGGCTAAAACCGGCGCAGTCTCCTGTCTGATGGAGAAGGGGCGGTACTGGCAGGCGCGGGAATGGATGATGGAGATCCTGGAGCTGGACGGGCGTGATGAGGAGATTCTGAGCCGGCTGAAGGAGGCCAATGAGGCGCTTATCACAAGGCTTCAGGAAAATCCGGAGTACCATGAAGAGGGAAAGGACATCCCGGCGGGTGAGGGGGCCATTGAGCTGGCCTGGTGCCTGTTCCAGAATGAGAGGCTCGATGAGACGATCCGGTATCTGGAGAACTATACACCGGAAGAGGGACAGGAATACAGCTACACCAATCTGTTCGGCCGTGTTTTATATCAGGCAGAGCGCTATCAGGAAGCGCGCCCCTATTTAGAGGAGTGGCTCCGTATGATTACCGGGACCGTGGATGACGGGACGCAGGAGAATCAGAGACGGAGATCCAGACTGGGGCGAGCGCTCTATATTCTGGGCGGATGCTGTTACCAGCTGGGGGAACAGGAGGAGGCGGCCGCATATGTGGAACGGGCGGCGAAAGAAGCGGACAGCCAGCAGGAGCGGATGGGGTACCGTCAGTACCTCGCCCACATTCTCTGTGAGTCGAAGCAGTATGAGCAGGCGGTGGACGTCTGCGATCAGATTCTGGAGGAAGATGAGAATTACTATCCGGCCTATTTAATCAGACAGGAAGCGTGCTATGAGCTGAGAAAGGGTCAGCAGGTCGTGGATGATTACCACCGGGCGGTAGGCATTTTCGCCGGATATTATAAGCCGTATCTTTTGGCGGCACAGGTATTTTTCTATCATAACCAGTTTGAGGATGCCAGGGGAGTCATCGACCGGGCAAAGGAGAACGGGGTGGAGTTTTCCAGCTGCCTCAAGCTGTATGAGGTGAAGATTCTGCGCAATCTGGCCGGGAAGAAGGAGGACCGGGAGCTTCCCTTAGAGCTTTGCGGGGAGCTGATGAAGGAGATCGAGGGTGAAACGGATATTGAGGATACTTCCGAGGTGGAATTCGAGACGGCCCTCCTCCACTGGGATAACGATGAGTTTCAGGAGGCCCTGTCCCACATGGCCGAGGCCATTCGGAAAAATGCGGGCCGGATGCAGTACCGGCTGGTGCGCGGGAACATTTATCTGGATATGAAGAAGTATAATGAGGCACTGACGGAATACGCCGGCGCCGAGGAGGTCTATCGCAGCTCGCCCTCCCTCTATTATAACCGGGGACTGTGCTATGAGGGAAAGAAGATGAAGGTGCAGGCCGCCGAAAACTTTGAAAAGGCGCTGGAACTCCAGGAGGGATATCGGGATGCCTGCGAGAAGCTGGCGGATTACTACCGGGAAAAATATGAGGATCAGTACAAACGGGCCGATTTTGACACTTCTATCGCCTATATCAGCCGTCAGATCGCGGTTACGGAGAACTGTTACTATCTGGTGCACCGCGGCCTGATCTATATGAACGCCATGGAACTCGACGAGGCCATACGCGACTTCGAGAAAGCGCTCGAGTATGTCCCGGAGGACTGGGCGGCGCATAACAACCTGGGGTGCTGCTATAAGTATCTGGGCCGTTTTGAGGAGGCCATCGGATATTTCGAGAAGGCCGTGGAATATATGGAGGACAGCAAAAGCCTGCTTCCGTACAGCAATATGGCCGACTGCTATGAGGCGCTTGGGGATTACCGGAAAGCGATCGAATGCTATCAGAAGGATCTGAAGCTGTTTCCGGATTACACATCGTTCTGGAAGGAGATCGGCCAGCTTTACGCCTGCCTTGGGGAGTATGACAGGGCGGAGGAGGCCTACGGCCATACGACGAAAATGGACGACTACTACAGCCGTATGGGTGATCTGTGGTTTTACCAGGGAAACGATAAAAAGGCCCTGCATTTTTATAAGAAAGGGATTGAGAACGCGGCGGCGGATAAGAAGGCGGAGCGGCAGTCCGATTTAGGCCAGGCTTATATGGATCAGCTGCAAAACTATTCGAAGGCGGCGGCCTGGCTGAAACGGGCGATTGCCAGAACGACGGATCACGGCGATTTATTCGACTATGAGCGGTATCTTGCGCGGGCGTATTACCTGATGGGCAAATACGGTCCGGCAAAGGAACATGCGAAGGCGGCGCTGGAGCATTTTAAGCAGTCCGGAGAGGGAACGGAGGAGGACTATTTGGCCTACGGCCCCTACAAACCGGCCCGGGAAGGCGTGATGGGCTGGCTGTATCTGGCGATGGGAGAACGGGAGAAGGGCATGGAGCTGTTCGGGCAGATGGACCGGGGATACCGGTGCAAGGGCTGCCGCTACCAGGGCTGCTATGAGAAATACCTTTTCCAGGGCTGGTGTTACGAGGCCATGGGCGATCAGGAGAACGCGCTTCTCATGTACCGGGAGGCGGTACGGCTGAATCCCCATTCTATCGCGGTGATGTGTGCGCTGGATAATTTACAGAAGAAGGTGGACAGAAAGAAATGATCATTGGAATTGATTTGGGAACGACCAACAGCCTGGCGGCTTATTATACAGATGAGGGGCCGAAGATCATTCCGAACCGGCTGGGGAGGCGTTTGACGCCTTCCGTAGTCAGTATGGATGCGGAGACTCCCCCTCACATTCGTTCGGCGGAATGTGCGGAGACTCCCCCTCACGTTCGTTCGGCGGAAGATGAGGAATATCAGGTTTATGTGGGGGACTCTGCGGTGGAACGCGGACTGCTCCATCCGGAGAGTACGGCCAGCGTCTTTAAACGTGATATGGGAAGCAGGAAGCAGTTTCATTTGGGTCATAAAAGCTTTCTGGCTGAGGAACTCTCCTCCTTTGTGCTCCGGGCGCTGAAGGAGGATGCGGAACACTATCTCGGGGAAGAGGTGACGGAGGCGGTGATCAGCGTGCCGGCCTATTTTAACGATGCCAGAAGGCGGGCGACGAAGCGTGCCGGGGAACTGGCGGGCCTCAAGGTGGAGCGGATCATCAGCGAGCCTACTGCGGCGGCCATCGCCTACGGACTGTATCAGAACCGGGAGCATGCCAGATTTTTGGTGTTTGATCTGGGCGGCGGGACGTTTGACGTATCCATTCTGGAGCTTTACGATACCATCTTAGAGGTGCGCGCCGTGGCGGGCGATAATTTCCTGGGAGGGGAGGATTTCACGGCGGTTCTGGAGGACATGTTCTTCGAGAAATACCGGGAGCTTGACCGCCTGTCCCTGGATGAGAAGACGATTCGCCATATCCATAAGCAGGCGGAGCTGTGCAAGATCGGATTTACTGATGCCAGGAGCTCCTCGATGCGCTGTAAGATCGGGGAGGAGATCATGGAATTTACTGTGGAGCTCTCCCGATACGAGGAGGCGTGTGAAGACCTTCTGGAGCGGATACGGAAGCCGGTAAAACGAAGCTTATCAGACGCCCATATCCGGCTCTCTGATATCGACAAGGTGGTGCTGGTGGGCGGCGCCACCAAGAGTCCGGTTATCCGCCGGTTTGTGAGCCGGTTGTTTAAGATGCTGCCAGACACCAATGTAAATCCCGACGAGGCCGTGGCTCTGGGCGCGGCGATTCAGGGCGCCATGAAGGAGCGGAGGGAATCCATCAAAGAGGTGATCCTGACGGACGTGTGCCCGTTTACCCTGGGAACCGAGGTGGTGCGGGAATGGGAGAAGGGCGTGTTTGAAAACGGCGTGTTCTGCCCGATCATCGACCGGAATACGGTGATCCCGGCCAGCCGTACGGAACGGCTCTATACCGCCAGCGACAACCAGACGAAGATACGCGTCAATGTGCTTCAGGGGGAGAGCCGCTTTGCGGCCAATAACCTGTCGCTGGGAGAGCTGATGATCGATGTTCCTGCCGGCCGGGCCGGTGAGGAGGCTGTGGACGTGACGTACACCTACGATATCAACTCGATTCTGGAAGTGGAGGTGAAGGTGGTCTCCAGCCAGAAGCAGGTGAAGGAGGTATTTAAGGGCAGCGATGTGGATATGACGGATGAGGAGATTAAGGAGCGGTTCGAGACTCTGTCCTACTTGAAGATCCACCCGAGAGACCGGGAGGAAAACAAGTATCTGCTGCTGCGCGGTGAACGGATCTACGAGGAAAGCATCGGAGAAAAACGGCTGTATGTGGAGGCGGCGCTTCATAAGTATGAGAAGGCACTGTCCTCGTATGATACGGGTCTTATTGATGAAGCGAAGGAAGAGTTTAAGAAGTTTCTGGAAGAGATTGAAGAACTGTAGAGACAGGGGAAATGCGGCTGAGCGGCTGCATTTCTCCTGTATTTTTTCTGGTTAAGCTATGAGATGACTCCGAGTGCACACTCATCAATTCGCCGAACTACGCCGCTGGTATACGGTTCAAAGTATTTGGGCCAGAAATGTGCCGCGGTGGTAAAGTCAATTGATATATGTTAGAATGGTGTCAACATGTTAAGGAGGAAAATCCATGAATCGAATTGAGAAAGTGCGGGAAGCCGTTGACGCTGTCCTTTTAAACATCGCCGATGCCGGTGAAAGAAGATGCGGGTATATGCATTTGTACGGGGTCTCCCAGGCCTGCGTGCTGATTGCCTTAAAGAGAAATGAGAACGCCGAGCTGGCGGCGGCTGCCGGGATGCTTCATGATATTCATACGTATGCGACGATGGATCCCAGGGATCACGCGCATAAGGGATCGGCCATGGCCAGGGATTTACTGAATTCCATGAAGTGCTTTGAGGCTGGGGAGATTGATGTAATCTGCAGTGCAATCTATCATCACAGCAGCAAGGAGATAACCCACGCACCGTTTGACGAAGTGTTAAAGGATGCGGATGTCATGCAGCACTGCCTGTACAATCCCCTGTTTGAGGTCATGAAGCATGAAAAGGAGAGATTCGGGAAACTGAAGGAAGAATTTGGGCTGACAGGAAGGGAACCGTAGAATTTTTCAGCCATTAGTTCGGAGGAAATACTGAAAAATAGCTAAAAATCCCCTTTGGATTTTGTTACGTATCCGTATTGTGAAACAGTTCCATAAATGGTATGATAATACAGAAGAGGCCGGCAGCATGATGATGCCTGAGCCGGAAATCGCTGTCAGAGACAAAAGTGACAGAAACAAAGATGACAGAAATAAAAATGACAGAGACAAAAGGAGTGGGAAAATGGCAAGTATCAGAGAGGTGGCCAGACTTGCCCGGGTGGCTCCCAGTACAGTCTCCCGCGCACTAAACGGGAGCGGTTATGTGGCAGAAGAGACGAAGGAAAAGATCAGGGAGGCCGTGGATGAACTGGACTATGTGCCGAATCAGTGGATACGGAATCTGTATCAGCAGAAGACAGGAATCATCGGAGTCATGGCGCCTGAGATCGTGCATCCTTACTTTTCGTCACTGTGGAGTTTTCTGGAGCTGGAGCTGAACAAATACGGATATAACATGATGCTGTGCAATACGTCCGGCAAGAAGGATATTGAACGGCAGTACTTAGATACGCTGGAACGAAACCTGTTCGACGGGATGATTGTCGGAGCGGCCTTTCTTCCGGATAAATATTATGAGCAGATTCAGAAACCAATTCTGTCCCTGGACCGGATTATCCCGGGAATCCCCCTGGTGACCTCGGATCACACACAGGGCGGCTTAATCGCGGCGGATAAGATGCTGGAGAAGGGCTGTAAGAAGGTGCTGAATTTAATCGATCCGCAGGCGAAGACCGTGGCGTCCTCCCGCGGCGGATTGAATTTCATCAGGAAGATGCAGGAGGCGGGAGCGGAGGTCATCACGGAGGAGTTCCTGTGGGATGATGTCATCCACTACCCCAGAAGTATTCAGCGGACCAGAGAGATTCTGGCGGAATACCCGGATCTGGACGGAATTATGGCCAATGACCTCTGTGCGTCGTCATTTTTAAAGACTGCAAGGGAGCTGAATATCCAAGTGCCGCAGCAGCTTAAAATCATAGCATACGATGGGACATATATTACTGACTTCAATTACAGGACGATCGCATCGATCCAGCAGGACGTGGCTCTTATTGCAAAGGAGGCTGTCCAGGTACTGGTAAAGCTGATTAATGGGCAGCCGCTGGCGAACGATGCGGTCTACGTGCCTGTGAGCTATAAAGAGGGGGATACGATATAGAAGGTGATCAGTGAAAATCTGATTTGAACCGCGTCTGGCCGGGAAACGGAAGTTTCCGGAAGCAGGCGCGGTTTTTCAATACAGGCTGGGGCGGCCGGTACAAGTAAAATATAGAGCAGGAGGCCTTTTTTGTAAATGTGCAACAAAATGACTGCTCAAATTTAGTAAAAATGATGATTGTAGGAAAAATGTAAAAAAGTACTTGAAAAAATACTTCATAAGTTGTATATTAAGCACATGGAACAGTTCCACACATTGTGGAACTTTAAAAATAGGAAAATATGGAACAGTTCCATATCCGGAAAAATCACTTCACCAGATTCGTGGATAATCTCATGATACCCAGGGAACGGGGCACGCTGAGTGGAGATGACATGTATCGCACACAAGTGACTACAAGAAGGTCACTGGGCGCTTATAACAAGGAGGATATTTTTATGAAGGCAAAAAGAACAGCGGCACTCGGTCTGGCAGCAGTAATGGCGGCATCACTTCTTTCCGGATGCGGCGCAGGGGGCAGCAAATCGGCAAAAACAGAGATTACGATTTACCAGAGTAAGATTGAAGCAAACGAGGGTTACAAAAAGGCAATCGCGGCTTACGAGGAGTCCCATCCGGATGTGAAGATCAATCTGGAAGCAGTAACCGGCAACGACTTCGCTGCCTCCTTAAAGGCAAAGATGCAGTCCGATCCGCCAACCATCTTTTCCGTCGGCGGTTTCCAGGATTTAAAGGACTACGGCGATATTCTGGAGGATATCTCAGATCTGGAGGTGCTTAAGAATGCACTGCCGGGAACCACGGATATGTTTACAAAAGATGGCAAGGTGCTTGCGGTTCCGCTTTATATGGAAGGATACGGATTTGTTGTGAACCGTCAGATGTTTGAGGACGCGGGCGTCGATTTTGAATCCATGATGACGTATGAGGGCATGAAGGCCGGTTTCGATACGCTGAAGGCGAAGATCGACAGCGGCGAGATGAAGGAGAAGTATCCGAATCTGGAAGCGGTTATGGAATATCCTACCAAGGAGCTCTGGATCGCAGGCGACCACGACGTGAACGTGGCACTGACTCATGACTTTGACACGGCAAAGGCTGCTTACGACTCCGCAGTTCTTCCGGGCACCGGTTTTGCCGACTATAAGACGATGGTCGATTTCCAGGCCAGCTACACCACCAACGCGGACAATACCGCAAACTTAAACTCCGTTGATTACACAGCTTCCCTGGAAGGCGGACTGGCGATTGAGCGTGTGGCATCCATCAAGCAGGGCAACTGGATCGCACCGGCAGTAGAGACGACGGATCCGGAAGTGCTGGCAAAGCTGGATATGCTTCCATATTCGGTTCCGGGATACTCAGACGGCAAGTATTTCGTAGGTGTGTCCGGCTACTGGGCGATCAACAGCAAGGTTACCGACGAGCAGAAAGCCGCGGCAAAGGATTTCATCAACTGGTTATATAAAGACCCGGCAGGACAGAAGATTGTAGTGGAAGATTGTAAATTCGTTCCCCCTTATGACAACTTCGGCGATTTAAAGGCAGGCGATCCTCTTTCTCAGAGAATCATGGATGCCAACGAGGCGGGAGATACCATGAACGGATGGGTATACAGCGGAGCACCGAATACATGGGGACAGCAGGCAGCAGGCGTCGAGGTGCAGAAGTATTTAGCCGGACAGGCGACATGGGATGAAGTGACGGAGAGCAGCATTAAGCAGTGGGCGTCCATGCGCGAGTCTCAGAAATAGGATTCCCGGAAAGAGGAAGGTGGAAAAATGAAAAAGAGCAAAGCAAGATTCTGGATATTTCTGGCTCCTGCATTGATTTCTTTTTCCCTGGTTGTTTTGATTCCGATGCTGATTGGCTTCTTTTACGCCTTTACAGACTGGAACGGAATCGTGGGAAGTGAAATTACATTCGTAGGCTTTCGGAATTTCATTGAAATATTTACGAGAGATAGTTCCTTCATGCACGCGTTTGGCTTTACTGCGCTGTTTTCCATCTGTGCGGTGGTGCTGGTCAATATCGTCGGGTTCGCCCTGGCGCTTCTGGTGACGCAGAAGTTCCGCGGTGCGACGTTACTTCGCGGCATCTTCTTCATGCCGAACCTGATTGGCGGCCTGCTGTTGGGATTTACCTGGCAGTTCATCTTCGTCTCTATCTTCGGAGCCATCTCTAAGGCGACCGGATGGCAGGCACTTAACGGATGGCTTGCCGACCCGGTCACCGGATTTGCGGGACTTCTGATCCTTACTGTATGGCAGTTATCCGGCTATATGATGATTGTGTATATCGCGCAGATTCAGCAGATTCCCGAGTCCGTGAAAGAGGCGGCCCGTATCGACGGCGCTGGTTACAAGGATATGTTAAAGAGCATTATCATGCCGCTTATGATGCCGGCTTTTACGATCGGCCTGTTCTTATCCATCTCCAACTCGTTTAAGATGTTTGATCAGAACCTGGCGCTGACTCAGGGCGGCCCTTATAAATCAACGGAAATGCTGGCGCTGAACATCTATAACTCCGCATTCGGGGCCAATGAGTTCGGATTTGCACAGGCAAAGGCAATTATCTTTATGATCGTGGTGGCAGCCATCGGTGTGACACAGCTGGTGCTCACAAAGCGGAAGGAGGTAGAGATGTAATGGCAGAGACGAAGAATGTAAAACGTGATTCCAAAGGTGCTCAGAGGATTATCATGGGGGCTGCCGGACTTTTTCTCGGCTGTCTGTTCCTGTTCCCGATCTATATTCTGGTTTTGAACTCATTTAAGAATACGAAGGGAATCTTCACCGATGTCATCGGATTCCCGAACGCGGCTACCTTTACACTGGTAAACTACCCAAATGCGTTTGAGGCGCTGGAGTACATCAGATCTTTTGTGAACTCCCTGACGATCACGGTGATTGCAACGGTTCTGATCCTGCTGATCTCGGCTATGGCGGCGTGGGTTTTAGTCCGGTATAAGACAAAGACCAGCAAGATCATCTTCTTCCTGTTTGCGGCTTCCATGCTGATCCCGTTCCAGTGCGTGATGCTTCCGCTGGTGGGATTTGCCAGCCGTATTGGAATCATGAACCCACAGGGGCTGATCTTTATGTACATGGGCTTCGGCAGCAGCATGTCCATCGTTATGTTCCACAGCTTCATCAAGAACATTCCGGAGGAACTGGAGGAGGCGGCTACCATTGACGGATGCGGTTCCTTCCGGCTGTTTTTCTCCATCGTGATTCCGCTTATGAGAACGATTTTAATCACGGTTGCGGTGCTTAATGTGATGTGGATCTGGAATGATTATCTGCTTCCGTCCCTGATTATCAACAAGCCGGGCTGGCAGACACTTCCGCTAAAGACCTATCTCTTCTTCGGACAGTTTGCAAAGCGCTGGGATTTAGCGTCCGCAGGACTGATTATGTGTATCATACCAATTATCATCTTTTATCTGTGCTGTCAGAAGTATATTGTTAAGGGCATTACAGATGGCGCGATCAAATAAACAGTAACTCATTAAAAGGAGAGAATTATGGCGGCAGAATGGTGGAAAAAGGCAGTAGTCTACCAGATTTATCCCAGAAGCTTTAAGGACAGCAATGGAGACGGAATCGGGGATTTAAACGGCATCACGGAAAAGCTGGATTATCTAAAGGAACTGGGAGTGGATGTGATCTGGGTCAGCCCGATGTATTGTTCTCCCATGGATGATAACGGATATGATATCTCTGATTACTATAAGGTAGACCCGATGTTTGGCACGAATGACGACATGGACCGGCTTCTGGCCGAGGCGGGAAAAAGGGGCATGAAGGTGATCCTGGATCTTGTGGTCAACCACTGTTCCGACGAACACGAGTGGTTTGTAAAGGCGAAGCAGGACCCGGACTGTGAGGAAGCAGGATACTTCTACTTTAGAAAGAAAGAAGACGGCGGAGAGCCGAACAACTGGAGGTCCAATTTCGGCGGCTCCGTGTGGACGCAGCTTCCGGATGGACGGTGGTATTTCCATACATTTTCCAAAAAACAGCCGGATTTGAACTGGGAAAACCCGAAGCTGCGGGAGAAAATCTATGAGATGATCAACTGGTGGCTGGAAAAGGGCGTGGCTGGATTCCGGGTGGATGCAATCACCTTTGCTTCCAGGGAGACGGAGGACGGCCTTCGCTACCCGATTGAAAACCTGACGGACTATCCGGGAATCGGGGATTTCCTGGCGGAAATGAAGGAGAAATGTTTCGACCTGCATGACTGTATGACCGTGGCGGAGGCCCCGGGCGTGGGAGAGGAAACGTTCCGCAGATATGCCGGAGAACATGGATATTTCTCCATGATCTTTGATTTTACCTGGGAGAACATGGAAGGTGAGGCGGACAAATCTTCCGTGGAAGCCGTGGAAAAAGAGGATTTTAAAGAGTCAGCGGTTTACCAGTGAGATTGGCTGGAACGGGCTGTTTCTGGAAAATCACGACCAGTCCCGCTGTGTTAACAAATATCTGGAAAAGGATCAGATTGGATATGCAGGCGCTTCGGCCCTGGCGGTCATGTATTTCTATCTCTATGGGACCCCGTTTATCTATCAGGGTCAGGAGATCGGCATGACCAACGCGGTGTGGAACTCTATCGAGGAGATGGACGATGTGCGTGCAAAGGGAATGTACCGGGAGGCACTGGAGCAGAAGCAGGATCCACAGAAGGTCCTGGAATACTTCGGAGAACTGGGCCGCGACAACGCGCGGACTCCGATGCAGTGGTGCGATGAAAAGAACGCCGGATTTACGGATGGAACGCCGTGGCTGAAGGTAAACGAAAACTATCAGGACATCAACGTGAAAGAGCAGGAAGCACGCGGTGATTCCCTTCTGGCCTTTTACAGGAGGTTGACTGCGCTGCGCCATCAGGAACCGTATGCGTCGGTGTTTGCGGAAGGAACGGTCCGGCCGGTGATGGAAGAGCTGCCTGCGGTGATCGCTTATGAGAGAGAATGGAACGGGCGGACCGTAACTGTGGCTGTGAATTTTAAAAAGACGGAGCAGGAGATCCCGATTGCTTCCACGAGCAATTTGACTGATGGAATGTGCCTGCTGAGCAACGCGGGAGCGCCGGAACGGGAGGGAGAGAAGTATTTGCTGAAGGCTTATCAGGCGGTGGTGTTCGATGGAAAAATGGTATAAATGCTCAGGCGTGGAATTCCGTCTGTGACAAAAGAAAGTGCTGCCTCTTATCGGACAGCACTTTTTGGCGTTCTGAACACTTCGAACCGTTCTTTTTGATTCCAGAAGGCGTCCTTCCGGCAGTAAATCAGCAGCAGCAGCCCTGTAACGGCAAGGCATGCGGTTTCCGATACCAGAGGAGACCACCAGATGCCTGCTCCTCCAAAGATTCCCGTCATGACGATCAGGCAGCCTGCCATCAGGACAAGGCCGCGGCCGGCAGAGATGACGAGAGCCTCGGCGGCCCGCTCGACAGAGGTAAAGTAGCCGCTGACCGCGATGTTGAAGCCAACCAGCAGGAAGGAGGCTGCGAAGATGCGGAACGCAGTCACGGAACTGTCGCGCAGAGCCTGTAGTTCTGGTCCGATGAAAATATCCACGATACCGCGTGCCAGGATGAAACAGACGGCAAACGATACGGTACACACCACGCCGGCAGCTACAAGACTGTAGCGGAACAGCGATTTGCATTTATCCAGACTCTTCTGTCCGTAGTAATAACTGATCAATGGCTGTGCTCCCTGTGCGATACCGGTAGCGGACAGTACAACAATGTTATTGACATAGGAGATGATGGTGTAGCTGACCAGCGCATCCTGAGTCAAATACATCAGGATGACCTGATTGAATAGAAAGGTCACCATACCGGAGGACATCTCCGTAACACCGGAAGAAAAGCCATTGCGCACCTGCCGGACCAGGATACCGAAATCCGGCTTAAAGCGTTTGAAGCTCAATACGCCTTTCCCACTCAGAAAATGGTGCAGGTACAGAATAATCACCGTGGCCTGGGAGAGGCTGGTTGCAAAGGCAGCACCCTGAATTCCTTTGTGAAGCACCATGACGAAAAACCAGTCCAGAATGCAGTTTTCCACAGCGCCCCAAATAACGA
>ENA-ORTL01000959-ORTL01000959.1-human-gut-metagenome-genome-assembly--contig:-NODE-959-length-14035-cov-1.87346_pt1 | contig 14035 bp, 12 predicted proteins | sample MGYA00241916_ERZ509196 | MGnify/ENA primary metagenome ERZ509196 (study PRJEB26280, sample SAMEA2338844) | human gut metagenome | biome: human gut; feature: human-associated habitat; material: faeces...
TTTTCATGCCGTTCTTTCGGAAGCTCACTTAGCACCTCATATCCTACATTGACTGTAGGACTTGATGCCAATGTAATTCCCAGTTCTTTTTCCAACGCAAGTAACTCATCGTAAAGTTTGTCATATTCATAGTTGCTCATAATCTCCGCAGTTCCCTGATAATATGCCTTTCCTGCCTCATTCAGCAATTGTACCAGTTCCTGCATACGCTGTTTTTTTTGTTCCATGCTTTCTACCTCATTGTTCTTGTTTCTTTGGGATCACCGTCTCATTGGAAGATCAATTCATATAATTTTTGAATTTCTGCTTCCGTCACCTTCCGGTATTCCCCCGGCTTTAACTCTCCAAGTGTGATGTTCATTACCCTGATACGTTCCAGTCTTGTCACTTTATAGCCAAGATATTCACACATCCTGCGAATCTGCCTGTTGAGTCCCTGTGTCAAAATAATCCGGAATTTATATTTTCCGAGCATCTCCACCTTACATTTTCTCGTGACCGTATCAAGAATCGGCACACCTTCCGCCATCTTCTCAATAAATTCTTTTGTCACCGGCTTATTGACTGTAACTTTATATTCCTTTTCATGCTGATTTCCTGCGCGCATCATCTTATTGATAATGTCTCCATTATTTGTCATCAAAAGCAGCCCTTCTGAATCTTTATCAAGCCTTCCGATATATGTGACCCTTGTCGGATAATTCAAAAACCGAATAATATTGTTTTTTTCTTTTTTTTCTTCTGTGCAGACGATTCCAACCGGCTTGTTGACCGCAAGCAGCACCATCTCATTTTTCTGCCGCACTTCTTTCTTGCCTACACACACTCTCTGGGAAGGACTGACACGCATTCCCATCTCTGCACGCTTTCCATCCACGGTCACCTTCCCGTTTTCAATCAGACGGTCTGCCTCTCTTCTGGAACAGACGCCTGCCTCACTCAAAAACTTATTCAATCTTACTGTTGTCTCTGTAGTTTGATTTTCTCTCATCTTTTCTCCTATAAACTAAAATATGCCTTGATAAATCTGGTCAGACTCTCCTGATCTTTTGCTCCCATCAGTTCTCTGCTGGAATGCATTGCAAGCAACGGCACACCCAAATCTACCGTTCTCACCGGAAGCATCGCCGATGCGATTGAACCGAGTGTTCCGCCCCCCGTCACATCCGAACGATTTACAAATTTTTGATACGGAATCTGTTCTTTTTCACAAATCTGCTGCACGATTCCGACCGCTTCACTGTCTGTTGCATAGCTTTGTGAGCATGCTTCTTTAATGCAGAACCCTTGATTCAACATATTCTTATTTGTCGGGTCATATTTTCCCCCATAGCTTGGATGAAATCCATGACTGACATCCACAGACATTAAAAGCCCCTCCGCAAGTGCATTCTTGTACATCTGTTCAGACCCTCCAAGTGAAAGATAAATTTTCTCCAGCAAATACGGAAGCATCATAGATCCGGCTCCCTGCTTTGTCCTGCTGCCGACCTCCTCATGATCAAATATCGCGATCACATTCAGCCCTTCTTTTCGTTCACCTTCTAAAATTCCATCGACAAGCGCCTGAACAGACGTGAGATTATCCAGTCTCGGCGCCGAGAGGAATTCTTCGTGCAATCCTATCTTCTCTGCCCTGTCTGCATTATACAGATTCAATTCATAATCCAAAATCTTATCCACCTGCACTTGAAGCTTTTCCGCAAGCGCACTCAAAAAGCAGTTTTTATCCACCTCTTCTTCCAAGATTCCCACAATCGGAAGCATCTGTGTCTGCTTATTCAATTCTACGCCCTTATTCATCTCTCGTTCCAGATGAATCGCAATATTCGGAATCGTAAATAATGTTTTCTCGAGATCAACGAGACTAACTTTTGGACGAAATACATCATCAGATTTTAAGACGACACGTCCTGCGGCAGACAGTCCACGATCCAGCCAACTTGACAAATTCACCCCGCCATAACTCTCCACATTAAGTTGTACATATTTTTCTGTAGTCACCTCCGGATTTGGTTTGATACGAAATCCCGGAAAATCCCCATGTGCTGCCGCAATTCGGAAACTCTCTTTTTCTTGAAAACGACTCCCGATCGTAAATGCAAAAATACTGGAGCCATGATGAATCACCATATATTTCCCGCCTTTTTGCAAATTCCAGTTGTTTTTCCAACACAGTTCCTCATATCCCTGCTTTGCTAACTGATCTTTCACTGCTTCCACTGTATGAAACTGTGAGGTTGCCTTCCTGATAAGCGAAAGTAAGTTATCTATATAGTTTGTCTGTTGCATGCTTTTTACTCCTTTTATTGCTGTTTAACTTTCATGATACTGTTTTGGTTTCCAAAAGTCAACGTATCTGCTATAATACCATTATTGGATTTTATTTAAAGGAGATTTTTTATGCTGACAAACACACTTACAACCGAGCCAGTACGAAAATTATTCTTTCGTTACCTCATTCCTTCTATCTGCGGAACGATGGTAACGTCTATTTATGTACTTGCTGACACAATTATTATCGGGAAAGGAATTGGCATTGATGCTATGGCTGCATTAAATATCATCCTCCCGCTGTTTAATATTTTCTTTGGCACCGGACTTTTATTTGGTGTCGGCGGTTCTGTCTTAATGTCAATCGCCCGCGGAAAAGGCGATACTCAGACCGGAAACTGTTATTTTTCTGTCGCAGTACTTTTGAATGCCATCACCTGTATTTTATACATGATTCTATTTTTAAATTTCATGGAACCGATCGCACGTTTTCTTGGCGCAACAGATGTAACAATGCCTTATGTACTCAATTACGCGCCGTACGTGATCTTGGGACTTGGCTTTTTTGCATTCTCCACTTTTCTACAAACCTTTGTAAGAAATGATGGTGCACCAAAGCTTTCCATGATTGCCGTTGTATCCGGCGGTGTCCTGAATGTTGTTTTAGATATTGTTTTTGTATTTCCTTGTAAAATGGGCATGGCAGGAGCAGCAATTGCAAGTGTGCTTGGATCCGTACTTACAACTGTTATTTTGCTGTTCCATTTTCGCTCTAAGTCAAACGGACTGCATTTTAGCTTAAAGAAATTTTCACCTGTATTCATCACAAGTATCTACAAAAATGGATTTACAAGCTTTCTTGTGGAAGTCTCGTCCGGAATTGTTATGTTTGTTTTCAACTTACAGATTTTAAAATATATTGGCGATATCGGTGTGAGCATGTATGGTGTCATTACAAATACCGCTATTGTAGTCATCTGCCTGTGTAACGGAATCAACCAGGCTTCTCAGCCGATCATCTCAACCAATCATGGTGCAGGGCTTATTGATCGTATTGAGACTGTAAAAAAACTGGGACTGAAAACTGCATTTATCATCTGCTCCGTTCCGGCTATTTTAGGATTGATCGTACCAAATTTGTTTACTTATATTTTTATGAATCCAAATGAACAAATACTTGCGCTTTCATCCACTGCAATTCGTATTTATTTTGTTGGATTCTTTGTAATCGGATTGAATATGTTTATCATTGGCTATTTTCAATCTACAGTAAAACCACAGCTTTCATTGTTCCTCTGTCTTTCCAGAGGGTGTGTACTTGCAATTATCTTTGTATTTGTGCTGCCTCCGCTTATCGGAGTCATTGGAATCTGGGTATCTGTACCGCTTGCTGAATTCATTACACTGATTGCCGGAATATATTTCTTGAAAAAGAATGAAAAGGAGAGGTTCTCATGATTGCATTAAAATTACCGGAAGTAAAAGAATGTATGTCCAAGCTGTTATTATCGGACACCTTCGACTCATTTTTATTCATAGAAGGAGAAATTGTCACCTATAATACATTTTCCATTAATGGATTTCTCAAAAAAGATTTTTTTGAGAAAGACCTGGCTCCTTCCCGAGATTATTCTTTGTGGAAAGATATTAGAGAGTACGCATTTTCTTTGATCAAGGGTAAAAAAACTCCCCTCAGTTTTCGCTTTGTATTCGGACTGTCAGAGGCGAATATTGAAAGATTACTGAAACAGCAGGAACTGAATTTCCAGCCACAAGATGTGCAGGGATTGTATCTCAATCTGAAATATGATGGTCAGAATCTTACCTGCGTCACCGGAACTTCCATGAGACTGTTCACTTTGGATAAGTCTTTGGAGGAAGCATGGGATCAGATGGTTCAAAGATTCTTTTTGAAAAAAGAGATTAGCGCAGAAGTCTTATAAGATGAAAAAGTAATAGAGGTCACGGTATCTCTATTACTTTTTATTTTCATTCATTCGTGGTAAAATGAGTGTTTTCGCACCTTATCGTTCTTCCTCATCAACACGTCCTATTAAACGAATTAAGTCCTTATATCCGGATTTTTCAAGTAACTGCTTAAACCCAAAAAGCACTTCTTCTTTCGTGTAATCATTTCTTCTCAAAAAATCATCGTCTTTTTGACTTAGATGTTGATAAAAAAATGCCGCCGCCATGACTTCTTCTTTATTTGTATAATCGAGATCTTCCAGCAAAAGATTCTCAGCTTCGTTTATATCTCCCTGGTCAATCATATCGAAAAAATATTTCAGCGTATTCCCTGAGACTTCATATTTATTTTCGTCTTCTAATTCGACAGAAACATATTTCTTCCCAAATACCAAAGAAAACAATACTTGTACCATTTCTTTTATCATTCGCATAATATAATCTTTCTCGTCTACAACTCCCATAGTCCATCCCTCCACGTTTTCAATATTCTAAAATCACTTTTTTCTATCTTCCTAGACAAATCACTATTTCATTCTTTGCGTACTCAGTTGCAACTGTTCAACCTTGAGCGTCCTTGCATTATCGTCCTCGTCTTTAGAATTCTCTATTTCTGAATTTCGAATACTAAAAATGATTTCATCCTGAACCTGTAAATCCTCAAATGATATACTTACAACTTGTCCTGTATCATAATCACAGTAAATCATAGGAATGGATGAACAATCAATAAGACAGTTTTTACCTAAAATGCCTTCTTCTGCACCGTCTTTTACAGTTATCGTGCTGTTTCCCTCATCAATTTCTGTAATTACTGCATTCACGCCTAAATGAACTGGGTTATTTTTTGATGAACTGCACGCTGTCATAGAAATCATAAAAAGAAATATGCACAGCACCATTCCAATTTTTTTCATACACTACCACCTTCCCCAGACTCAAGTTTTGGTATTCCCCATCTCCGTCGCCTCTAATGAAATGGCTGAAATGCCTTTGCCTTTAATATCTTTAATCAACATATCTAATGTTTTATAAGCAATGCCATTCCTTCTGTATTCAGGCTTTGTATACATATTCATTATATATGCCTTAGTTCCGCTTGGGTTGTTATAGGTCGGCATTACTTGAAAAAAGCTAACACCACCCGCACCAACAACACAGTTTTCGTCAAAAACCAAATATGCAATATGCGAGCCATTACAAAGAGCTTTTTGATAATAATCATAGGATTGTCTTTCCACTTCGCTCCTACGATAACCTATTCTATTTCACAGCCACAAGTTTTGCTTCCTCTTCCTCGAAATAGTCAGCCGTATTACTGCTTAGTCCACTTGCTTTCCACGCCTGTCCAAACGTAATATCCTCTAGGTTACTTAGGAAAACAAATGTACGATCTTTAGCTGCTCCATTCATTCTTCCTGTTATCTCCAGTCTATATTTATATGTATGCGTGTCTGTCCTCCATGTACCATCACTCATTTCATAATATTTAACTTTCGTTACCAGCTTATTCTGTTCAGAATACTCTTCAACGAATTCCGGATCAGTCACATCATAAGTACTAATTACGGTTGCTTCGTCTTCTCTGACTTTCTGTTCTTCCAAAAAATCAGTTTCCGCATGCTTCTTAACCTCTGACGGTTCTTTCTGCGAACATCCAAACAGACTAAGTAACATGAATGTTACCAAGGTGATTCTAAATAGTTTCCTCATAGATTTACACCTCCTGTTTCCCAACGTATTGCTTTCTTTATACTCTCATTTTACTCTATTTTCTCCATCTTGCCTATCTAAAAATGATTTTTCCATCACATAGTTTTTCAGCTTCACACCTTCCAGCTCCACCTGCTGCTCTTTTTCCAACACATATCCTCGTCCTTCAAAAAACGGTTTTGCCGTAATGGAAGCATGTACGCTGATCTTTTGAAGCCCAAATTTCTTGGCATGCTGTTCCAACTCATCGCAGATTGCCGTTGCCACACCTTGATTTTGAAAATCTTTATGCACAAACAGATGGTCCAAATATCCTGTTCTGTCTATGTTTCCATATCCTATAATCTTCTCTCCCTCTACGGCAACGACTGTATAAAGTTTTTCAAAAAATGTTTTATTTTTTCTAAGATTCTCACATCGGTTTGACCACACTTCCACCTGTTCCTTCGAATAATCTTTTCGATTCACAGTTTGAATTGTCTCATAAAAGAGCTGCACAATTTCTTCCAAATCTTCTGCCTGATACTTTCTAATCTCCATCACAATCCTCCAATTCTTCTAAATTTATTCCATAGCCACAAAATGCGCAAACCCACCTGTGGATTTGCGCATCTTTTATTTCTCTTATTATTTTGCCAATAACATCATAATCTCGTTGCTTCTGTTGATAAACGCTGTCATTTCTTCCGGATTCAACGGTTTGTTACTCAACATTGCAAGGTCAAATAACTGTTTACAGAACATTGGTACATGTTCTCCATCTTTATTTTTGAGTACATACTGTACCAATGGATGATTTGCATTCAATACAAGTGTCACATCTGTTCCGAACATAGATGGATCCATTCCGTACATATTGTACATCTTCATCATTTCCTGCATACGGCGTGACTGCTCTGACAATGTTACCATAGATGCCACATTTTCATTTTTCAGCTTCTCTACTTTAACTTCCAGCTTGTCATTTTCCAATGCTTTGCGGAATACATCAGTCAATGTCTCTGTATCTGCCTTGAATGCTTCTTCTTCCTCTTTTGCAACTTCTTCTTTGAATGTGTCTGTCAAATCTGCATCGATACGCTGGAATTGTACATTCTCATTGCGCTGCTCAAGCTGTGTCACAAACGGAGAATCAATATTATGTGTCAGCAGCACTGCATCCAAACCTTCCTGTTTGAACATATTAATGTACTGGCTCTGCTGTTGTTCGTCTGTCACATAGTAAATTGTTACTTTCTTCTCTTCTGTATTTTCGCCCTCTGATGCCTCTGTCTTTTCTTCTTCAGCCTTCGTCTCTTCTGCACCGCCATTTTTTGCAATGCAGTCTTTGAGTGTCAAATATTCATGGTCAATATTTTTGAATAAAATGTAATCACTCATCTTGTCACAGAATTTTTCATCTTTCAAGCAGCCGAATTTGATAAATGGGCTGATATCATCCCAGTATTTTTCATAAGATTCTCTGTCGGTCTTACACATTCCTGTAAGCTTATCTGCCACTTTCTTTGAAATGTAATCTGAGATTTTATTTACAAATCCGTCGTTCTGCAATGCACTACGTGATACATTCAGCGGAAGATCCGGACAGTCAATCACACCTTTTAACAGCATCAGGAATTCCGGAATGACTTCTGCAATAAATACCTGATTATTGTATAATTTAATCTTTCCTTCCACGGAATCATACTCTGTGTTGATTTTCGGGAAATACAAAATACCTTTCAAATTGAATGGATAATCCATATTCAGATGGATCCAGAACAATGGCTCTTTGTAATCCATAAACACTTTGCGGTAAAATTCGATATAATCCTCTTTTGTACAGTCATTTGGATGTTTTGTCCAAAGTGGAGTTGTATCACTCAGAGAAACCGGACGTTTGTTGATTTTCACTTTATCTACTGCCGGTGAAACTTCCACCATCTCTTTCTCGCCGTTCTCATTTTCTTTTTCTTCCATCTTTGCTTCTTCATGAATACGTTCCACGATGACATCATCATCTTTCAATTCCTCTTCCAAAATTGTCTCGTATTCTTGTTCTGCATTTTCTTTTGACAGGAAAATCTCTACCGGCATGAAAGAACAGTATTTTTCAATCACTTCTCTCACACGATATTCATTCGAAAACTGCACACTTTCTTCATTCAGGAACAACGTGATCTCTGTTCCAACTGTGTTTTTGCTGCCTTCTTCCATATCATATTCTGTGCCGCCGTCACATGTCCAGTGTACCGGAGCCGCACCTTCTTTGTAAGACAATGTATCAATGTGAACTTCCTCTGCTACCATAAATGCCGAATAAAATCCAAGACCAAAGTGTCCGATCATATCGTCTTCTGTTGTCTTGTCTTTATATTTTTCAAGAAATTCTGTTGCACCGGAAAATGCAATCTGTGTAATATATTCTTCTACTTCATCCGCAGTCATACCAATACCGGTATCAATAAATTTCAATGTTTTTTCTTCCGGATTTACCACTACCTTGATGCTTGCTTTATAGTCATCCGGCAGTTGATATTCTCCCATCATATCTAACTTTTTCAATTTTGTGATCGCATCACAACCATTTGAAATCAACTCACGCACAAAAATGTCGTGATCTGAATACATCCATTTTTTTATAATTGGAAAAATATTTTCACTGTTAATTGAAAGGTTACCGTGTTTTGCACCCATTTCTAACAACTCCTTTTTATCTTTAATTATCAATTCTCGGCGTTTTGCCTCATCTATTTGATATATTAATACTCTGATTTTTAAATGTCAATAGAAAATTAGCACTCTTTTAAAGTGAGTGCTAATAATCTTATGAACTTTATTAAATTCTCATAAACTATTCTACACTTTTCAGTGATTCAACCATATCTATACGCTTTAATTTGAAATACATTACCCAATTCACAAACAATGAAAATCCAACCGTGAATAAAAAGCTGTACAAAAAGCTTGGAAAATCAATATTTCTTCCAAACATAATTCCTTCCACTTCCACGGTAACAATCACAAATTGATGCAAAATCTTTCCGATTCCCATTCCAACCAGCGATCCAATAATTGTCAGCAAAATATTTTCCCGAAATACATACGATGCAACCTCTTTATCATAGAACCCAAGCACTTTTAAGGTTGCAAGTTCTCGTTTTCGTTCTGTAATATTAATGTTATTCAAATTGTAAAGCACAACAAACGCCAGCATTCCCGCCGAGATAATAAGTACCACAATAACCAGATTCAGACTGCCGAGCATATCTGCAATCCGCTCTTCCATATTATTTGTATATGTCACGTTCAAAACTGCATCCTGCTCAATCAGTTTTTCCCCGATTCCCATCAAACCTTCTTCATCATATTTCTTCATCTTGAACATAATACTATTTTCTTCCGGCTCTTTTCCATAAAGTTCTTCATATAATCCGGTTGTCATATACATATAGTTTCCAATATAGTTTTCACATACCGACACAACTTTCACCTTTACGTCACCGGTATCTTCTTGTATGGTAATCATATCTCCTGATTTCACATCTAATTCGGTGGCTACCTTCTCTGTTAATATCACACCTTCATTTGTCAATTCATATTCTTCTTTTGTAACACGATTTCGAAATGTCATAAATGGCTCCAAACCATGCTCCTTTACCGGAACACTCAGGTAGATTTCCTCTTCTCCTGCCGCGCTCTTCACTGTCTTATTTTTCATCATGACTTCCGAATACGTATCAATCTGATGTTCGCCTTCAAGCGTTTCCCTTAAACTCATCTTTTCCTGTTCTGATAAGTCCGAAGACAAATATGCCATCCCGTCATACTCCTGCAATTCTCCATATTGGAGCGTTGCGATATTGGTAATGGAATCTTTGAGTCCGAATCCCACTAACATCAATCCCATACAACCGCCAATTCCAATGATCGTCATAAAAAACCGTTTTTTATATCGGAAAAGGTTACGAATAGAGGATTTCCAAATGAAACTTAAATGTTTCCAAATAAACGTAATACGCTCTAAAAAAATTCTTTTGCCTTGTTTTGGTGATGGTGGGCGCATTAATACCGCCGGCAATGCCATCAGTTCTTTATAGCAGGCTGCCAGTGTTGCCACGAATGTACATAATACTGCGGCTGCTGTAGCCATGACCGCATATGACACATGATACGGCACAATGATATGCGGAAGATGCTGATACATAATCTTATAGGCATACACAATAATAAACGGGAATAGTTTCTCTCCAATCAGCACCCCGAAAACACTTCCTCCAAACGTTGCCAAAAGCGCATAATTCAAATATTTTTTCGCAATATCAATCTTGCTGTATCCGAGTGCCTGAAGTGTTCCGATCTCCACTCTCTGCTCTTCAACCATTCGTGTCATTGTCGTGAGGCTGATCAGTGCCGCCACAAGGAAAAACAACGCCGGAAACACCTTCCCGATTGCCCGCATGCGATCCGCATTTTCTCCATATTCTGAATATTCCGGCAAAGTGCTTCTGTCATATACATACCATGTCGGAGTTTCTATCTTTGCAATCTCCTTCTCGGCATCTTTGATCTTTTGTTCCCCTTCCTCAATCTTTGCCTGCGCCTCCGTCTTTGCAGTCTCATACTCTTCCCTACTTTTAATCAGCGTCTGTTCTTGTTCCTGCAAACTCTCAAGTGTCTCTTCTTTTTCATGCAGCTCTTCCCACGCTGTATCAATCTGAACCTGCCCGTTCTGGATTGTCTGCAGTGCACAAGAGAGCGATTCTTCTCCGGCGCTCAGCTGCTCTTTTGCCTGTTCAATCGCAATTTTCCCTTCTGACAACTGATTTTTCATCGCAGTAAGCTTTTCTATGTTCGCCTTAAGTTCTGCCTCCCCTACATTCAACTGTTTCAATAGCTCTGCTGCGATTGCCTGATCTTTTGGGTCTTCGCTGTCTTTGATGGTATTGTACTGCTGCCATCCCGCGTCTAACTTGGCTCTGGCATCTGCAATCTGCTTCTCGGCAGCCTCAATCTGTGGCACTGCCGCCTCAGCCTGCTGCTGATATTCTTTTTCTTTTTTCTCTAATTCTTCTTTTTGGCTATCCAGTGTTTCTTTTCCGATGCGATACTCTTCTAGTCCGGCATCCAGTTCTTTCTGCTTTTGATATAAGGTCTGTTTCGCATTTTCAATCTGCTCTTTTCCAGATGCAATTTCTGCTTTCGCATTCTGGATCTGTGTCTCTCCATCTTTCAGCTTTTGTTCTGCATCAGAAAGTTCCTGCTGCGCGCTCGCTTTTCTGTCTTCCAACTCCTGTCTCGCCTTGTCAATCTCTTTGTTCGCCTCAGCTGCCAGAGACTGTTTCCGCGCCTCACATCTGGCATCTGTAATTTTCTCAATCTCATCAATCACATGATCCACTTTCTTTTGATACCCCTCTGTAAACGCAGTTTCCTCTTTTGCCCCTGCTGCTTTTACATAAATTTCTGTATAGGTATCCGGAGAAAAATTTTCATCTGTCACAGTGAGGAACCCACTGACCGTTCCTGTTCCAATCAGACTGCTTCCCCTTCCAAACGAGATGTAGGACGGGCTGCTTCCCGTTCCCACGATTTTAAACTCTTTGACCTCCAATATCCCGGAATCTTCTCCCGTCAGCGTAATCGTATCACCAATCCGATAAGAAGTACCTTCTAAAAAATCTATATCTACAAGACACTCTCCTTCTTTTTCAGGCATTCTTCCTTCACTTACCGTCAACTCATTCATGGACTTTGGAATAGACATCACATGAAGAACCTTTTGATTATCATCTATATTAAGCAGCATGTCCTGACTAAAACCGCCCTCTGCTTTAGCTACATCTGAAATTCCTTCAATCGCATGCAGATCATCTTTTGTCAGTCCCATCGTGCTGATCACCTTGATATCCATCAGATTTTTTTCATCAAAATAGGCATCTCCGGAAATTCTCATATCCGGTTCCGATGCTCGAATTCCGGAAAAAAATGATACGCCCAATGATACGATAAAAAATATCGACAAAAAACGTCCCAGGCTTTTTCGTATCTCCATATAAAAATCTTTTCTCAACGCTCGTTTTTTCATACTTATCTACCACTCAATCGTCTCAACCGGAATCGGATTCTCATTCAATGTCACTTTAGAAACCTTTCCGTTCTTTATTTTAATCACACGGTCTGCCATCGGTGCAATCGCCGAATTGTGCGTAATCAAAATGACCGTCATCCCCTTCTTACGACACGTATCCTGCAACAGTTTTAATATTGCTTTTCCTGTATTGTAATCCAACGCTCCGGTTGGCTCATCGCAAAGTAACAATTTCGGATTTTTTGCCAGCGCCCTTGCGATAGAAACTCTCTGCTGCTCTCCGCCGGAAAGCTGCGCCGGAAAATTCGCCGCTCGTTCTCCCAGTCCGACATCCTCAAGCACCGCCATCGCATCCAGAGGATCTTTACAAATCTGAAGTGCCAGTTCTACATTTTCCAGCGCAGTCAGATTCGGAACCAGATTGTAAAACTGAAACACAAATCCGATGTCATCTCTTCTGTATGCCGTCAATTGCTTTGTATTATAGGTTGTGATATCATTTCCATCTACAATCACCTCTCCGCTCGTCGCCGTATCCATTCCTCCTAAAATGTTCAAAACAGTAGTCTTTCCCGCTCCACTTGCTCCGACAACAACTGCAAATTCTCCCTTTCCAACAGAAAAATCAATTCCATCCGCAGCCGCAATCTCCACTTCTCCCATCTTATATATCTTTTTTACTTCTCTCAGTCTCACATAATCTTCCATTCAAATGCCTCCCAACAAACTATAAGTTATTGTTCAGTAACAACTTTAACTATTTTCATTATAGCATAAATTGTTACCATTGACATACGACTCTTTCTTCCTTTACAATAAAACTTAATCACGTGTTACTGTGAACAGCAACACTCAAGCAAAGGAGGATTACTATCTTGGATGGTTTAAGAATTATTCCCGTCACAAATGAAGAGCTTATTTTTTCTGTTTCCGCACTTGCAGATGAAATCTGGCATGAACACTTCTCATCGATTCTTTCAACAGAACAGATTGATTATATGCTCGAAAAATTTCTTTCACCGGAGGCTTTGGCAGACCAGATCAATCATGATTATGAATATTTTTTATTTTCATACGAGTACACATTTGCTGGATTTGCCGGCATTCACGAAGAAAATGGCAGCCTGTTTTTAAGCAAGCTCTATGTACATAAAGATTTTCGCGGCAAAAAAATCGCATCTTATATGTTCCGGAAATTTATCGAGATCTGCAAGATGAGAAATCTGAATAAGATTTGGCTTACCTGCAATCGTTTTAACGAGAGCACACTTGCAGTCTACGAACATCTCGGATTTCAAAAAGTGAGAACCGAAGTAACCGATATCGGACAAGGTTATGTGATGGACGACTATATCTTAGAATATAAAGTAGAATAGTATCAGGGCAGAGTGTAATCACTCTGCCCTGATACTATTCTACATACTGATCTGCATAATATGCCCCATAATCTTCCGATTCAATTTTCTCACTCGGTGTGAGAATGATAATTCCTTCTTCCACCGTCACGGTCGTTCCTTCCGGCAGCACCACATTGTGGTAAATTTCCTCCGGTTCTCCAAGCAGAACACTTCCTGTGCTTATTTCATACTCTTCAATATCCTCTTCGCGAATGGTACCCGGCACAATGTATTTCATATATCCCATTCCATACTCCTCTTCATCAGGACGCCGAAACGTGACATCATAAACTCCCGCCGGAAAATCTTTCCCCGCAACCGCATCCTCTTTGATCTCAACGCTTTCTGTCAAAGGATTTTCCATTCCTGATTTCATTCCTTGCACCTGTGCATTCTCAGAGATGAATTTTACTTCCAACTGTGAATCTATATCTACTTTCGCCCCTGCAAACAAACGGAAATCTTCTATCTCTCTTTCGACACCTTCCTCTTGTGCATCTGCCAAAAATTCAGAATAGTACACATGGTTTTCACTGTCTTCCAAATCAACGCTTCCACTTCCCGATAACAATTCTACCCGGTACTGCCCCTCCGGAATATGCAGCCCGACAAT
>ENA-ORTL01000964-ORTL01000964.1-human-gut-metagenome-genome-assembly--contig:-NODE-964-length-13915-cov-56.257_pt1 | contig 13915 bp, 16 predicted proteins | sample MGYA00241916_ERZ509196 | MGnify/ENA primary metagenome ERZ509196 (study PRJEB26280, sample SAMEA2338844) | human gut metagenome | biome: human gut; feature: human-associated habitat; material: faeces...
AAACTATGGAGTCTTTAGTCGGTTTAATAAAATTTTAGATAGAAAATAAATCATTCAATGTCATTTAGATAAGTTTTTTTATGACAAAAAGACAGATTGCTTATCTGCCTTATAATGCAGTATAATGGTAGTCAGACAGTTTTGGATATAAGAGATGATCTTGGAGCAACAATGAATGAATGCAGGGAAGTGACCGAAAAGTACCGCACAGGACGGAGTGCATATTTACGGATCGGACAGTTGTTTATGAGATTGTTTGCAGGACTATTATAGCAGAAAGAAGAGGTGTTCGATATGTGTACAGCAGCAACTTACAAAACAAAAGATTTTTATATGGGCAGAACGCTTGATTATGAATTTTCCTATGGGGAACAGATCACGATAACACCAAGAAATTACGAATTTGATTTCCGGTTTTCCGGGAAGATAAAAAGCCATTATGCTTTGATCGGAATGGCATTTGTTGCAGGAGGTTATCCGCTTCTGTCCAAGGGCGAAGTCAGATGGCAGAATAAATAATACGAAAATGCACGGAGAAAGCATAACGCAGAACAACAGGAGGAAAGAACATGAAAGAAGTTAAAACACCGAAAAAACCACTGGCATATTATTATGGGATTGTGTTAATAGTGCTGATAGTATTTAATCTGGTTGTCACACCAATCCTTATGAAGCATCAGGTAAAGGAAACGGATTATGGAACTTTTATGAGCATGATCGAGAAGAAGAATATCGGTGAAGTAGAAGTTAAGGACAATCAGATCATCTTTACAGATAAAGATCAAAAAAATATTTATAAAACAGGTCTGATGAACGATCCGAACCTGACGGACAGGCTATATGAATGTGGAGCAGTATTCGCAAAAGATATCGATAAGCAGATGTCACCGATCATCAGCTTCCTGCTGACCGGGATTTTGCCATTGATCCTTTTTATCGCACTGGGAAATTATATGGCGAAGAAACTGATGGAGCATGCCGGAGGAAAAAATTCGATGGCTTTTGGAATGGGAAAAAGCAATGCGAAGATTTATGTGCAATCCAGTGAGGGAATCCGTTTTTCAGACGTTGCAGGAGAAGATGAGGCGAAAGAAAACCTTTCAGAGATCGTTGATTATCTTCACAATCCGAAGAAGTATACCGATGTAGGTGCGTCTATGCCAAAAGGTGTCCTTCTTGTAGGACCTCCGGGAACCGGCAAAACAATGCTTGCAAAAGCAGTGGCGGGTGAATCAAATGTACCATTTTTCTCAATGTCCGGTTCAGAATTCGTTGAGATGTTTGTCGGTATGGGAGCTTCCAAGGTTCGAGATCTTTTCAGACAGGCAAAGGAAAAGGCACCATGTATCGTGTTTATTGATGAAATTGATGCCATTGGTAAAAAGCGTGACGGACAAATGGGCGGAAATGATGAGAGGGAGCAGACCTTAAACCAGCTTCTTACAGAGATGGATGGATTTGAAGGAAATAATGGTGTCATCATTCTTGCTGCAACGAACCGTCCGGAGTCGTTAGATCCGGCACTTACACGTCCGGGACGTTTTGACAGGCGTGTGCCGGTTGAACTGCCGGATCTTGCAGGCCGTGAAGCAATTTTAAAGGTTCATGCAAAGAAGATAAAAGCATCTGATGATGTTGACCTGCATACGATTGCACGTATGGCATCCGGTGCATCCGGTGCGGAGCTTGCCAATATTATAAATGAAGCAGCATTACGTGCTGTCCGTAGTGGAAGGACCGTTGTAAATGAATCTGATCTCGAAGAAAGTATAGAAGTGGTTATTGCAGGATATCAGAAGAAGAATGCGGTTCTTTCAGATCAAGAGAAGAAGGTTGTTGCATATCATGAGGTAGGACACGCTCTGGTAGCTGCATTGCAGAGTCATTCAGCACCGGTCCAGAAGATTACGATCATCCCGCGTACCTCAGGTGCACTCGGCTACACTATGCAGGTTGAGCAGGGTGATAAATATCTGATGACGAAAAAAGAACTTGAGAATAAGATTGCTACATTTACAGGCGGACGTGCGGCAGAGGAGATCGTATTTGGTGAGATCACGACCGGAGCCTCCAATGATATCGAACAGGCAACAAAAATTGCAAGAGCGATGATCACCCGCTACGGCATGACAGATGAATTCGACATGGTGGCAATGGAAAACGTGACCAACCAGTATCTTGGCGGCGATACGTCTCTTTCCTGTTCCGCAGATACCCAGAAGGAAATTGATGAAAAAGTCGTGCAGCTCGTAAAAGCAGAGCATGAAAAAGCAAGAAAAATCCTTGCTGAAAACAGGGAAAAACTGGACGAACTGGCTATGTACCTGTATGAGAAGGAAACAATTACAGGTGACGAATTTATGGATATTTTAGACAGAAAATAATGTAGTTAATTAGATAATCAATGTCATTTAGATAAGAAAAATAGTTAGTAGTTCTGAAAAATGGAATTATTTTATATAAAGGAGCGGACAAATTCAAGTTTGCAAAACTGACAACAATTTAATATCAAAAAAATTATATTTCGATAGATGATGATTTCAGAAGACTCTTTGCAGATGTCAGAAAGCATAGAGCAGAAATTGATATTAAAATAACCCCAACCGCAAGGGATAATTCACCCAAAGACAAGCCAAGATTATTGCGTTAAGATAAAGAAAATGGATAGTTTACTTGACTTTGCAAGCTATCCATTTTATTACATCATATAAAAGTACTTCCACAGGGGACGACAACACAGCATGGTCATTTGTAGTGGTTATGTTTGCAGGAGTTATACTTACAGTATTTGGCAAAAAGAAAAAGAGAATGACGGAGATATTTCGCCCTGCTTATTCTTGTAGTAACCAATCGGCTATATCGTGAATTTCAATTCCTTCATAGCTATATTGTGGATGTTTGGTTCTGGCAATAATCATTTTCGGATAAGCATCTCGAATCTGAAGGAGAGGAGAGCATTCTCTCTCAAATGTTTCCTGACCGGAAATGTTGTCGCTGACTTGAATATAAAACTTCTCGCTGCCTCGCTGAGCAACAAAGTCGATTTCCTTTTGATAGAGCTTGCCGACATAGACATCGTATCCACGGCGAAGAAGCTCGATGCAAACGATGTTTTCATATACTCTGCCATAATCCATATTTCTGCTTCCAAGTATTGCATATCGAATACCGCTGTCACATAAATAGAACTTTTCAGAGCTTTCAAGGTATTTCTTACCTCGGATGTCGTATCTCTTAATATCATAAAATACAAAAGCATTGCACAAATACTTAATGTACTTGCCGACGGTTACATGATTGGTTGGAGTCTCATTTGCTGTCAGTAGCTGACTGACCTTATTCGGAGAAGTCAGGTTGCTGATATTATCCATAAGGAATTCGCTCAGACGTTGTAAAACCAAAGTGTCCGGGAGAGCATATTTCTGCACCAAATCCCTTGTAACAATAGTTTCGTAGACCTCTTTGATATAGTTTGTTCTGTCTTTTTCAGTTCTGTAAGCGTAAGAACCTGCTAAACCGCCTTTGATTGTGTAATCATCAAAGAGTTTATCTTTATCACTAACATCATCATAATATTGGCAATATTCCTGGAAACTGAAAGGAAACACATGAATTTCAATATAGCGTCCGGTAAACAGGGTTGCCAGATCTGCACTCAACAGGAAAGCATTGGAGCCTGTTACATAGATGTCGTAAATTCCCTTAGAGTACAGGCTATTAATTGCCAGCTCAAAATTAGGACACATTTGAACCTCATCTACAAACAGGTAGTTCGTTTTACCTTCCTGATAATGTTCTTCCACATATGCGTGTAAGGCATGGTATTCCATGATTTCTTCATATGCTAAATCCATGAAGTCAATGAAGATAATATTGATGTTTTCAAAGTTGCTTTTCAGATACTCAATATACGCTTGCATCAGCTTGGACTTACCAGAACGACGAATACCCGTGATGATCTTGATGTCAGGAGTGCCATTCAGTTCAATGATTCTATCGAGATATTTAGTTCTCGTGATTGTTTTCATATAGTCACCCACTTTCAAAAATTGGATTTTTTTCATTTCTCGAAACTGCTTCGTTGTACTTAGTATACTGTTTGCTAATAGTATATGCAAGATGTCACTTTCAAAAACACAAATTTTTTTATTTTTTGAAAGTGGAAACTATGTAAAGGAGTGTCTTTGTCTGATTGACACACACCTCGTGGGTGAGCTTTTTTCCTTTTTCATAATAACTAGTCAATTTAATATCGACATATGACCATATTTGCGTTTTGATGAAATCAAATCTAATAAGAAAATCAGATAATCATTACTGGATTTGCAAAAAACAATGGTGGCAGATTATGCACCTGAAAGAACAGTATAACAAAACCCTTATGGTGGATATAGGGTGGATTTCCACCCAAAGCAGATTTTTTCAGGATAAAACAGGTTTTCTTATCTTTACAGATTCTTACATCAAAGTCAGTAAATTCAAGGCTTTGAATGACTTTAAATAAAATTTAATGACAATGGTTTCAGGCAGAAGAGGAACCTCCTAAGCGAGGGGTCGGAGGTTCAAATCCTCTTGGCGACGGGCTTCAAAGCGTTCGAAAATGTTAGCTGGATTAGCTGACAACGAACGCTTTTGTTATTTTCTAATCACGTTCGTGACACAAAATTCCATTCAAAATGATCAATTTCCAGCTAACGCAATCCGATTTTTGTTAGCTGACAGCTAATCAAAATTACCGGTTTGCAAACATGGGTTTTAGGAAGTTCAGCTAACATTTGGGTTCCGCTCTGTTGTCACCCCTTATTCGGGGATGTAAATCAGAGAAAAGGCGGGAAAAGAAACAATCTCTCCCAAACCTGCAAACATAAATTAGCTGAAACAGTATTCAATTCTATTAGCTACAGCTAATGGTCAAACAGCAATGTCTGTTTGGAACTTTACTATCTATAAAAGTTCCAGGCAGGCATTTTTTAGTGTCCTGAATCCTGGAGGAAAGGAGTCAAGATGACTGAACCAAACAGGCAATCAGGAGAAAACGAAGAAAGAATCATAGAAATTGAGATTGAGCGTCTTCGACCGTTCAAAGAGCATCCGTTTCAGGTGAAAGATGATACTATAAAAAGGATGAACTGATCGCAACGATCAAGACAGATGAAACCGGTATTGCAAAACTGGAAAATCTTCCACTTGGTAAATACTATGTGAAAGAAACAGGAACTGCTTACGGTCATGTACTGGATGGTGAGATCCGTCATGTAGATCTGACTTACGTGGATCAGAATACACCAGTTGTAGTCTATGACAAAGACTGGCAGAACAACCGCCAGAGAGTAGAAGTCAATGTACTTAAGAAAGAAAAAGATTCTGACCGTACATTGGAAGGCGCTATCTTTGGATTATTTGCCAAAGAAGACATTAAGTCTGAGACAACAGGTAAAGTCCTGATCGAAGCCGATGAGATCATTGAGCTGAAATCTACGGATGAAGAAGGAAGTGATGATATAACTTCAAGTTTGTTGAATTAAAAATGAAATAAAGTTCCAGTAATCATAGAGTGTATGGATTCAATTCCATATGCTCTTTTTCTTTACTTAATTTCATGAAAAATGTAAAAATCTAATGTTACGAGTTGCATTAAAGAAAACTCGTAAGAAAAAAGTAAAAAAATTTGCTTTTGACCACTGTAAAACATGCTCTGAGCGTTTCGTTATATGAAGGGATAATTTTTCTTTCATATTTCAAAGAAAAGAGGATAAAGAAATGTCAGAAAAAAGATGTTATACAGTTCAAGAGTTACAGGAAATCTTAGGAGTCAGCAGACCTACTATTTATAACCTTTTAAAGAAAAAGGAATTCCGGTGGATCCAGTTGGATGGCGGAAAGTATCGCATCTCTAAGAAGAGTTTCGATGACTGGCTCGATAACTTGGAACAATAAAAAACAGGGTGTTGATCAGGCAGATTTTGTCTGCAATCGACATCCTAAATTTTTATCTGGATTTGAGATATGATATAAGAAAAAACACTAACACTAAAAAAGACAGGAAGTGAAGAATAAATGGCAACAGCAATTATAAAACAAAAAGAAGTTCCGGAAATGGATGATGTTGAAGAGATCATTTCAAAGATATCAGAAGACAGTCCTTACAAACGGCGTCCGACACAAAAGAGAACCTGGATGACCGTGCCAGAATCTCTGCTGCATTTCCAAAAACGGAACAACAGCGCTGCATTGTTCATATGGTGAGAAATATCCTTAAATATGTTGCAAACAAGGATATGAAAGCCTTTGCTAAAGACTTAAAAACAATCTACACAGCTGCAAACGAGGAATCTGCCAGAAAACAGCTGGAGGCAGTAACCAGGAAATGGTCAGGACAATATCCAAGCGCAATGAATCGCTGAATTCATGCTATCGAAGATTGAATAAGCAGAGAAGCGTATTTCCGAGTTCACAGGCACTGATGAAAGCCCTATACTTAGGCACTTTTGAGATTGCAAAAAAATGGACAATGCCAATCTGGAATTGGGAAAAAGTACGTGGTGAATTGGAAATCATGAACCCGGATCGAATGCTAATATAGCAATAAAAGCTGGACAGTCAAGAGTAAATATACGCCCAGATTTCTTTGGGCGCTCTTGACATACCAACTTATATTTGCTATTAAATAAACAACGGATTAACCACAGAAATCTGCTGTTAAGCCGCATCAATTATCATAGAAGATCTGAGTTTACAGGAAAAAATTCACCCTCCTGTCTATAGCCGTAAAGCTGGTGTATATTGCGAATTTTAAAATCACCGTCAGACTATAATAAAAAATAGTCTGACGGTGATTTTTCAAATGTATTGCTGGATTTAGAGCAGCTTTAGCTGCCATGGTGTTTGTGAACTCAAACAAGGACGTTGTCGGTGCGACTGGACACATCAGTACCCGTCCTGTTCCGCGGTCAACATTTACCAGGCCTTCTCCACTAACCGTTGATCCTACAAGTGTTTTGGTTGATCGTTCTACGGTAAATTCAAGGTTTGATGCCCATAGCATCACAAAGAAGATTGACCGGAAACTCTCCTGAGAGTTCCAATATCACTTGATATGCGATGACTTAATTTTTTATTAGGTCAGCCCCATTTTGTTGAACTTTATGATTCCCGTAAACGATTCAGTCGTTCTTTGGTCTCCAACCTTTTTTCCCACATTTCCTGTTCAGTCTGATATCCACGTTTCTTCATCTGATCTTTTGTATACTTATGGCCAAAAAGCAGATCCAGAATATGAACCGCATCTTTTCCAGCCGTCTGCATAGTTCCCCTGCAAGATCCACAATATGTCACAATGTGGTTTTGATTAAAATCATTTGCTCTTCTTGTATAAACACGTTCATACAATTCCGTATTTGAACTGCATACCATACCGCCAACGCCACAGCAACGTGTATTTTTCCCATTCCGTTCTATTTCTGTCCAGTCATACCCCATTTCATCCAGGATCCATCTCACACTCTCATGATGAGAAATCTCGTCTCTGGTCACACAGGAATCATGAATATTAAACACTACATCAGAACCTTTTCCGATTCCTTTTGCAGTTTTCGGAATACCAATCAGATTTTTCATCAGATCCCAATAAGCAATCACTCGCTGATTTTTCGCTGTCTCTTTAAACACTTTATAGCAGGAAGGGCATACTGTTATAATCACCTCTGCTCCCATATCATCTAAAATATCAATGGCCTTTTTATTTCTTTCCTCAAATTTTTCATTTTCTCCAATAAAACGTGTAACCTTTCCACAGCACTGCAATAAGGCTCCAACATTTTCATCTCCCAGGCAGTCTTTAAGATGTTTTACAACATTTTCAACTCCCTCCGGAGAATATGCTGATACAGTACATCCCGGAACAAATACATATTTTGTTTTCTTTTTCTGTTGTTCCGCTGTTTTCTTCTGTACCCCTCCATCTAATCGGGTGCAGTACTCGTCCCCACATTCTTTTTCCTGCGTGCGATCACTGTCTTTTAAGATCTCTAACGGAACCAGCCCCTGATTTTCCTCCGCGTAAGCTTCTTTCAATGCTCTAAACACACCCTTCAGGTCAAATTCATTTGGACACTTAAGAGTACACTGGCTGCACTCATTACAGGAATATGCAATCATGCGGTCTATCTCTTCATATCCATCTTCCAAATATTTTCTGAATAAAGATTTCGGACATTCAGTATAGTCATTCAACATAATACATTCTTTCATGCAGAGTTTACACTCACACTGTCTGCAGCGACCCGCTTCTTTTTCTGCTTCTTCTTTCGTGTATCCTAAAGCTACTTCGTCAAAGGATCGAATTCTTACCTTTGGATCAATTTCCTGCATATCTGTCCTGTGATCGGTAATTGCATCCCAGTCAACCGGCATTTGAAGTTTTGTTTCATACGTCCAGGTATCTTTTAACTCTCGTCCTTCCGTCAGGTTTTCTCTGCGCAAGAACCTCATTACAGACTGAGCAGCTCTTCTTCCTGTGGCAAGAGCCTGAATGGCAATCACCGATTCGCCCGAAGCATCACCTGCAATAAATATTTTTTCTTCCTGAGTTGACTGTAAGGTATATTTATCGCAGGCAAATGTAGAATTTGGACGCTGTTCCAGAATTTCTCTCGCAAATTCACCTTCCACTCCCTGTCCAATCGCAAAGACAATGGTATCCACCTTCAAATCTCTTACATCCTCTTCATCATAAGTCGGAGCAAATCTTCCATTTGCATCAAACATGGTTAAGCATTTTTTCAACGTTACTCCGGACACTCTTCCCTTTTCATCCGTATGAATTTTCTGGATTGCCTGAGCATGATTAAATTTTATACCTTCTTCCAATGCTCCTTTAATTTCGTGAGCAGAAGAAGCCATAGTATCGTAGCTGTCCTCCAGACAGACAGAATATACTTTTTCTGTATCTGCAAGACGCAATGCGGTTCTTGCGCAATCCATGGCCACATCTCCGCCTCCTACAACAAGAATCGTCTTTCCGGATTCACTGACATTCTGAGTCATAGCAGCTTCTTTCAAAAATTCTGCCGCACTGAAAATTCCCTTTGCATCGCAATGTTCTAAACTTCTGTCCACGCGTCCCTGATGTTTTCCTACTGCAACAATAACACTATCAAAATCTTTAAGGATTTCACTAAACGCTTTATCTTTTCCAATTTCACAATTCAGTTCAAAATGAATTCCCAGTCGATCAAGATAGCTGATTTCCTTCTCCAGAACTGTTCTTGGCAGACGATATGCCGGAATACCTACCCGCAGCATGCCTCCTCTTACAGGCATTTTCTCAAATACTGTAACCTGGCATCCTTCTTTTCTTAAATCAAGTGCTGCCTGTAATCCCGATGGTCCTGCTCCGATCACTGCCACTTTTTTTCCATTTTCCTCTTTGCACGAAAGATTCCAATCCTCTTCTCTGTCAAAATGATCTGCTGCATACCGTTTCAGAGATGCAATAGCCATAGGATTTTTTCCTTCATTCCATTTACATTTACCCTCACAAGGATGTGCGCAGATTCTGCCCAGGGTTCCTGGCAAAAACAACTTGTCACGAATTACTTTTATTGCTTCTTCTCCTTTTCCATCTCGGATCAGTTGAACATATTCTTTTACATTGGTATGCATAGGACATGTTGCCACGCATGCTGCTGTCTCTTCACCCATACAATGTTCAACAATTTCTTTCATGTTTTCAATTACACTCTGCTTTAACATATAATACCTCCTCGTTTACTGATTTTGTTTTTTTATCGTTGGATTTTTCTTCCATGTTTTCGGATCGATTGCAAAAATAAATACGCCTGCAACAATAACAATTCCCCATATTGCAAGCCAGAGCGAAATTTTGCTTCCGTACAAAACAGCGCTGAAAATAATAGTCCATAGTGCTGCCGTACTGTTTAATGCTGTTCCCATAGAACAGCCCACCAGATCAACAGCTTTATACCAGCATAAATACGTAATTGCTCCTAAAATAGCCACCAACGCATATTTAACTACTAAACCTGAATGGATAATTTCCTTTGCCATTGGATAGCCCTGAATCACTGGCAGTACTACTATGGCATAAGAAATCATTGAAATAAAATATCTTAAGCAGAGGCACTGCTGCGGTGTTGCTTCCACATGATCTTCACCTTTGCTGTGTTTCATAACAAATCCTATAATAACTCCTTCAGAAGCCCAGCCAACTACAGCAATAACTGCAAACAAAATTCCTTTAAAAAAGGTATCCGGAATATCTCCCGTTGGACGAAATCCCAGCATAAATGAGCCTGTAAGACTGATTGCTATTCCAACAAGTGCACGAATGGAAAGGCGCTCTTTTAAAATCAGATAAGACAATATCGCACCAACACCCGGGTAAATAACAGAAATACTGGAAGCGTATGGTGCTGTTGCATACTTAATTGCCAACAGATACGCACTCATTCCAACAGGTGAACCAACAAGGGATGCAAGTGCTGTTGCCTTTCCTTTTTTTGTTGTAAACAGCAAGTAAAAAACCTGTTTAAGTTGTTTGCGGAATAACAAAACCACAGCTACCCAAAAAAAGCAAAAACTTTCATGAAAAAAAGCCGTAACTAACGGTGAAAAAAGAAAGCTTTTTTCTGAAATTCCTTTAGAAAGCGCATAGGACAAATCTACAAAAATCGAATTTGTTCCAATCTTTCCCATCAATACTCCATCTAACCCCCATGCAATTCCTACCAGAATACCTAATAATATTCCTTTTCTAAATTTTTTCTTGTCCGTATCCATCTTACCTTCTCCTTTATTCCTTTTCTATTGCACAAAAATACACATCCCGTTCTTTTAAGTGTAAGATGTGTATTTTTGTTATCGTTATAATTTTAACATACCATTTTTATCTGTGAAGAAGGCACTTTTTAGTAAGATACGCACCTTTTGGTAGGATATGAGCAAAAAAATTATTCGTCACCTTTCATCTTATGATACTCTTTCACATATTGTTTTCCCCAGTTATCCATGGCTTCCATGATAGGAATCAATTCTTTGCCCATTTCTGTTAACGTGTATTCCACCATTGGTGGTACTGTCTGATAGGTTTTTCTGGAAATAATTCTATATTTTTCCAGCTCCCTCAGTTGCTGCGTTAGCATTTTTTGTGTTATTGAAGGAATCAGCCTTTTAAATTCATTGTACCGAATGACTTCTTTTAAATGAAGATTCCATATAAGCAACGCTTTCCATTTTCCACTCAATATTTCTAATGTCAGTTCTATTTCACACTGATAATTTGAGCAGCTAATCTTATTTGTTCTTGCATCAGGCATCTTTACACCTCCGAGAGTTTTTTTTTAATTATAATATATTTTTTATAAAAAGTCACTGTAATCAACGAAAAGCAGATAGGTGCTCCTGAGAAAAATGGGGATAAAATGATTAATCCAACTCTGCTCCTAACTCATACCTCCAATACTCCGCCGCCTCATACTCCCAGGGTTCTGAGAGTACCGGTACGGTAAAGAGTTCTTTCTGGGTGAGATGATTTTTCTGTCTTAAGTGTTTTAATTTTCTTCCAAATGTAATCATAGTATTATTCTCCTGTACTTCCGAATGCCCTGGTTCCTCGTTCTTCACCGAGGTCCAGGACAAAGTCTGCGATCACGACTGGTGTGATCACCAGCTGACCGACGCGTGTGTCTTTAAGAATGGTCTGAGAAGATGTGCTCACGTTGCTGATAATGGCATGGATCTCACCACGGTAACCGGAGTCAATTGGTGGAAGTTTACATTTCAAACCCTAATAATACTAATCTTAGTGATACTGAAATGAATGATAATAGTATCGAATGGTTACTTCGTGCAGATATTTTGTATTTGTGTAAACTTGTAACAGATGTAAGATTTGATCTGGATGATTATGCAAGAGATGATTTTTTCAGAGCCTATACAACGGACTTGTTGCTGTTGATGGCGATGAAAGATTTTTCCTTGAAGCAGCATATTATAGAAAATACCTTGGCAGGAAATTCCAAAGGAGGAATATTTGAATGTGCTGTAGCAGATGCTCTTCATAAGAAGGGATAGGAAGAAAAATAAATTGTATTTATAATAAGGCGAGTAATACAATGAGAAACTTTTTAAGGTGTTCTGGCATGGTATTATGTTACTTATAAAGAACCTATTATGTCAGTTGGAGAGAGCGGTGAAAAGTTATGAAGCTATTATTTAAACAAAGGCTGTTTTCATGGTTTGACAGCTATGATATCTACGATGAAGCAGGCAACACTGTTTATGTAGTAAAAGGTCAGTTGTCCTGGGGACATAAACTTGTAATTTATGATGCCTGAGCAAAGAATTCTCATTCCTGACGCCACATTATAATATTGATTACAATGGATGGCATATTGATGGAACCATTATGGAATGGAACTATAGCATTCTTGATCGAAGTGGTTATTCAATTGCACGGGTTAGTAAAGAACTGTTTCATATGACTGATACATATGTTATTGATGTTCAGAATTCAGGAAATGAAAAAAATATATGACCGAGAACATATGAAACCAGTTATTCGTGCAAGCATTGTACCGGAGAAGAAGTAGCAGGGTTCAAAGACATACGGACTGGGAAATTCGAAGAGATCATGCTGATCAGATCACCGGAGGACCTAGAAAGATTCAAAGAGATATATGAGATAACAGAGAAAATTATAAAAGAATATTAGACATAAACAAAAGTTTGTTGAATTAAAAATGAAATAAAGTTCCAGTAATCATAGAGTGTATGGATTCAATTCCATATGCTCTTTTTCTTTACTTAATTTCATGAAAAATGTAAAAATCTAATGTTACGAGTTGCATTAAAGAAAACTCGTAAGAAAAAAGTAAAAAAATTTGCTTTTGACCACTGTAAAACATGCTCTGAGCGTTTCGTTATATGAAGGGATAATTTTTCTTTCATATTTCAAAGAAAAGAGGATAAAGAAATGTCAGAAAAAAGATGTTATACAGTTCAAGAGTTACAGGAAATCTTAGGAGTCAGCAGACCTACTATTTATAACCTTTTAAAGAAAAAGGAATTCCGGTGGATCCAGTTGGATGGCGGAAAGTATCGCATCTCTAAGAAGAGTTTCGATGACTGGCTCGATAACTTGGAACAATAAAAAACAGGGTGTTGATCAGGCAGATTTTGTCTGCAATCGACATCCTAAATTTTTATCTGGATTTGAGATATGATATAAACCAGAACTTTTGGGTCAAAGGAAGGATATTCCAAAACCAGATTTTCATAATGAAGAATCTGTTAAAAATTTTTTGAATGAAATGGAAATTAGAAATAAATTGATTGACCAAATGCCTGATAATGTAATTCCCATGGATTTTCATTTATATGAAATAAAAATTGGTGAGGATTTAATGGAAATAGAGGTAGATTATACCTGGAATATATTTGGAATATCTTACTCTGGAAATAAGTCGGTCATAAAAAGGTTTAAGAAAATAGCCAGAGATTTATATTGTTATTATGGTGTCAGTGAGGAGGATATAAAGAACCGGACAAAAAGATATTCTTCACTGGTAACGGAATTGAGTTCATAAATAAGCAGTTAATTTAGCAACAACTTGTTGCAGATTCTAAAGTTATCTTGCATAATTAAAATATAAAAGATGTATATAAGGTCGGAACAGAGACCTTAAACCTGTTCCAGTGGTCGGGATGGAGACCGAAAACCCATTCCCATTGCGGAAAAATCTAGTCTGGGCGTTTTTTTAGTCCAGTGAAAAGGAGGTCAAACATGAATATAGGTAGTGAGAAACAGAGAGACCATGATGAAAAAGTTGTGGAGATAGAATTGGATAGCTACTTCAAAGTATAATATTGGACTTCACATACAGAAAGAGAACAT
>ENA-ORTL01001005-ORTL01001005.1-human-gut-metagenome-genome-assembly--contig:-NODE-1005-length-13113-cov-5.36246_pt1 | contig 13113 bp, 7 predicted proteins | sample MGYA00241916_ERZ509196 | MGnify/ENA primary metagenome ERZ509196 (study PRJEB26280, sample SAMEA2338844) | human gut metagenome | biome: human gut; feature: human-associated habitat; material: faeces...
AACAAGGTGTCATGAGATGTCCTAACGATAAAGCATTTCATCTTTTATACAGAAGAAGTGTGAGGGGAAATCAATACGGACGCAAGGAAGAACTGTATGAATGTGAAGATTGCAGTGGATGTCCATATGCAGAGAAATGTAAGAAAACAGCTAAAAATCGAACTGTTCGGATCAATCAGGAACTCACTGCAATGCATCAGGAAGTAATCGAAAACTTAGAAAGTATTCATGGTGCGCTGTTACGAATGAACCGTTCGATACAAGCAGAAGGCACTTTCGGAATCATGAAAAATGACCGTTGGTACAAGAGAATTGTCCGAAGAGGTATTAATTCGGTTAAACTAGAAGTTTTACTTGTGGCAATAGGACATAATCTATACAAATATCAGAACAAAAAGATGAGAAATAGAACTGCCGCATAGATTCAAAAAGAGAATCTCTATGGGGTAGGGGAAGTACGCCTTTTCAGCGTAGGATTCCAGCAATTTATGCACAATAAAAGCAAAAAGAGGGATGCGAAAAACTCAATCGAGTTTTTTCACATCCTCTTTTAATTTTTTAGGAAGCAGAACTTAATCTTGCTATTTCTTTATTTACTTTATTTCGTAATGCAATCAAATACATATCTGATTTTGGATATCGCTTAAATGTAAGTGGTTCATCCAAATCTTCTTCGATTAATTCCATTACATATTCTTTACTTGTCAGGCTTTCTAACAATTCCAATGCTCGCAAATCTGTTAATGCTTCGTAATGAACCATCATGCGAATGGATTCTTCCGGATGCCCGTCTGCTCCCGGATATACAAGGAATGGATCACCTGCCGGGAATCCATTAGATGCATCTGTCACCTGATATGGATTAATGTGTTCATAAGAATGCTGACTATTGTAGAAATTATACCCCCAATGTAAAATGCCAATAATGTCATATTTATACAGCTGAATTCCATAAATGCGGTTTCTGGCAGATGGCATTGACATAAACCGGTTACTTACTTCGTAAAACTGTCCTGTACAATAATATGTCCACATGTCTGTAAGACCATGTTCTAAAAATTCTTCAATCTCGTTATTTCCCGGAATTGGTTTGCTGATCAAACCGTGCTTATAAAATTCATAGCTGGAAAGTGCATCAAATGTATGGAATCCATCTAACATATTGCCAAGAGATTCTTTTGCAGCTTTAAAAGTCTCCAAGTGTTCTTCTCTTGGTTCATCTGAAATATGGAAGTATGTCACTTCTGCAATTCCCCACTCTTTTAACTTCTCAACCAGTCTCGGAAGAAATGCCTGTAAAAATCTTGTATATTCCCCAACTGCCGGTGTATGCCATCCAAAAATCCGCTCTTCTTTTCCATCTACGAGAGCCATAACTTTTGGCGCATACTTTGCTCCCCATTGTGAGAATAGATGAGACATTTCATAGTATTCGATCCCACACTTTTTACAAAGGTCTACCCAGCGTTTCATTTTATCAAACCCAAAATGATATTCGCCATTCTTCACTTCCACCTCGATGAGCTGAGTCGTTGTACGATCATTGCCCACTTCCATATCTAACGGATAGGTAAACAATGGAACCATCATCATATTACAGCCTCGATCTACATACTCGTGGAAGTAATTTTCCAGTATCTCCCAATGCTTTTCTGAAAAAACATCCACATGATAATAGTCTGCAAGGCAATCTGCGTGGAACCATTCCGTATGCATAATTTTCTGTTTTGGAAGATGAACGCCGATCACTGTAATTTTTCTTTTTGCAGAACATATTACAGCATCATCTTTCACAAGCTGAATTTCAATCTCATAGTCTCCTGCCGGAATTTCATCCGTCAGTTTCACATCGATCCACAAACTACTCCACTGATGAGAGCGGATAATTACTTTTCCATCTTTGATGTCCTTCAACAAATCGGGATAGAGTCCTGATGTCGTTTTTAAATAATTGTCATCTACAATTCCATTTGTAGCACGTCCCACTGGAACCTGTTCTACCGTCCGAACACGTACATACTCAGCGATTGGTGAAACGACTTTTACATCTACGCGTTCTCTCAGAAAATGATTTCCGGTATATGCAACCTGATAGGATACGGTCTCGTCCCAAAGTCCACTTAATTTTACACATTCTGGCCGATATACCGGTTCTTCATCCGGAAATACCTTCACCAAGGAGCTTAACACTTTCATCTGATACTTTACTTCTCTTTTTTCTCTCATTGTTTTATTTTCTCCTTTTTTTCTTCTCATCCTATTAAAAGTATAGCATTATTTTTTTAAGAAGTATAATTGATACGTTCTATATAAGTGTAGTTATTATAGTCTTTTTCTATATATTTAACTATTTTATATAAAAATGAAACTTCACTTCCCTATGATCTAAATCTAGGATCTGCTGATGCTTGCTAAAGTCATTTCTTTTTCTTATATTACTTCCCATATTTTTGTCAGGTTCCCCAATTCGTTTGCCTTCTAAAATATAATAAAAAAGAGCAAAAATGATGTCTATTTTCTTCATCATTTTCACTCTTTCTCTAATATTCCCTGCGGGAATCAAACCCACAACTAGTGCTTAGGAGTGACAGTCACCCTTGTTTTTTTGATACACGCTTTTGTCAGCTTGTGGTTCGAAATCCTCTGCATTTCCTAGCTTTATTAGCTATGGGAATGCTATCGTTGTTAGCCTAAAATCGACCTCTGCCACCTTAAGTTGAGGATGATTTATTAGAAAAAAATTAGATTTTTCTAATCGAGGTGATAGTACTGAATTGCAGCTTTTTGCAACGTCTTGTAGCCAACAACTATATTCAGGCTATCAATTCCACATTTTCGCTGCGGAATTGATAATATATTCAATTGTAAATTTCAGTAACACGAGAATCTCGTATTGGTATCATTATACACCATTTCTCATGCTTTGTGGAAAAAACTTTCAGCCACCGGCAAGCATGATTCCTAGTTTGTTACAGTAGACGTTGACACATCTTCAAAAAGAGTGTTGCGTAGTCTAAATGACTCATTTTTAATCCAGAATGAAAGTGTAAAAAAATTAAAATTCCAAACTATCTGCATTCAAAAGGAAATACTTCATACCCATAATAACAAAACCCTCATCATTTCTCCAAGGTTTCTTGCTACCATTCACAATGACAATCTTCTTGAAAGAATCTGGGATATTACGCAGAGAATTGAACTCCTGAGTCTGCTTTTCTTCTGAAGTCATGTCATAAGCAACCTGGATGTAATATCTCTGGTTGCCTTGGTTTACCACAAAGTCAACCTCCAGCTGCTTGCGGACACGCTTACCTTCTTTATTCTTATCAAAGATCTCCACAACACCCACATCAACATTGTAGCCACGGATCAGCAGCTCGTTATAAACAATGTTCTCCATAATATGAGTAGGCTCCTGCTGTCTGAAATTTAGACGGGCATTTCTCAGTCCCAGATCAGTAAAGTAGTATTTCAGATTCGCACCAATATACTTTCTTCCCTTAATATCGTAACGACTTGCCTTGGAAATCAAAAAGGCATCCGCTAAATGGTCAATATGGTTGGAGATAGTTTTATTGGCATAAGTCATCTGGCGCTCACTGGCGAAGGTGTTGGCAATCTTCGATGGATTGGTCGGTGCGCCGATTGCAGATGCAAGTATATCAACCAGAATGCCAATCTCATCTATGCTCTGAATCTTGTTTCTTTCAATTACATCTTTCAGATAGACATTGGCAAAGATGTTCTTCAGATAATCTGCTTTCTGTCGCTCGCTCTGGAAGCCTACAACCTGCGGCAATCCTCCATAGATCATGTAGTCATCCCAAGCATCGTCGTAATCACCGTCATAGACAGAATAAAACTCTGCAAAGGAGAGGGGATAGATTCTGATCTCATCACCTCTGCCACGGAACTCGGTCACAATGTCGCTGGACAGGAACTTAGAGTTACTTCCGGTAACATACACATCAATATTGCTCATGCGAAGCAGGCTATTCAGCACTTCCTCAAATCTTGGCATGAACTGTACTTCATCCAGAAGGAGATAATACTTCCCATCGTCTTTCATAGTATCTTTGATGTACTTGAAGCACACCTTGGGATCTCTTAATTCCTCATTTTCGATACCATCCAATGCAATCTCAATAATATGGTCAGTATCAATTCCGTTCTCCAGTAAATATCTCTTGAAGATAGTAAACAGCAAGAAGGATTTACCACATCTACGAATGCCGGTAATCACCTTTATCATTCCATTATCTTTTCGCTCAATCAGCTGCTGTAGATAAGCGTCTCTTTTAATTTCCATTATTACGCTCCCCATTTCTGTGTATTTGCACATTTTTTAGTAATGATATTCTATCACAAAGCAAGTTGAATTTCAATAACCATTACTATTTTATGTACATCTGCACACTTTTATGTACTGAATTTAGATGTTTTTATATTTTTCGATTGAAGTGTCCAAAATTGATACTCTAAATGAATGTATAATCTGATGACCACTCTGCAAATGTAGTATTAAACAATTCTCGCTGAAATGTCTGATCTCCTCTATAAACTTGATTTCTGAAATATCGAAAAGAAGATTTGGAACGGATTCTTTCTGACGAAGGGATTCTCCTAAGACTAAACAGAAGGATCCAATCAGAAAGATCTTTTGGTGAACTGAAACAGGATATGCAGTTTCGTAGATATTTAAGTCGTGGTACATCAAATGTTCTTGCGGAAAGTGTATTGCTTGCAATGGCAAAAAACGTGAACAAACTTCATAACAAAATCCAAAACGAGAAAACAGGAAGACATTTATTTCCGTTGAAGAGTGCGTAAATTTTAAAACTCTAAATATTTTTATAAAACTGTTTTAGAGCTGTATTAAAGTACGGCTTTTTTGTATTCTCTAATCTTTTTCACTAGAAAAAAGATAGATATATAGCCCAAAACATCAAAAGGGAAGCTGCCGCTTCACGATTTGTTAAGAGTATGATGATCTGTATTTAGACGAAGATGAGGAATATGTGTATGATGAAGAGTAAAACAAAACATAGACATAATATCTATTGGTTGTAAAAAGGAGCAAAGCAATTATCATAGTCAATAAAATGTCCCTTTTTTGTCTCATTCTACTTGATACGCTCTTAACGTAAGAAATAGAGCAAATCCTTACTTGAATTAGTTAAGAAGAAAATTGCCATATCAGCGGCTGCGGGAGCTTTGGCTAAATATAAAGATACTCAATTACAAGTAATAAACCGTGTACAGGATAGTTACATTTACTTTTTGAGTAATATGCGACAGTTTTATATCAAAGGAAGTTGGAACAGGAAAACATGGATTGCAATGAAATTGGCTTTGCAAGAAGCTACCGATACTAAAAAAAGGTTCTTCTCTTCCGGCATCTGTTGCAGCAATAATCTCTGTTACATCACTTCTTCTCTCAACGTTCCTGCCCTCAATCTTTCTGTTTGGTTCTTTCACGCTGCTTATTTTTTTCTCTAGCCTGACTCTGGTATTTCAGTAATCGTTTACGAATGGATGGCTTATTCATTTTCGTCAGCTCCTTGGCAGAAAATTCCTTAAAGGCCGCTGTCATAACATCCATATCCTTTGCTTTGAAAAACACCAGATATCTAGGCGGATCGACAGATTTGTCCTTCTTAAGAGCGAAATCAATTTTATATTTGTTGGCAACACGCTCGAAGGATTTGATATTCCGATTGGTAATTTCAATGTTGGTCAGACCTTGCCTCTGATTCATCAGTTTCCCAACCGTCTGTTTTCCACGAGGAACACTTTTTTCTGCTTTTTTGCTACTTTCTTTACTTTGTGCTTTTCCTGATTCTGAAGATACTTTCGCATAGCTTCTTTTAACACAGAGCTTGTTACTCGAACCGGTACAGTAGAATACATTGACCCACTGCACCGGTATATTCGCATTGATGATACCGAGATTATACTGATATCCATTACAAAAATTGAAGCTTTATGATGAGCCTTTCTGTAATAAGAAACTCACACCAAAACTGGAATTCTTATGCGTTTTGATTAATTTAAAAGGTAAGAATTATACGTCACTTTAATTTTTATTTAGCCCAACACTGTACTGCAGCAACTAAAAATTCTGCACAGCCATTCACATTTCGATTATAATATTGCAAAAATCGATCATCTGCCAAATACATCTGCACTAATCCATTATGCGCCTGCGCTGTATATTCCTTCCAGGTAAAACCTAACCACTCCTTATGAAGCATCACGATTCTTTTACCTGTTTCGCTATCAGGTTTTGCTCCTTCTTTTACCGCTTCTTCTAACTGGCGAAGTACTTCCTTTTCAAGATTTTGAAAACGTTCATAATCCTGCTCCGTCATATTAAAAATTTTTTTGTGAGATGCATCCACAGATTCATCTCCATATTTTTCTCGTGCTTCTTTTCCATATTTCTGTTCATGTTTTTCTACCAAACTCTCCTTAAATGCTTCAAATTTCATCTGATCGCTCATATGATATGCTCCTTTCCAATCATCCAATGTAAGTTCTACTGTTCTGATCAGAGCAAGAATCCGTTCTTTCTTCTTTAAAAGAACTGACAGATGTTCTTTCAAAGCTTCTTCCACATCAAAATCGGGCTGATGAATGATTTGCTGTATCACATCTAATTTCACATCATGTTCTCTATAAAACATAATCTGCTGAAGTAGATCAACTTCTTGTTTTCCATAAAAACGCATGCCATTCTCATTTACCTTGCAAGGCTTTAACAAATCAATTTCATCGTAATACCGTAATGTTCTTGTACTGATTCCTGCCAAATCAGCCAGTTCTCTGATGCTGTATTCCATCTTCCCACTCCTTTCATTACACTCAGCATAACAGTTAACGCAACGTCAATGTCAAGGGCTTTTTTCATCATATATTTATTATAAATTTTCATCGCAAGTTAATTTTTAATCGGGTAGGAGGTAAATAATTATTTTATTTACCGTCCTCCCACACCACCGTACATACGGTTCCGTATACGGCGGTTCCTTAGTTTTCACAAACTACCAGATAATAGTCAAGCATGGACGTATATCCCAGCTTGGCTATTATTTTCTTGGAAAAGATTTGGTTCAAGACTTTCGCCATTCTCCAATATCCTTTTCTACTACAAGCAAGTTCCTTTGCTTTCCAATGTTCCATTCCCAATGCTTTCAGCATTCGATACTTTGTTTTAATTTTCTTCCATTGTTTCCAATAGACTGCTCGAATCCTACGCCTTGCCCATTCGTCCATTGTTTTAAGAAGTCCTTTCATATCTGCAAGTCTAAAGTATTCTACCCATCCTCGCACATACCCCTGATATTTTCTTTCTCGTTCTGCATTGCTAATGCCTTTGTTCCTATCAGTAAGCTCTCTGATTTTATTTCTCATCTTGACTACTGCCTTTTGATGTACTCTGAATCTGCATTTGCCTTTGTATCTATAAAAAGTATAACCGAGATACTTGACTTTGCTGATGTGAGCCACTTCTGTTTTCTTCCTATTCACTTTTAGGAAAAGCTTTCCTTCAATAAACGGAATAATGTTCTTCAAGGTTCTTTCCGCACTCTTTCTGCTCTTACAGAATATCATACAGTCATCTGCATAACGGACAAATCTATGTCCTCTGCGTTCCAGTTCCTTGTCCATCTCGTTTAGCATTATGTTACTGAGCAACGGACTCAATGGTCCTCCTTGTGGCATTCCGACTTCTGTACGCTCAAACTTTTCGTTTGCTATAACCCCAGCATTCAGATATTTGTGTATCAGTGAAATCACTCTGCCGTCCTTGATAGTTCGTGACAATACCTCAATTAGCTTACTCTGACATACGGTATCAAAGAACTTCTCCAAATCCATATCCACTACATACACATAGCCATCATTTACATTCTTTTGGCATTGTCTAAGAGCATCGTGTGCTCCTCTTTTCGGTCTAAAACCAAAACTGTTCTCTGAGAATTGCTCCTCAAAGATTGGCGAGAGTTCCTGTGCGATTGCCTGTTGAATGACTCTATCGACAACCGTAGGTACTCCCAACTTTCGAAACTCGCCTTTTGTTTCTTTGGGTATTTCTACCCTTCGAACGGGGTTCGGCTTATATTTGCCTTCCCTTATCTCTTGGATTAGGGTTTCTTGGTTTTCTCTTAGAAAGGGCAGAAGTTCATCTACCTGCATACCATCGATTCCCCCTTTTCCCTTGTTTCTTTTGACTTGCTTATAGGCTCCATTAAGATTCTCCTTTCGCAAAATCAAATCCAAAAGATTGTTCGTCCAATAGTCTGTGATGACACCGCTCTTTTCAGTAATCTTAGAGTAGTCGAACACTTCTGCATACTCTTTCTGTTCCGCAGATACCCTTTGCAGATAGTCTTCCATATGAAGTTGTCTATTCTTAAATCTACTTTCAGTTACATTCATTAGCTTGTATCTCCTAAAGTTCAGTCCTTCGCCGATGTTTGCAATCATCGGTTTACTATGACCTCTGCTGACTTCTCGCCATTCGTTGTTACTGACGGATTTCACATCGTGCCCTGTGGGTATACTTTGTTTCTTTCCGCTGACGAGACCTCCCTTGGTACCACACGTCACTTTCTCTCCATATATCTGCCACATTTACTACAGTTAATTCCGAGTAGTTATTGGACTTTGGTTTGTTGTGCAACCTTATCCTTAACTATAGCCTGATGTGATTTCTGTTCGTCAGACCAGAGATTTGCCTCCACCTTCCTTCAGATTCCCCTCACGTTAATCATAGTCTTGCCATGAATAGGACACCCTTGGTCTTGGCTGTATCCTTCCCACTACTAGGGCGGATTAGGAACTTTCATCCATTAGCGACGTGCGCCGCAAGGCGCACACAAGAACCGGAAGGAAGATTTTAAACTCTTCTTTCCGGGCAATCATTATAACAAATAAAGGCAGGGCAATACCCATGACAGATCATCAGATTTCTTCCCTCTCCAGCCTGCTCCACCAGGATCTTTTTGAGTTTCTCAAAGGCTCAATTTCCGGTGGACTCCTCTGCGGCTATACCGGAGAAGGATTCCCTTTTCATTTCATCAGCGATCAACTGCTGCACCTTCTTGGCTTTGAGAGCCGCGAGGAATATTGTACGTTTATTAAAAATAAACTGATCAACGGCATCCATCCAGATGATCGGGAGTATACAACAGACACTGTTTTGTCTGCTCTAAACGAAGACCAGACGTACGAAATTAAATATAGAATGTTAAAAAAAGATGGTTCTTTTATCTGGGTCATCGGTCAAGGAAAGAAGTTTTTCCATAAAAATTCCGAATTTGTAGCAAGTATCTGTCTGGATATCACTGATACCATTGAACTGCAGCAAGAGCTGAGTGAACTTACCCATAACATTCCCGGTGGAGTCTGTAAAATTTTGATGGATCAGGATTTCACACTTCTTTATGGAAACGATAGCTTCTATCAGCTATATGGATACACTTCTGCAGAAATGCAGACACAACTGGGCAACAAGCTAATTGCCACGATCCTTCCTGAGGATGCAACGTCTATTATGGAAATCATCGAGCGTACTTACCGAAGTCAAGAATCTCATTTTGAATTTGAACAAAGAATTTTTCACAAGGACGGTTCCATACGCTATCTTCTGACAAACGGTGCCTTCAGCCATTCTCGGAAAGGAGTTCCCACTTTAAATTGCGTCATCATCGATATCACAAAGCGCCGACTATCTGAACAGGAACTTGCTATCAACGAAGAGCGTTTCCGGATTGCTGTCACACAGACACAGAGTGTGATCTTTGACTATCATATTCAAAAAAAACAAGTGGTCCATTCGAAGGAAACAATGCACCTCTATGGACTGCCGGAAATCATGAATGATGTTCCGGAAAGTTTTGTGCGTTCTAAGATCATTCCTCGCAAACATGCTGCCGCTTTTCTTTCCATGTACAGAGAAATCCAGCAAGGAAGTCCTCACAGCAGCTGCACCGTAGAAATCTTAGCAGCAGACGGAAAATATTACTGGAATACGATCACAATGACAACTGTTTTCAATGGTCAGCACAAACCGGTCCGTGCCATTGGTGTCGTGGAAAATATTACTCAGCATAAAGAAATGGAATATGCTTATCTCAAAGAAGAAACTTACCGACGTGCTCTGCTTGCAGATACTCTGTTTTACGCAGAAATCAACCTGACCGAAGGTATCATCGACACTCTCTCCGAGATGAATACCCAAGAATTGATGGAACACCTCTGCCGCTCTTATGACCAATATCTAAGAGTCGAAGGAATCAAAAATATTCATCGGAAAGATTATCCCAAATTTCTGGAAACTTTTTCGCGTAAAAATCTTCTTGCAAATTATGCCAACGGGATTCAGGAACTCAAATTAGAATATCGTCATTTGACGAATTTTGGAAAGACTTGCTGGGTAGAAACAACTGCCCATATGATGAAAGACCCTGTTTCCGGAGATATCCGCTGTCTTCTCTACTTACATGACATTGATGCAGCAAAAAGAGAGCGGCTGACTCTTGAAAACGCCTCCCGGCTGGATCCTCTGACCAAGCTATATAACAAGGGAGCTGCTGAGACATTGATCCGCAGCCAATTAGAAGCAAGTTCTCCCGATGCCTGCCACGCATTTATCATCATTGACCTTGATCACTTTAAAAAGATCAATGATCTCCATGGACACGCTTGCGGAGACAAGGTGCTAAAAGAAACGGCAAAACGAATTCAGCAGCATTTCCGTTCAGACGATATCATCGGGCGAATCGGCGGAGATGAGTTCATTGCCTTTATCAAAAATATCCCTTCGAAAGACTTTCTGATCCAAAAGTTAGAAAAGCTTCGATATACCGTAGTACCTTTCCGCGGTATTCTTACATATAGTATGGGAATCTGCCTCACATCGAACTATGGATTTGACTTTGAAGTACTGTATGAAAAAGCGGATATCGCTCTTTATCACTCAAAAGCACGTGGGCGCAACTGTTTTACCTTCTATACTTCAGTCATGCATCTACCCGAACAAAATGGTATTCCTAAAAGTGAAATTGTTATGGAACCGGAGGATCCTGCATGGTCACAGGAAATCTTCCATGCGTTGATTGAAAATCTGGAGGATATTACATATCTGAGTGATCCATACACCTATGAACTCCTCTACGTTTCTCCGCAAGTCCGTGACATTTTAGGATTATCCGGCAATGATCCCATTGGAAAAAAATGCTACGAAGTACTTCAAGGAGAACACAAACCATGCCCATTTTGCACAAATCACCTTTTGGATCAAAAGCCGGTCATCTGGGAACACCACCACCGACTCCTGAACCGTGATTACCTGCTCAAAGATAAATTTATCACATGGAATCACCGTAAAGTGCGCATGGAGCTTGCAATCGATATTACGGATCTAAAATTGAACGGAATCCAGCAAAGATTTTCTATCGCATTAACAGAATATGCTTCTCTGCTGGAATCTCTGTCCGGAACAAAAGAGATCCTCCAGGTAGCCGCACAAACACTCGGCAAATTTTATCAGGCGGATGATGTCTGTCTGATTTATCCTGCCCATACGGGAAATTCTTATCATTTCAAATGCCTTTGGCATTACGAAAACTCTATTTCCCAAAGTGCATTGGTCCAACTGACTCAAATTGAAAAATACGCATTTATTCAGGACTTATTTTACACAAATGATATCATCCACATCCCGGATATTGAAATGCTCCGCCCAAACTATCCGGAGGAAATGCGACTTCTGGAACGTTACGAAATCCGGCAGATGCTTGGTTTTTCTTTCTCCGCTGAACACCCTAAAAATGCCTGCCTGATTTTATCCAACCCGCATACCTGTGGCAATGAGTTACATTTTCTTCGTCTGGTATGTCATCTTCTCACAAATCGGCTGCATAGTATCGATGCGGAGAAAAAACTAGACTATAACTTCTGGCATGATGCACTAACCGGCCTTTACAATCTTGCAAGTTTTTCTTCTTATACTAAAAAACGGCATTTTGAAGAACTCTCCTCCGTAGGACTTGTTCTTGCGGATATCAATGGTTTCAAACAGATTAACAATACGATGGGATATTCCTTTGGCAATCAGGTGCTTCTGGACACTGCTCGTGTTTTTCGAGAATATTTCCCAGATGCCTATCACTTCCGTCTCAGCGGAAATGAATTTTGTATTATCTGCGAAAATGCTTCCGGCAAATATTTTTATCAACAGATTTTACTATTACAGGCAGATCCCATCGTTCTGAGACATGACGGGATTTCCTTTGGCTACCACTGGATGCAAAAAGAAGTAGATTTTTCCATACTCAAATCTCTTGCAGAAGATTCGATGATGGAAGAAAAGCAAAAATATTACATGGAAACACCTTATTTTGCCAAACGGCATCGTCCTACTATCCTGCAACAAACATTGCGCGACTTAAAAGAAGAACGATTCCTCATCTACCTTCAACCCAAAGTAGATCTCTCCTCAAGAAAACTTATCGGAGCTGAGGCATTGATCCGGTATCGCCACGAGGAACGCGGCTTGATAGCACCTGATTTTTTTATTCCACCACTAGAAAAAGAGCACCTAATCCGCTATATCGATCTATTTGTTTTAGAACAAGCGTGCCGTCTTCTCGGGCGCTGGCAACAGGAAGGACATAAAACATTTCCTATTTCCATCAATTTTTCTAGAATTACACTGATGGAAGAAGAAATCCTTCCTTCCCTGCTTGAACTGGTACACACTTACCAAATTTCACCTTCTTTGATCCAAATTGAAATCACCGAGACTATCGAAGAGAAAGATTGCGATGTTCTCCTGACACTCAGCCACCAGCTACGGCAGGCCGGATTCACAATTGCCCTCGATGATTTCGGCACAAAATATACAAACTTGTCCATTCTCACCCACATGGATTTTGACGTTCTAAAACTTGACCGCAGTCTGATTCAGACACTGTGTTTCAGAGCATCTAATCAGACGATCATCAAGCATGTAATTCAAATGTGCAAAGAACTTCCGGTAGAAGTCATCGCTGAGGGCATCGAAAATGAAGAACAGGCAGCACTCCTCACCTCTATGGGATGTCC
>ENA-ORTL01001022-ORTL01001022.1-human-gut-metagenome-genome-assembly--contig:-NODE-1022-length-12836-cov-11.5223_pt1 | contig 12836 bp, 18 predicted proteins | sample MGYA00241916_ERZ509196 | MGnify/ENA primary metagenome ERZ509196 (study PRJEB26280, sample SAMEA2338844) | human gut metagenome | biome: human gut; feature: human-associated habitat; material: faeces...
AAATAACAAGAGAACTATTTAATTTTCAGTTAGATAGCAAAAGCATTGTGTTTCCCGGTATGTGTGGTTAAATTTTTTTTGATACCGCATAAATCAGCAATTTCTTTCAAGTAACTATTTAGCTTTTGGTTGCATGGAACGGGCAACAATGTTCCTTTCTTTTTCGCCAGTGGATGCCCATCGTATTTCTCCAATATGGCTAAAGGTATATCCAAAAGAGGAATGTTGCACATGACTTTCGTTTTCTGTCTTGCTTTTCTAATCCATAAATTCCCCTGATTATCAGATACAAGATGTTCTGCTTTTAATTCAGATACATCTATGAAAGCTAACCCCGTGAAGCATTGGAATAGAAAAATATCACGTACTAAATCTAAACGAGGAACATCAAAAACTTTGTTTTGCATAGTTTCTAATTCTTCTTTGGTTAGAAACTCTTTGTGAACTTCCTGCTCGTGGAAACGGATATTGATAAACGGGTCTTTCTCCATCCAATCATTAGCCAATGCCATGTTGGTGATTTTCTTCACTACCTTCATATAACGGATTACCGTATTTTCTTGCAGATTCTTTTTTGATTTCAAGAAATGAATATAATCCTGAATGATGGCATGACTTATTTCTTTCATGGGAATATCCTTTAGATGGTACTTTTTCAAAGCCATCTCTTTGAAATACCGTAAACAAGTATCAAATCGGGAGATAGTTACTTTGGCATAATCCTTGCCAATCAATTCACGGCATTTGTCGTTATGTTCCTGAAAAACTTCAAAGAACATTAGATGCTTTTCATCCAGTCCGAGAAAGCGCCTTTTAATCTCCATCGGATTGATAAGTTTATTTTCATCTTCCAAAGTTCGATGAATATCATACAAACGTAATTTTACCGATTCCAGATAACGATTTACTTCTACAGATTTAGCATCTTTACCTGTACACCGTTCCTTAGCTTGCGACCAAAGTTCAGGCTTAACGGTTCTTTTTAGCTGCATTTCAGCTAATTGCCCTTGAATTGTTATCCGCAACATGATAGGTGTCTCACCTGATTTTACTGTTCTTGTTTTGCGGATGAAGAACAGCACGTTGAAAGTCTGTCGTTTCATACTCTAAAAAATTAATGTTTAAAGTTACTGAATCGTGCAGAATAGCAAGAAATAAACGATAAGACAATCAACGACTTACGGTGCAATTCGTGGACATTTTTTTCGAGACTAAAATTGTCCACGATTTAGCACTACGGAAGTGCGTAATTCTGCTCAAAATATGCGGATTAGGGGAAAAAGAAAATCCCTGAAATGTTTAATTTTCAGGGATTTACCAAATTTGAAGTCTTTAAAAAGTGGTGCCACCAGCAACCGAAAAACGGCTTGTATAGCACTATTTTTCAATAAGTTATATCTTTATTACGATGTTAGTCCCTTGAATAAGGTTTTCACAACTTTGCACCGTTCAACACAATTTTGTGTTTCAGGTTCGATTTCTGCGTGCAAAGGTAGGCATTTATTTGGAATTATCAATATCTCCAAGAAGTTTTTTTAGCCTTTAGTATATTTTCAAATGCTACATTACCTTCTATGGAAACGAAAATAAAAACATTATTTACTGAATAACAAATATTTAGAAAATTCATAAGAATAAAGGGTAACGATATAGAAATGAGCGAAATTCTCTAATTTGCCTTATATTTCCATTGTTCCAAATAACTTTTTCACAAATATAGCACATTTTTTCGCATGAATATACTTACTACTAAGTAAAATCAATTATCTTTGCGGCATGAATGATACAAGAAATGAAATAATTCGTTTGGGAAGTGAATTAATCCGCTCTATCGGATATAATGCTTTTAGCTATGCTGATATATCCAAAGCATTGGGTATAAAGAATGCGGCAATTCATTATTATTTTCCTTCTAAATCTGATTTAGGTGTGGAAATCATTCAACGTAACATTTATGCTTTTAAAGAATTGGTGGATAGTTGGAAAAAGCTGGATTATAGAAAACAATTCTATAATTACGTTCACATGCACGATAGTTTTGTTGAAAATCATTGGGTTTGTGTGGTTGGAGCACTTTCGCCCTCTTTTGATACATTACCTGAAAATATGCAGAAAAAATTACGAGAATTGGTGAATCTTATTCTTAAATGGCTTACAGACTTATTGGAAGTTGGTTTGCAAACCAAAGTTTTTTCATTTAATGAACAGCCACAAATTAAAGCATATATGGTTCATTCAGCCTTACTATCTTCTTTGCAAATGAATAAAGTTCTTAGAAATGATGTATATAAGTCAATTCAGGCAGGATTATTAAGCATTTAATTTTTTTGCCCTAATAACTTACTTACTAATAAGTATAAACATGAATGCAATAATTAATTCGATTGGGATTTATCATCCAAAACAAAAAGTGTATAATTCGTTTTTTGAGAAAAGATTAGAAACTTCTGATAAATGGATTAAAGAAAGGACAGGCATAGAGAGTCGTTTTTTTGCAGCTACGGATGAATATACAAGTGATATGTGTATAAAAGCTGCATTAAATCTTTCATCTGTTTACAATAAAGATTTAAGCGATGTTGATTTTATAATAGTTGCTACTACAACTCCAGACCAAATTGTTCCAAGTGTCGCAAGCCAAGTTCAAACACGTTTAAAAATTCCACATGCAGGAGCAATAGATATATCATCTGCCTGCGCTGGATTTTGTAATGGTTTAATATTAGCAAAGGGATTGATTGCCGCAGGAACTCATAAGAAAATTTTAGTTTTTGGAGCTGATACATTGTCCAAAGTAACAGATTTTACAGATAGAAATACCTGCATATTATTTGGAGATGCAGCAGGAGTAGTTATTGTTGAACAATCAGAAGAAAATTGTTTATTAGAAACAATAACAGAAACAAATGGAGAATTTGGAAAAGACCTTTACCTAACAAATCAAAAAAACTTAATTAATGATGAAGAGGTCATTGCTAATAATAAGCTACATCAAAATGGAAGAGTTGTATATAAATGGGCAATACAAACATTATCGTATGGGTTAAAATCTTTAGCAAGAAAAAATTGTATCGCCTTAGATGAAGTGTCGTTTTTCTTGCCTCACAGTGCAAACTATAGATTGTTAGAAGCAGTGTTTCATGAATTAAAAATACCTATGGATAAATGTTTAGACAGTGTTAGAGAATATGGGAACACCTCTGCCGCTTCTATACCTTTGGCATGGTATAATGGTATTATGAGTGGAAAGATACAGAAAAATGATATTTTATTACTTATGGGATTTGGGGGTGGTTTTACTTATGGTGGTATTGGCATTAAAAATCAGATAGAAAACAAATATGTATGAATATGTTTTTAATATATGGATAATGTATTACAACAGAGATTTTTTCAGCTATTGTTGGAATGCTCACAACGCAATGTTTCCAAATATGAATTAGTGGAAGCACTTAACGAATTGGCTACACATGTAGCCAATTTTAGTATTAATGAACAGGATTACAGCGTTTTGCTCCGCTATTTTTCTTTTGGTTTACACCGTCTTAAATCGTACCGTGTACGGTTTAAGCAAGAAAAAAATACCCTATTTGCATCTAATTGATGAAGCAATAGGACTTTTAAACACCGAAATACGTCTTATAGAGTGGCGTATCAAGTACCCGGAACAACTACAGCAACGTGTTAATAAGCAATCTCTTTCCCCTCTTTTTCTCGCAGACAAAACAACCCTTATCAACATCATGGAAATAGTCAGCGGTCTGTTCCTCTCCCAAAAGATTGTATATCAAAATGGCAAACCTGTTTATTTGGTGGACTTATCCAAAGCCTTTGAATGGTTGTTCAATATCAAGATAGGCGACTGTTACCAAAAGCATGAGGACGTGATAAAGCGAAAGCCGGGCAAACTCACCGAGTTTCTTAATGGACTGGCAGAGCTTATCAGAAAGGAACATGACAAAAAAGGATATAGATAATCAACGACTTATGATTTATTTATGGGGGATTCCATTAGTTCCCCCGTAATTTCTTTGCGTCCGTTTTCTGAACTTTGCTTCATCAATCGATTGACAAACCATAATGTATAATCAGAAAAATGAAGCAACCATGTATATAGACAATGACGATTTCAGCGCATGGATGCAGAAGCTGTACGCCAAACTGGAAGAACTCTGCAAGGATGTACGGGTACTGCGCAATGCCGACAGGGTGCTGCCCGAAGATGACAACCTGCTGGATAATCAGGACTTGTGCCTGTTGTTCAAAGTGAGTATCAAGACCCTGCAACGTTACCGGGCTATCGGTGCACTGCCATACTTCACAATCAGCGGAAAGGTGTACTACAAGGCTTCCGATGTCCGGGAGTTCATCAAGGAGCGGTTTAGTGTTACCACCTTGCGCCAGTTCGAGAAAGAACACTGCACGAAGAAAAAGAAGTGAATTAAAAAGCCGGGGCGGTTCTGCTCCGGCTTTGCTTTGGCTTATGGCTTGCCCAACTTGTCGGCTTGCTCCTTTAGCTGCTTGGCTTGCTCGTTTAACAGCCTTGCCCATTCCAACGCTTCCGCCTGTTTCCTGCTACGGTATTCGAAGCCTTTCACCGAATCGGTCAGGCTTCGGATGAAAGCGTTATCCCGTTCCCGGCTGAACTTCGTTTCCAGCAAATCAAGGTTGCTGCCGTCTGCTTTTCCTTTCATCAGGATATAGCGGTATTTTATATCGTTGTCCTGTAACCGCTGCATCCGTTCCGTAAAACGGACATTCAGGATTAGCGAAGTGATACAGATAATAATCCCTGCTGAAAGAAGAAAGAACTTAGGTTTCAAATAGGGAGTTACCCGGTATGTCAGTTTGCCGTACCATGAAACGGACGTTGCTTCTCTGGTCGGTGTATCATCAGCCGGGAACAACACTTTTAACCGCTCCTTGAAATATTGGTGAGAGGTCACGATAAGCCCCTTTATATCTTCAAGGTCTTGTTTTTGGCTCTCGGACTGCCCTTTTCTGATATTGCCGATTTGGTTTAGAATCTCCTGCACCGTGTTTTCAGGGATGCCGGATTTGCCCTGCATTTCCGAAATGCGCTGTTCGATAACGTCCAGTCGGTTAATCGTTTCCTCTCGGCTGGCTGGCTTTACCTGCTTCTCCTGCCGTTCTTTCAGTTCCGTGACCATAGAGAGAAGCCCCTCCAAAATTAAGTTATCTTCCATATTCCTATAATTTTAAGTGTCGTTTCTTTTTCTTCTTTTTTCTTTCACCGGGATTGTCGGGTGTATCATCAGCCGGAGAGGATGAAGCGGAGAACAGACCGCCCAAGCCTGCCAGTAACGGACTGTCAGCTTTGCCCGGTGTCTGCGCTGGCTCCTGAACAGGTGCGGAAATCGTCTGTTGGTTGTTTCGGGCAGTGTTCAGCCCTGCATCCCCAAAACATTTGTCCAGTTTGGAGAAACTGAAACTGCGGTCTATCTCCGAACCTTTGAACGTGTATTCGCCTTTGGAAAAGGATATGCCCTGTATCTCGCTTGTCTGTCCCTTGTATTTGAACCGGATAGTAATACCCTTTTCCGTTAACCGCTCCTGTAACTGCCGCCAGTTCTTGGACTTCCCGATTTCATCCTTTACAGCGTTATAAATCTCGTATTTCGACCTGTCCGGTTCTCTCAAACGGTGCTGCTTTACATGCTCCTTGCCTTTAGCGAAATAAAGCCCGTGTTTGGCTTTCAGTTTCTTGCATACCTGCTCGTTGCGGTACATGTCGTTCCTGTCCGAAATGGTCTTTCCGTTGTTGTCTATACGGTTGAACACGATATGCACGTGCGGATGTTCCCGGTCTTGGTGGCGCACGATGATGTACTGTGTATCGGTGATTTTCATTTCACGCATGTACTCCTGCGCAAGCTGTATCATTTTCCCGTCTGTCAGCTTGGGTGTGTCCACCGGGGAATAGCTTAGCGCAATATGTCCGACAGGCTTTTTCAGGTCGGGGTTCATCCCGGCTTGCAGTATGAAACTGCGTATGATGTCCCGGTTGCTTTCCGCCAACACTCCCTCCGCATGGAGCAAAGCCGCCTGTTCCTTGCCGAGTACATAGTTTACGCAGCCCTTAAACCCGCTTCCCTTTTTTATTTTTCCAATCATCCGACAACTGGTTTATGATTTCAATAATCCTGTTTTTGAGTTTCACCAGTTCCACTGCTGCCAGTGCGAACCCTCCGGCATTCGCCCGGTGCGCCAGTTGGTTGATGTTGTTGGCTTCGCCTGCCAGCTTGCGGATAGTGTCCGCATCCTGCCTATTCAGCCGGGGCGTTACCTCTGCCGAAACAACCGCCTGCCGGACGTACTCGCTGACGCACAGCCCGGCTTCGGCGGCTCGCTTCCTGATTGCGTAGAACTGTAACTCGGTCAGCTTCGTACTGACTACCCGGTTCTGCTTGTCTATCCGGCTTTTTGCCGGGCGACCTCCCGTTTTGTCCCTTATCTCTGTCATACGTTTTTACCTTTAGCTGGTATCTTAAAAATTGCGACCAACGGGAGAAATTTTCTTTGCTCGCCAGCAAAGCAAGGTGTTTCGGTTTACCGAAACATAACCTTGCTCTCCCTAATCACACAGCCTGCCGTTGGTAATCCTGCCGGACTAAATGCCCCTGCCCCTTTTCTGTCTTGGAGCGGCACGTTGTCCGGTTTCCTGCTTCATTTCCTGTGCTTGGCTGATACTGTTTTTCTGCTCCTGCTTCCTGCCGCACAGGTAATCGTTCAAGTCCGAATACCCCCTATAATTGTGCGAGAAGTCACGCACACGGTAGGAGTATTCCAATTCGATAGCCCGTGTCGCTTCATATCCTGCCTTGTCATTGTCAAGCATACAGTGGATGCGTTCATACGGGTACAGCACGTCAATAGCTTTCGGCACATTGACAGTAGAGTTGAGTATGACATAATCCTGCCTGTCAAGGTCGGGCATGGTCGGACAGTTCTTCATCCGGAGTGTGAGGAAAGAAAGATAGTCCATAAAGCCCTCGAATACCAAACATTTCTCTCTCGGCTCTCCCTGTTGCCTTATATGGGTGATGTCTTTCGATGTGCTGCCCTTGAAACGGGGATTGCGAAGCTCGTAACCTCCTGAATCATTCCTGAATGCCAGTGCAAAATAAGGTTTGCCACCGATGCGGTAATACATTTCCTGCACGTATGGGGATGCCGTTCCGGGAGAAATCCCCCTTTCCTGCAAATAGCGTATGAGTGCCGGATTCTGTAACGGCTGTATTCTGCGTATCTCTATCGGGCTGGCTGCTTGCCTTTTCGTGTCCCTTTCGGGTAAATCTTTCCCGTGAAAGGAAAAAGAGGCGGTGTCACCCTGTTCCAGTCGGCAGATAGCGCCGTAGGCGTTGCACTGGTGCTGCTTCATCACAAGGTCGATGAGCGTCCCGCCCTCGCCAGTTCCGTAGTCACACCATAGATTGGCGTTATAATCCACCTTGAAACTTGGCGTGTTGTCCTCCCGTAAGGGGCTGCGGTACATGCCGTAGCTTCCTTTTTCTGTGACAGGCTGGATTCCCAAAGAGTTCAGGTAATCCTTGATACTGATATTGTTGGCTTCCTTGTAGGTCATAATCTTTATTTTTTGATGTTGATAAATTGCAGTAGAACAGTAAGAAATCAGTAAGAATAAAAATAGCCATGTTTCTGCGCATAATTTTTTTTTCTTTCAGCGGATTATCCCTTATGCAGTAAGATAAGTAAGTTATTTCTTCAAAAGGAAATAGAAATACAGCCTTATATTCCTGCTTGCTCTTTTCTTGTTTTTCTTTTTTCCGGTTTTCCAAAAAGTTTTGGATTTTATCTTACTGCTTACTGCGCATTGTATAACAGGTTGATTTCTAATAGTTAGAATGATAGTATGAAACTTTTGCAGTAATTACTGCATGGCTGCCTATCCGTAATCGTCATTTGTATAGGATGCAGGAATAGGCTTTATTCTGTACCCATATACCGAATAATTCTGTTTGTTGATGCGTTTCTGCACTCGTTTGAACCCGGCTTTACGCAACGCTTCTCCCAGCCGTTTTTCAGATAGCTGCATGGCGCATATATCCCGTAAACGTGCCAGTATTTGCGCTGTTGTCATAAAAAACTGGGCTTCTTCTTCCTCTGTCGGCTTCTCAAAATATTGTGTCAGCATTTCAAACTCGATTGTCTGCACCTCAAATTCCGCATTGTTCAGGTGCAGTTCTCCAATCTCCGCATCATTGAACCAGTAGCGCACGCCCTGACGGTACAGGTACATGATTTCGGAATAGACGTTATCCATGTGAATACTTTCTGCCGTGGGCTTGTTTATGTGCAGCACCTCGAACGGCAAAAAACGCCTGCTGCCTGTCGGGTCGGTCAGGAACTCGTTGCCGTTCACCGAAGCCATGAAGCTGGCGAGGTGGGGGTATTCCTCTATGTAAACATCATACGGTCTGCGGTACTTCACCGCCGGGGTGGTGATAAGGTTCTTCAATGCGTTCTCGTTCTGCTTGTTGAGTTCCTTTAGCTGGTCGTCAATGTTGATGAACAGGTATTCGGCTATCAGTGTCAGGATGTCTTTGCCCTGCGGGTCTATCTTTCCGGTAAACAGGTAGTTCTTAAGCGGTGTCGGGCAAAGGTTGTCCAGCCACCACGATTTGAACTGTCCCTGCTTGTCCCCGGTCAATACCAGACAGGTATGGTTCTGACATCCCGTGTCGTTCATGGCGTTGGCTACCACACCGATAAGCCATTTCGTGAAATATTCCTCCCATTTGCCGGGGTTGGCTACCTGTACCGTGTTCAGGAGCCTGCCGATATGCCCGTGTTCAGCAGGATTGAGAAGCGGCAGGGCGTTGAAGTATTCCCGTATGGGATGTACCTTTCTTGCGAAATCGCTTTCCAGTATGGTACGGATGTTCTCGGCAGAGGTGACAATACCAGCGGTCGCATCCAGCCTGCGCCTGAACGAGTTCAGGACAAATTTTGTAACGGGCTGGTACAAGCCTGAAGAACTTGCAGCCCGGTATTCCGTCCGGCTCTTTACGGTATTGAACCGGAAATCGTACAGGACGTTCAACAGGCTTTCGATGCGCTCGTTCTTGGACTGCCATCCCTCGATGTGCCGTGCATCATCACTTCTTTTCTTTTTCATCTTCATCGGGAAGTCTGTTAGAAGCCGGGACATACTGCTGCTGCATCCACTTTTTGAGTTCCTCCATGTCGAAACGCAGGGTACGTCCACGCTTGACACACGGTATCAGTCCCTTGCTGGCTAAGTGGTACAGGTAATTGACCGAATACCCGGTTATACCACTGGCAACGGATATTTTGACTAACACAGGCTCTTTTCCGTCCTGCCGTTCTTCGGGTTGTGCGCCCATGACCGGGGCAATCATCTTTTCGATGTTCTCCAGCCGTTTGAAAATTTCTTCGAAAGGATTATTCATAGGTGCTTGTTTTTTGAATTAGCACCACAAATAAAATAAGAAAAATCGGTAAAAAACAAAGCGTCAGCCGTTTGGAATCGCTTTGCTTCGCTCTGCGCCAAATTAATGTCGGTAAATAGAAAATGGCTTTGTGTTCATTACCTTACTTATTTAAGGGGTGGAGAAAAAACAGTTTTTTTGTTATCGGTTCGTTTCTTTCGTGTTGTTCTTGGGGTGGCGGTGGACATTTTCGGACACGCAAGGTCATTTGCGGACAGGAAGAAACAACCTGTCATTCAGACTTATATATTTGCACCAGTGAAGAAAAACGGAGTATTGACAAGAATAAATATATCGGTTATGGAAATAGTGACGATTGAAAAGAGAACCTTTGAACTTTGGAAACAGAGGTTTGAAAACTTTGTGGGGCGTGTGGATGCGCTTTGCGTGCCTTTACGCAGGAAGCGTGACAAGTGGCTGGATAACTGCGAAACCTGCCGTTTGCTGAATGTTTCAGCCCGGACGATGCAGACCTACCGTGATACGGGAAAACTGCCTTATTCGCAGATTAACAATAAGATTTATTACAAGGCTTCGGACGTGGAAACATTTCTGCTTAGCCAAGTAAGGGACAATTCTAAAAAGTAGGCGTATGGATTTGATAACGAAAGATTCCGATACTACGCTGGTACTGTTTTCCTCCCTCGACAGGGTGCTGGAAAACGTGGAGTACATGGTAATGAACTATCGCCCTGTATTGAACGGTGAACACTACCTGACGGGCGATGAAGTGTGCAAGCGGCTTTGCATCAGCAAACGGACGTTGCAGGATTACAGGGACACGGGACTGCTGGGATATGTGCAGCTTCCGGGAAAAATCATCTACCGGGAAAGCGAGATTTTAGACCTGCTGGAAAGGCATTACAGAAAATGAAATCTTGAAAACATTGAATTTTGTTTTCTTGGAATATTGCTTTCTTGAAATATTTCAATCTTGTTTTCTGCATTTATTGATTTATTGTTTGATTAAAAGCCAGCAATCACGTTTTCTTGAAAACTGTGTTGCTAGCTTTTCTATTTACTTACTTTTTATTTTCAATCTTTTAAAAATAATAATCAAGGCTCCTATTACCATTAGTAAAACTCCAGGAGAAGCATTTATTAATTTTGACGTAAAATCTGTTCCTTCAATAATCCAATTGATGTTTCCAGTAAACCCTAAAATGGTAAGTATAATACCTCCAATAATGCAGAAGATGCCACTGCATAAACTTAAAATCATTATTATATATTCGTATTTTATAGCTGTAAGCCCAAAGGCTGTATTAGCTATTTTAGGGTCAATATCCACAGCGCAACTGTGTAAGCAAAGAAAGGCTAAAATAGAGATTATGAGTATATATATAGTTCTATTCATTTTATTTTGACTGTGGAGCACCATATCCTTTAGAAATGTTCAAATCCCTAATTTGAGTATATAAATCAAACATTGTTCCTTTGTTCGAAATCCATTCAGTGATAATGTTAACAAGCTCATTTATATCTGAAATATAGGACATTCTTCCGTCTGCTCCTCTTATACCTTGTGCATCTTTTCTGTGTCCACGAGTTAAAAATGTGTTCTTTTCTTCATAAATCAAATCTCTTGCATCTTTATATGTATCGCCTTTTGGAAGATATTTTCTTAATAGACGATTGACAACATTATAATATAAATTATATTTAGCTTCAGGGTCATCGATTTGTTCTAAAATCATATCTGCCAACTCATTTTTGAGTTCGATTTGACCGTTTACATCAAAATCAAATGTTTCTTCTTTGATTTCATCAGCTTTCATTAAAATTGCTGCACGCTCTAAATCTTGTTCTTGCTTTCTTTGGAGTTCTTCTAATTCCTCCTGAGATTTTTTTTTCTTTTTTTCTTCCATAATTAATTGTATAAAAATTCTTTGATTTGTTGTACTGATTCCATTAACGTTTCTTTTTCAAATGGGTGAGTATTTATAAGCTCTAAGGCTTCATTCATTTTAGGTATATATTTATTATAAAAAGCCCATTCGTTGGTTTTATAACAATACATTGCATATATAATAGAGGAGTGTACCCCCCATTCTTTAGCTAGTTTTTCAATATTGTAATGTGATGTAATATACCCTGATGCAAATTTTAATCGAGATTCATTTAATAAATATTCACAAGCAAAATTATCTGCTTGTTCTTCATTCATTAAAAATATGTCTCCCTCATTATTGCTAATATGATACGTCTGTTTTTTGATTTCTTCAAAATCAAAAAGTACATGATGTAGTTCATGTAAAAGAGTAAACCATAATGTAGGATAATTATTTTGTAAATTAGAAAGTACAATACATGGTTTATCATTTATTATCATAGTAGCTCCTCTAACTTGTATTTTTTCTAAACTTGGTTGATATATAACTGTGACCCCAATACGAAATAGTGCTTTCAGAACTCTAATTAGACCATTTTTTATATCTCTTGTGTATGGTCTAATTTTGGGTATTAATTCAACTAATTCTTTTCTTATGTATGGATTGGGATTTGCAATAGATTTAAATTGGATAAACGCAGATTGTATCCAAAAATTACGCATTAAATCATTCGAGTTTCTTTTAGAGCGACTAAAAACGGGAAGCAAAGAATTTTCCGAGTAACTGTAAATATTATCAATGTCAAAAAAGCGTTTGATTTTATCACTCATATCTTTAGATGAAGCATTGGAATTAAAAAACTTCATCTTAACAAGGATAGATACATCAAAATTTTCAACGATATATCCTGCTTCTCTTGCTCGTTGGATTTCTCCTATTTGTTTAGGAGCTAATTCTGGTACGTAAACTTTTATTAGGTCATTAACAGACAGACCTAAAAAATGAGCCAATTTTACTACATTTATGAAATTGATTTGTTTAGCAGTTCCATTTAATATAGGATTTATAGTTTTAGAATCCATTCCTAAAATTTTCTGAATCTGTCTATCTGATAAGTTTAGTGAATTTTTCTTTTCTTTGTATAAATCCTTTAAGGATGCAACCTGACCTATATCGATTGAAGATTGAACAGCTGCATCAATTACTTTACTAAGTTCTATGTCTATATTGTTCATATTTGCAGAAAATTTTCTGCAAATATAAAGAAATAGCTCAATACCCCCTAAAATTATGAAGAAAATTTTCTTCATAATTTTAGGGGGTATTACTTTTATAAGTATGTATTAAGTAATCTTTTGTTATACAAATAGTTGTTTTTCAACGGCTTGCATATCCTTTAGTATCGTTTGGTCTAATACCTTTGCATAGTGTTGTGTCATTCTCGTAGATGAATGCCCCAGCATTTTAGCCACATTCGGCAGTGACACGTTGTTAGCCAGTGCGATAACCG
>ENA-ORTL01001028-ORTL01001028.1-human-gut-metagenome-genome-assembly--contig:-NODE-1028-length-12606-cov-2.17258_pt1 | contig 12606 bp, 15 predicted proteins | sample MGYA00241916_ERZ509196 | MGnify/ENA primary metagenome ERZ509196 (study PRJEB26280, sample SAMEA2338844) | human gut metagenome | biome: human gut; feature: human-associated habitat; material: faeces...
TGGAAGTGACAGAGCCAGCGACGGCCGGGATCCTAAAGAAAGACATGGTGAATGTGGCGGATATCGAGTCGAACAATGGTGGCCGTGGCTTTGCCCGGAACGTAGAACGGATTCTTCAGCAGGAACTGCACAGCAATCACACGATTGTCAGGTGGTTCAGCCAGAACAAAAACAAACAGGCACGCATCTATTCCAATTCCTCTTGGGTGATGCAGCATATTTACTACCCGGAAGACTGGAGAAATCGCTGGCCGGAGTATTACGACGCTATGGTGAAATATCAGAGAGAGGGTAAAAATAAGCATGATGATGCCCCAGATGCCACTACGGGCATTGCTGAGAAGATCGGCGCCGGTAGTGCATTTAGTTTCGAGTAAGAAAGAAGGTGAGAAGATTGTTAATTGAATATGGCAGTGAGACACGGCGAATCAACGCAATTGTGAACGCAGGAGCCAGAACTATGATGGGAGATATACGTTTTCTGGAGAAGGAAATACAGAAGTGGAAACAGTCTCCTGTGCGTAAGACAATGATGCTTGCGGAACGATATTACCAGGGAGACCAGGATATACTTCATACGTCACGAAAAGCCATTAACGAGAAGGGAGAGCTGGAGCCGGTCAGTAATCTTCCGGATAACCGGATCGTAGATAACCAGTACCAGAAGGCGGTTGATCAGAAGAAAAACTATCTGCTGTCAAAGCCTTTTACAATTACGACTGAAAACGACGCTTATACAGAAGCCTTAAAGGATATTCTGGATAAGCGTTTCATGCGTTCCCTAAAACGTGTGGCCGGTGACTCTATCAATGGCGGCATTGGTTATCTGTATCCATATTACAATACAGAGGGGAGGCTGTGTTTCAAACGGTTTAATAATTACGAGATTATCCCGTTTTGGGCTGATGAGGAGCACACGGAGCTGGATTGCTTTGGGCGGCTGTATCAAATTGATGGCTATGAGGGAGAGACTGAAAAGACATATGAGTTTTTCGAACTGTACTCTAAAGATGGCGTTGAACGATATCAATTAGATGGAGCGCATCTGATTCCCGATGTGATGCACCCGTCCGGCGCCCATTACCTGGTGGAACAGCACGACCCGGACGGAAAGCATGTGGAAGTACCTTATAACTGGGAGCGGGTACCGCTGATTCCATTTAAGCGCAACGCCCATGAAATACCGCTGATCCGGTGCTGCAAGAGCCTTCAGGACGGAATCAATCTGATGGTGAGCAGCTTTGAGAATAACATGTGTGAGGACGCCAGAAACACGATCCTGATTCTTGTCAATTATGATGGTCAGAATCTGGGAGAGTTCCGTAAGAATCTTTCACAGTATAGAGCAGTGAAAGTACGAAGCGACGGAACGGGATCAGGCGGAGATGTAAAAACCCTGACAGTAGAAGTTAATTCAGAGAACTATAGAGCAATCTTGGAAATTTTCAAACAGGCGCTAATCGAGAACTGTAAATCCTATGATGCAAAAGATAACCGGCTGACAGGTGATGCCAATCAGATGCATATACAGACGATCTATCAGGATATCGAGTTAGACGCGCAGGATATGGAAACGGAATATCAGGCAGCCTTTGAAGACCTGTTCTGGTTTGTGGATCAGTATCTGATGAATTCCGGAGGTGGGGACTTCGAGGCGATAGAGGTAGATATCACATTCAACCGTAATATTCTTGTCAATGAGACAGAACTGATTGATAACTGTATGAAGTCCGTCGGATTCCTTCCGACAAAGCTGATTCTGCAAAAACACCCATGGGTAGACGATGTGGAAGAGGCTATGAAACTACTGGAGGAGGAAGAACAAAAGAAAATGGAGCAGATGGACCCATACCAACAGGCATTTGGAAAAGAGCAGCGTAATACAGAGCCGAAAGGCGGTGATGGCTTGAATGGCGAAGAAGAGTAGTTCGTACTGGCAGAAGAGAATGGCAGCTTTAGAGGACAGCCAGTACCAACGGGGAGCAGAGTATTACAAGGATGTTCAGAAGCAGTACAGAGAAGCGTCTAACAGCATTCAGATGGACATTGAACGATGGTACCAAAGATTGGCAGATAATAACGGTGTCAGCTATGCGGAAGCGAAACGGTTGTTAAAAAAGAATGAACTGGACGAATTCCGCTGGACTGTAGAACAGTACATAAAAGCCGGTGAAGAAAATGCAGTAGACCAGAGATGGATGAAGGAACTGGAAAACGCATCTGCAAGACACCATATTTCATATTTGGAAGCTATGAAGCTGCAAATTCAACAGCACGCAGAACTACTATCTACAGAGTTTGAAGGCGGAATAACAGAGTTCCTTCATAAATCTTATGGGGAACAATATTATCACACAGCCTTTGAAGTTGCAAAAGGTACTGGTGTAGGAAGCAATATAGTGCAGATCGATAGCCGCACTATTGATACTCTTATAAAAAAGCCATGGGCGCAGGACGGGAAAAACTTCTCTGATCGCATATGGACAAATAAGGATAAGCTGGTCAATAATCTGCATACAGAGCTTACTCAGAATATTATACGTGGTTCTGATCCGAAACAGGCCATTAGCAGCCTTTCAAAGACTATGGAGGTCAGCAGAGCACAGGCTGGGCGACTTATTATGACAGAGTCAGCGGCGATCTCATCTGCGGCACAGAAGGAATGTTTTAAGGACCTAAGCGTCGAAAAATACGAGATACTGGCAACGCTGGACAGTCATACGTCGGATATATGCCAGGAGATGGACGGAAAGGTATTTGATATGAAGGACTATGAGGTGGGAACTACAGCGCCGCCTTTTCACCCAAATTGCAGAACCACAACGATTCCATACTTTGATGATGAGTTCACGGAAAGTGAGACACGAGCAGCAAGAAACGATGATACTGGTAAGACCTATCAGGTACCCGCAAATATGAAGTATGAGGAATGGAAAAAGAGCTTTATTAACTAAAAGCGATATAAAAGGGAGGTACACAATGAGAGCGCCACAAATTATAATTATTGCCCTTTTTGCTATTTGCTTAGGAATGTCCCTGGCAAATAACGGAAAGGTTAGAATCAGGAAAGAAAGTTTTGGCATGACATGTGTAAGTGTAGCCATATACACTACTTTATTATGGTGGGGCGGATTTTTCGGTTAGGGATTATGCGTAATGTGTACGAGAGAAGCATTAGAAAATTGGAAATCTACATGGCTGGTGGTTTTATCATCCCAGTTGTTGATTCGTTTGAGGAGATTATGGCGATCCTGGACGGGCGGGTGATCAAACCGGAAGAGTACATTGTTCTGCACCTACAAGAGGGATGCCGAACGGCATGTAGAAAAAAAGATATTGTCGGCATTGCCGAATATAAAGAGTAAGCACGCAGGGAAGCTCTGACGTGTTATTTTTTATACTCAAAATGCCAGCAGATTAGGCGTAAAACAGTCGGCTTAACTTGCAATCATGAGGAGATACCGCGTAATAAATCGCAGAGGAGAGGTAAGATGAAACGGAAGTTTTTAGAGGATTTGGGACTGGAGAAAGAAGCCATTGATAAGATCATGGCAGAGAATGACAACGACGTGAATGCAGCGAAAGCAGAGTATGATTCCATGAAGCAGGAGCGGGACACCATGACGGCCCAGGTGGCAGAGCGTGATAAACAGCTGGAGGCGCTTAAGAACTCCACAGGAGATATGGAGGCGTTGAAGCAGCAGATCATTACTCTTCAGGCGGATAATCAGGCAGCCAAAGAGAAGTACGATGCCGATATGAAGGAACTGAAGCTTTCCACAGCGATCAGGCTGGCTCTCGGCGAATCGGCCCAGGACAGCGATTTAGTCGCCGGGCTGTTTGATAAGTCGAAGCTGATCTTATCCGATGACGGGAAGGTAACGGGGCTTGAAGAACAGTTAAAGTCACTGAAAAAGGAAAAAGCTTTTCTGTTCAAGGAAGAGAAGCCGGCGCAGGTCCAGATCAAAGGCGGGAAGCCTGCGGAGGGTACCGGGACACCGCCAGCAGATAAGAAACCATCAGAAATGACCTACAGTGAGATGTGCAAATACCTGGAAACAAATCCAGGTGCTGCAATCGAATAAAAGAAAGGAAGAGATAAGACATGGCAAAATTTAACGAGAAAACATTTAACCCGGAAGCATTTGGAAAGTATGTGGACCGGATTCCCAAAACAAAGAGAAATGAACTGATTAAGTCGAGGGCCATTAAGGGAAACGAACAGATCAGACAGGCGTTCAGCTCCCAGACGGGTACATCTTATGTAACGATGCCGATGAAGGGGCTGCTGGAAGGGGCGCCGCTCAACTATGACGGAAAGACGGATATCACGTCTGAGAGAACCACAACCTTTGAGCGCAGCGTGGTCGTATGGGGACGGTCCAAAGCATGGACAGAGGACGATTTCTCCACGGATATTACCGGCGGCGTGGACTTTATGGATAATGTAGCCCAGCAGGTATCAGGCTGGTGGGATGATGTGTATCAGGATGTGCTTCTGGCAGTACTGAAAGGGATCTTCGCGATGACAGGGGCTAAGAACCTGGAATTTGTCAACGGGCATACCTATGATATTACTGCTGTGACGGGAGAAGACAAGGACGGAAATGCATTAAGCTGCGTAGGCCCGACAACCTTAAATACAGCAATCCAGAAAGCTTCCGGTGATAACAAATCAAAATTCACGATTGCGATCATGCACTCCACCGTCGCGACCAACCTGGAGAACCTGCGGCTTCTGTCCTACATGAAGTATACCGATGCTGACGGAATTCAGCGTGACCTTGCCATCGGCACCTGGAATGGCCGGGCGGTAATCATTGATGATTCCATGCCGGTGGAACATGTAGACGCAGAGGAAGAGAGCGGAACGTCTGGAACAGAAGGCTATGTGCCGGCAGCGCCAGCCTATGAAAAATACACCACATACGTTTTGGGAGACGGTGCGATTGATTTCGAGAAGATCGGCGCAGAGGTTCCGAACGAGATGCAGCGTGATCCGAAGACAAACGGCGGAGAAACCACACTGTATACCCGTGACCGTGCCTGCTATGCTCCGTACGGCATTTCCTATACGAAGAAATCCCAGGCATCCTTATCACCGACAAATGAGGAACTGGCTAATGGCGGAAACTGGACTCTGGTTAATAACGGCGGCACCGGTCAGGGATTAAAGGTCATCGATCATAAAGCCATCCCGATTGCCCGTATCATTTCCAGAGGTTAAGCCTATGGAGGCGGGGAAGTTAAAGGGGCTGCTGGGAATACCGGAAGGCGATACTTCCCAGGACCTCTCACTGGAATTCATCATTGACGATGTAACGGAAACTATTTTGAATTACTGCAATCTGGAGGAACTGCCGGCAGGATTAACCAACACGGCTTACCGCATGGTGATGGATATTTACCGATATGATCGGCCAGGCGATTCCAGCGCCCCGGTGACAGTGGCTTCCATATCAGAAGGAGATACATCCACGAGTTTTACCAGCGCGGCTGATGCCTTAAACGGCGGACTGCTGAAGGACTATCAGGGGCAGCTTAACCGGTACCGGAAACTGAGGTGGTAAGATGATAGCGGACGCGATCAGACAGGCTCAGAAGATGCACAGGGCCGCCATAGAAGCAACCTATGACGGTTCCTGTAACATTTATATCAGGGAGTCGAAAAGGGACCCGGAAACGGGCGTAACGTCACTGGAAGAGGTCTGCAAGATGGAAAATCAATTGTGTCACCTCTCCTTTTCAAGTTCTGGTGCCGCAGAGGGAACCGATACTATCGCCAAAGTTACGCAGGTTATCAAGCTGTTTCTGACACCTGAAATTGTCATTGCCCCAGGCAGTAAAATCGAAGTGACACAACACGGGCGGACAGAGGTGTACGGGCAGAGCGGCAAGGCGGCGGTGTATTCTTCACATCAGGAGATACTCCTGGAATTATGGAAGGGGTATGCGTAATGGCAAAATGGGGGGATTTTGATTTCGAGGATTTAAAGAAGCTGCAAAAGCAGGTGGAACAGATCGAGAAGGGGCGGGAGGAATTCTGCCGGAAATGCACGAACGAACTGGCGGCCCGACTGCTCCGAATGGTGAAGCAGAGAACGCCCGTGGGAATCTACAATGCAAAAACGGTGGAATTCCTAGCGCATCTGCCGGAACGGAAAGTAGAGTTTAATACAAAGTCAGGAAAGCACGTGAGCTTTACTGCAAAAGCCAAGGTGAAGAAAGTGAAGTTTACTCCTAAATCTTCCGGAAAGACGGGCGGTACTCTGCGCCGCGGTTGGACCATAGGGGAGATAAGGCACGATGGAGACCTGTACGAAATTGAAATTATCAATCCAGTCATGTATGCACAGTATGTTGAATACGGACACCGGACGACAAACCATAAGGGCTGGGTAAAAGGAAAGTTTATGCTTACAATCTCGGAACAAAAGATTCAGGAGATTGCACCGGCTCTTCTGGAAAAGAAACTCAATGAATACTTGAGGGGGTGTCTTGATGTATAACGAGATCATGGACGCAGTGACAAAGCAGTTATCCGCGCTGTTCCCACCGGAAGCCGGGTACACAATCTATACAGATGCGGTAGAACAGGGACTTTCGGAACCCTGTTTTTTTGTACAGTTTTTGGAGCCTTCTGAGAAGCCGATGATCGGGACGAGGTATTACCGTAAGAATGCCATGTGTATTCAATTCCTGCCGGGAGACATAGTAAAGCCATCCCGTGAACTTAACCGGGTGCTGGATATCTTAATGGAGCAGATGCGCATGATTGAACTGAAAAGCGGCCGGAAGATAAACGGAACAGACCGGAGCGGCCGGATTGGCGATGACGACCTGACATTTTTTGTGCAGTACAACGGGTTTGATATTCGGGAAAACGTACAGGAAGATGCCATGAGTGAAATCAGAGTGAATTAAGAGAGGTGGTATAGATGGCAAGGCAGTCGGTAAATAAAGAAGAAAAGCAGCGTGAAGCTGTTAAATACACGAAGGCACAGCTGATTAGTGCAGCCTGTTACAGGAATAAGCAGGATCAGATTGATGCACTTCTTGACTCTGACAAAAAGTATACAATAGCAGAAGTCGACGAAGTAATTGAGAAGTATATGAAAGGTAAGGTGGAATAATGTTTGGTGGTGGAAGTTTTACAAGCCAGAACAAAGTGCTCCCAGGGAGTTATATTAATTTTGTAAGTGCTGCGCGAGCCGCGGCGTCTGTATCGGACCGCGGAATTGTAGCGGTCCCGCTTACTCTTAGCTGGGGGCCGGAGAAAACCGCGTTTGAGGTGACAGCAGAGGATTTCCAGAAAAATTGTATGGCAATTTTCGGTTATCCATATGAAGCCCCGGAATTGCTTCCGCTGAGAGAAGTTTTCCGCTATGCAGTTAAGGGGGTCTTCTATCGGCTCACCGCGGGCACAAAGGCAGCGAATAACTATGCTACGGCAAGATATGGAGGCGTTCGCGGTAATGCAATTAAGATCGTAGTAGCTAAAAATGTAGATGATGAAAGCAAATACGATGTGAAAACATACCTGGATAGTAAACTCGTAGATGAGCAGACGGTGGCAACGGCGGCAGGGCTGAAGGATAACGATTATGTTATTTTCAAAAAAGACAGTACGCTTGCGGCTACAGCCGGCATTGCGCTGGCAGGCGGAGCGGACGGGGAGACTCCAACAGGCACAGAGCATTCCGAGTTTCTGGCGGCTATGGAGTCCCAGACCTTCCATGTACTGTGCTGCCCGGTTGCCGACGATCCCACAAAGGCGCTGTATGTCGCCTATACAAAGCGGCTTCGAGATGAGGCCGGTATAAAATTCCAGACGGTGATGTATCAGAAGGCTGCGGACTATGAAGGTGTAATTTCGGTTGAGAACGAAACCGATGAACTGGCCCATGGGCTTGTATACTGGACAGCAGGAGCAGAGGCGGCCTGTGCTGTCAATAAGACAAATGAGAACCGGACATACGACGGAGAATATACTATAAAGGCTGAGTATACGCAGACACAGCTTTCTGATGGTATTAAAGCCGGAAAGTTCATGTTCCATAAGGTGGGAAATGAAATCCGTGTTCTAATGGATATCAATACCCTTACTCATTACACGGATGAGAAGAGCGAGGACTTTTCAAGCAACCAGACAATCCGTGTGTTGGATCAGATCGGCAATGATATCGCGGCCATGTTTAACGACAGGTATCTCGGAAAGGTTCCGAACGATGATGCAGGCCGTGTAAGCCTGTGGAACGATATTGTTACATATGGGAATAAACTGGCCGGTATTAGGGCCATTGAGGCCGTCACAGCCGATGATATAACCGTTGAAAAGGGGCAGAGCAAACGGGCCGTTACCGTAAGCTTCCCGGTGGAACCTATCAATTGCATGTCACAGCTGTATATGACTGTAATAGTACAGTAGGAAGGAGCTAAGAGGAATGTTAAGTAATCCGATTATGAATGCAAAGGACGCAATCAGCGCATCACTGGCAGAGTGCTTTGTTACGATTGAAGGAAACCGGTATAATTTTATGCAGGCGATCAACCTGGAAGCAAAGATAGAAAAGACAAAGTCAGAAATCCCGATTCTCGGTAAGACGGGAAAGGGAAATAAAACAACGGGCTGGAAAGGAAGCGGATCAGCTACCTTCCATTACAATACAAGCGTTTTCAGAAAACTCCTGTATCGGTATAAGGAGACGGGAGAGGACGTGTATTTTGATATTCAGGTCACAAACGAGGACCCAACAGCCGGAGTGGGACGCCAGACTGTTATTTTGAAAGACTGTAACCTTGATGGAGGAATCCTGGCGAAGTTTGATGCAGATGCGGAGTATCTGGATGAGGATGCAGATTTTACTTTTGAGGATTTTGAAATTCCAGAGACATTTGGAAACCTTACGGGAATGCAGTAAAAGAAAGAGAGGATAAGCAATTATGGGAGATTTAAGCAGATTTTTAAAGAAGAATAAAAAGACGAAAGAGAACATTAAGATTCCGGCAACGATGTCTTTAACGGATGAGAACGGAACTCCTTTATTGTGGGAGGTTAAGCCGATTACTACAAAAGAGGATAATGCTATCCGTGAGGCATGTACTGTTGACGTTCCAGTGACAGGCAAGCCGGGAATGTTCCGCCCCAAATTTGATGGTAACAAATACCTTGCAAAAATGGCGGCGTCCTGCATCGTATTTCCCAATTTAAATGATAAGGAATTGCAGGATTCTTACGGAGTCATGGGAGCGGAGCAGCTGATCACCGAAATGATCGACGATCCGGGCGAGTACAATGATTTCATGAACCGGGTCCAGGAGTATCATGGTTTTAAAGAAACATTTCAGGACAAGGTAGAAGAAGCAAAAAACTAATCGAGGGGGACAGCCTGGAGGCGAATATCGCATACTACTGTCTCCACAAACTTCACAAGTGGCCGCATGAGTATCTGGAACTTGACGAGATGGAACAAGCTTATGTGGCCGCTGCGGTGGAAATCAAAATTAAAAATGATAAAGAGGCTGAGAAGAAGTCAAAGCAAAAGAGCAAAGGGAAAAGACGGTAGATTCTGGAATAATAATATGGTATGATATGCTCATAAGAGAAAGGAGCGTGTACCATGGGATTGTTCGGAAAGAAAGAAAAGATACCTGATGGAATAAGGGTTTGCTATTACGAAGGCGAATTGAGAGAATTTCCCACAGATTATGCTTGTCAGTTATTATTAATGGACGATGTTCTTAGAATAACAAAAATTAAACCATATGTAGAGGTTCGACTGGACAGACAACGTATACTAAGTATAGACATTTATATGAATGAAGCTGAGTATATGGCAAAATATAAGGGCAATGCAATGACAACTTCTAAATGTAAATCTATACCAAAGCACTATTATGTATTAAACTACTTGGATAAAGCTGGAGAAAAGAAACATATGGATTTTTGGGGTACAGCCGGTGAAACAGGAGATATGAGAAAAATGGCTATAAAAATAGCAGATAGTAAGGAAGTTAAAAGTTATGATATTTAAAAATTAGCACCTTGAGAAATCGGGGTGCTTTTAGTTTGAATAAAAAGGGGGTGAATGAATGTCTGTTAGCTCAACATTACAAATAAATGACCGCATGACACCTGCGTTACAGTCAATAACAACGGCCATGAATATGATGGTAAGTAGCTTTTCGGCAGCACAGACCGCATCTGAAACAGCTGTTAATAGTGCTCAATGGAATGCAGCAACACAAGCAGTACAGGCAGCTTCAGCAGCGGTTGAAGAATATCAACAGGAATTAGAATCTGTACAAAATAGGCCGGTTTCAGTTCCAGAGCCGTCATGGAGCAGTGTTGTGACAGCGCAGACGCCTTCTGTCTCTGGAACTGAACAATTTCAGCAGGAATATCAGGCCGCAACTGTGGCGGCTCAACAATTGTACCAGACTCAACAGGCAATTTCTGCACAGGCACGTAATATGACTGTGACGCCTCCGGGAATGCTTAATGATGTGGCGGCAGTGGAAAACCGTATGCAGGCGCTTTCCTTGCGTGTACAGGAGATTAATAACATTCCTATTGATATGCGTACTGATAAAGTCAATCAGGAATTGGTGACGTTGAATGGTCAATTGAGTCAGGCAACCTCTATTCAGGGAGACTTAAGCGATGCCATGTCCCATATGGATATCAGCGCTGCTAATGCAGCATATAGACAGCTCGTCTCTGTTATGGATACTGCGGAAGTAAATATAAAGGATAATATAGTTGCGCAGGAACAGTTTAACAGATCAATCACCGAAGGGAAAAGCGCCGCCACTGCTCTCGGAAGCAAAATAAAGCAGTTTGTTGGCATGTATTTAGGAGTTCAAGGCATAAAAATGGCCGTCAATTTTGTCGGTGATACTACATCATTACAAAATGTCCAGACAGAAGCCGAAACGAAATTAGGGGCAGTTATGCGGCAGCGTATGGGGGCTACTCCTGAAATGATACAGAGCATTAAAGACTTGACATCTGCACAGCAGCAATTGGGTGTTGTTGGTGATGAGGTACAGTTATCCGGTGCACAGCAGTTATCTACTTTTTTGACTACAGACACCGCTTTAAGCACTTTGATACCTGCAATGAATAATCTGGCAGTGCAACAAAATGGCGTAAATGTCAGTTCCCAGGATATGGTCAATATCGGTAATATGATGGGAAAAGTTATGCAAGGGCAGGTTGGAGCACTTACCAGAGTGGGTGTTACATTTGATGCAGCTCAGGAAAAAGCATTAAAATATGGAAACGAACAGGAACGCGCTGCCACGCTGGCCGAGGTTATTACCAATAATGTAAGCGAAATGAATTCGATCATGGCGGCCACTCCGCAAGGCCAAATACAGCAGATGACAAATACATGGGGGGACATTAAAGAAGTTGTTGGAGGAAAATTATATCCCGCAGTTATGAGCTTTTTTACAGCAGTAAATGCAAATATGCCACGAGCTGAAAGTGTTATAATGGGGGTGGCTGGGGGGCTTAATCTGCTAATAACGGGATTTGGATATATTATAGATTTTGCGGGTAATGCGGCTGGAGTCATTCAAGATAACTGGTCGTGGATCGCTCCAATTATTGGAGGCGTAACAGCTGCGGTGATAGCTTATAATGTGGCAACAGGGATTGGCACAATTATAACAGGAGCCTCTGCGGTGGCTGAAGGTATTAAAGGTGCTGCATTAGCTTTGTCAACGGGTACGACTTTTGCGGCCACGGTTGGTCAATATGGTCTTAATGCTGCATTGCTTGCTTGTCCTATCACATGGATAGTAGGAGCTATCCTGCTGTTTGTTGCTGCTATCTATATTGTTATCGGGGCAATCAACAAATTTAAAGGCACGTCTATAAGTGCTACCGGTGTAGTGGCGGCAATATTTGGAACGCTTGCAGCACATATTGTTAATACGTTTATTGTCCCGACATGGAATGGAATAGCTGCTTTCATCAACTTTTTTTATAATGTATGGAATGATCCGGTAGCATCAGTAAAAATATTATTTTATGATTTAGCATCTACAGTAATCGGCTACATTGTCAATATGGCTCATGCAATTGAGGATGTAATCAATAAGATACCTGGTGTACAGGTGAGTATCACAGCGGGCCTTGACAATTTCCAAAACCAGATAAAATCGGCGGCACAAGAAGCAAAAGACGCGTCGGGCTGGAAAGAGATTGTTGGATCGATGTCATATATTGATTATTCGGATAATGCAAGTAAGTGGTATGACAAAGGGGCTGCGGGTGAAGCGGCGTTGAAGGATATTATGAGCGGAGGTGCCGGATTTAATATCGAATCAGAGTCCGCAGCACAAACAGCCTTAAATACAGGAAGCACAGCGGGCAACACCGCGAAAATAGCCGATGCCATGGACGTTATGGACGAAGATTTAAAATATATGCGTGATGCCGCAGAACAGGAGATTATAAACCGGTTTACGCTGGCAGAATTAAAAGTAGATGTAACAAATCACAATACCCTGAAAACAGAAACCGATTTTGACGACGTAAACCGCAGACTTGGCGAAGATACTGCTGAAGCACTGGCGGCATTCGCGGAAGGAGTG
>ENA-ORTL01001049-ORTL01001049.1-human-gut-metagenome-genome-assembly--contig:-NODE-1049-length-12294-cov-2.5391_pt1 | contig 12294 bp, 10 predicted proteins | sample MGYA00241916_ERZ509196 | MGnify/ENA primary metagenome ERZ509196 (study PRJEB26280, sample SAMEA2338844) | human gut metagenome | biome: human gut; feature: human-associated habitat; material: faeces...
TATCTGGATTCATATGGAAGCTCAGATGACATTCTGCCCTCTTTCTTTTTTTCACTTGGCTTCTCAGGCGGTGGAACATCCGGAAATTTTCCGTTATTTTCTTCTAAAATCTCCAACGTCTGATCTGTCTCCGCAACAATTCTATTGTAGTTCAACGCTCCCGCAATTCCTTCTATAATCAGCAATACTGCCAACAATGACATCATAGATGCAATGATCAATTTCATACGCAGTTTCTTTATCATTTGACTTCCTCCAAAGAATACCCCACATTTCTTGTTGCCTTAATCTGAATATTGGCATGCAGCGCAGTCAGTTTCTTTCTTAGATAAGAAATATAGACCCATACTACATTCACCTCCGCTTCACTGTCATATCCCCAGATTTTCTCCATAAACCGTTCTGCGGAAATCAAGTGACTCGGATTGCTCATCATCAATTCCAGCATTTGAAACTCTTTATTTGCCAGCCGAAAGCTTCCCGCCGGTGTGGAAAGCTCAAAAGTCGCTCGGTCTAACGTGCCATTTCCAATCTGAAGCTTGGAATCTGCCTGTGCTGTCTGGGTTCTTGTCATCGCCCGTATCCGCGCAAGCAATTCTTTTGAATGAAAAGGTTTCGCCAGGTAATCATTTGCTCCGGCATCCAGCCCCGCCACCTTATCATCAACCTCTGACTTTGCCGTCAACAGTAAGACAGGAATCAGATTTCCACGATTTCGAATCGTCTTTAATACCGTAATGCCATCTACTTTCGGCATCATAATATCCAAAATCACACCATCGTAATTGTCTGCATCCAGATATTCCAAAGCCTCCTCACCGTCATAGACCGCATCTACGGAATAATTATTTCTTTCTAAAATTGCTGTAAGTGCCTTTGATAATGGTTTTTCATCCTCTGCAAGCAATAAACGCATCACTCATTCCTCCTCTTTTGTTTCATGATAGCAAGAATATAATATGTCAACCTTAAATGAAGTTTAAAGATGTTCATTTTCCAAATCAATACCGAACTACAAAATGTCAATATGCTCTCCATTCAGCGCCTTGTTCATACTTCTGACCGCACAGAATTTCCCGCACATCGAACAGCTCTCCTCGATTTCCGGCTTTCTCTCATCGCGAATGCGCTTTGCCGTCTCGGGATCAATGGCACACTCCCACTGTTTCTCCCAATCGAATGTTCTTCTTGCATCTGCCATCTGATCGTCCAGATCTCTTGCATGCGGGATATGCTTTGCAATGTCCGCCGCATGAGCTGCGATCTTGGAGGCTATGATCCCCTGTTTGACATCTTCCACATTAGGAAGAGCCAAATGTTCAGCCGGCGTGACATAACAAAGGAACGCCGCCCCCGCTGATGCAGCAATCGCGCCACCGATCGCTGAAGTGATATGATCATATCCAGGCGCGATATCCGTCACAAGCGGTCCCAGTACATAAAACGGCGCCCCCATACAGATTGTCTGCTGCAGCTTCATGTTCGCCTCAATCTGATCAAGCGGCATATGTCCCGGTCCTTCTACCATCACCTGAACGTCTTTTTCCCACGCACGTTTCGTCAACTCTCCCAGACGAACCAGCTCCTCGATCTGGCAAACATCACTCGCATCTGCAAGGCATCCCGGACGACAAGCATCTCCAAGCGAGATTGTCACATCATACTCCCTGCAGATCTCCAGAATTTCATCATAATATTCGTAAAATGGATTTTCTTCTCCGGTCATACTCATCCATGCAAACACAAGAGAACCTCCACGCGAAACAATATTCATTTTCCTTTTATGCTTTTTGATCTGCTCAATCGTCTTTCTTGTAATTCCGCAATGAAGTGTCACAAAATCCACACCGTCCTGCGCATGAAGCCGGATGACATCAATAAAATCTTTTGCGCTCAATGTTGAAAGATCTCTCTGGTAGTGAATGACACTGTCATAAACCGGAACCGTTCCAATCATCGCCGGACATTCACTTGTAAGTTTTCTTCTAAATGGCTGTGTGTCTCCGTGAGAAGACAGATCCATGATCGCCTCAGCTCCCATATTAACCGCCGCCATCACTTTTTCCATCTCTACGTCATAATCCTTGCAGTCTTTTGACACGCCAAGATTGACATTGATCTTTGTGCGAAGCGCAGAACCTACTCCGTTTGGGTCAAGACAAGTATGTCGTTTATTGGCACAGATTGCCACCTGTCCTTTTGCAACGAGATCACGTATTTCCTCCTCTGTCCGAAACTCCTTTTCCGCAACAATTTCCATCTCTTTTGTGATAATTCCTTTTCTTGCTGCTTCCATCTGTGTATGGTACATCTTAATTTTCCTCCTTCACAAATTTTCCTTGTAAATCAAATCCATGGTTCATCGGACCACTTCCTTTTCCCAGATCAAGCATCGCCTCCAATGCGCCGGAAATATATTCCTTTGCCCTCTGTATCGCTGTCTCCAGCGAAAATCCTTTCGCAAGATTGGATGCAATCGCACTGGATAGCGTACAGCCCGTTCCGTGTGTATTCGGATTCTCAATCCGCTTTCCCTCAAACCACCGAACAGCTCCTTCCCTATAGAAAAGATCGCTTGCATCATTTAAATTATGTCCGCCCTTCAGCAATACCGAGCAGAGATATCTGTCACCGATTTTTTTAGCTGCCACAATCATATCTTCCCGAGTTGTAATCTTCATATCCGCTAAAATCTCTGCCTCCGGAATATTGGGTGTAACAAGTGTCGCTAACGGTAGCAATTCACACTCCAACGTATGAACCGCATCATTTTTTAACAACTTAGAACCGCTCGTCGCAACCATAACCGGATCCACAACGATATTGTCTGCCCCATATTTTTTCAGGCAGCCTGCAATCGTACTGATTAGTTCACTGCTTGCAACCATGCCGATCTTCACCGCATCCGGTCGAATATCTTCAAATACCGCCTGAATCTGCTTTTCCAAAAACTCTGGCGGCACTTCCATGATTCCTGTCCCTTTGGTTGTATTCTAAGCAGTCAATGCAGTTACCGCACTCATCCCAAATACACCGTTCATGATCATCGTCTTCAAATCCGCCTGAATACCGGCTCCTCCACTGGAATCACTTCCTGCAATTGTCAATGCTGTTTTCATTCTCTCTTCACCTCACACGATTCTTTCTATTTGTTTTAATAGTCCCCGACACCCCTGCTCAATATCTTCCGCTGCAAAAACTGCCGACACGAGCGCCACTCCTGCGATGCCGCTGCCTGCAAGCGCTTCTATATTCTGTTTTCCGATGCCGCCGATTGCGACAACCGGAATGTTCACACTCTCACAGATCTCCTTCAATATCGCATGGGAAATTTCTTTTGCATCGGTCTTGGTACTCGTTTGAAATACGGCTCCCACGCCGAGATAATCTGCTCCGGCGCGCTCTGCCTGCACCGCCTGTTCCACCGTCCTTGCTGACACTCCAAGAATCATTTTGGGTCCAAGTATCTCCCGTGCTCTCCCCGCTTCCATATCTTTTTGTCCCAAATGCACTCCTGCTGCTTTGCATTGTTTCGCAATCTCTACATGATCATTGATAATCAGCGGAACCTGATAGGTCTCACACAGCTTTTGCATCTCCATCGCCTCCCGCAAAAATGCTTCCTCATCAAGGTTTTTCTCCCGCAGCTGTATGCAGGTTGCACCTCCGCAAATTGCCGCCTCCACCTGCTCGATCAAGGACTTTTTCTTTGTCCACGCACGGTCTGTTACCGCATATAATCGCATCATCTCCGGTCTACATCTCATTACTTTTCTCTCCATCTTCATTTACTTTTTCTACTCGAGCCAAGCGCTCAAGCTTCTTTCCATCCAACCGATAAACTGCATCAGTCAGGTAATTACGATAAGATGCATTTCCATCCAGATCACTCATACGTTCATACGCCAGCTCTCCACAAACTCCAATCGCACTGACCGCCGCTGTCACCGCCTCCAGTGTATGCTTCGGATTCGCAGCCACATACGCCGCAGTCAGCGCTGAGAGCTGGCATCCTACTCCGGTGACTGTTTGCATCATTGAATGTCCGTTTTGAATCCAATATGCTTTTCTTCCATCCGATACAATGTCGTTCTTTCCCGTTGCCGCCACAACCGCACCACTTTTTTCTGCAAATGCAGTTACCATTTTTACGTTCTGATACAGATTCTTCTCCCCCATCAGATCTGCAGGCTCTGCGTCTACCCCTCTTGTGCCACACACTCCACACATCAACGTCCGAATCTCTGAGAGATTTCCACGAATGACAGTAAATCTGACTTCTTTTAACAGCTCGGATACTGCTTCTCTTCGAAATGCCGATGCGCCGACTCCAACCGGATCTAAGACAACCGGAATATGAAGTGCATTTGCCCGCTTTCCGGCTTTTTTCATTGCCTCTATCTTCTGTCTGTTCGGCATCCCCATATTCAAGACAAGCCCATCACACATTGCCGTGATCTCTTCCACTTCCTCGATTGCTTCTGCCATAATCGGAGAGGCTCCGCAGGCGAGCAGAATGTTCGCACAGTCATTGATCGACACCCGGTTTGTCATATTATGTATCAAAGGTGCATGTTTTCTCACCTGATCTGACATTAATTCTAACATGTTTCCATTCTCCCTATTTTTTAGCTGCCATACGGAGCACTCCTGCTTTTTTCAGCATCTGGATCAGAATGCCCGCCAATATTGCTCCCCCTGCTGTAGATACAAAAAACGGAAGTACATATGCATAAAATGCAACTTCGCCTGCTGACACACCCATGACAAGAACTGCCAACGGATATGCACAGAGTCCTCCAAGGATCGCTGTTCCAAATACCTCTCCAAGCAGTGTCAATAATAAGTTCTTGCTCTTCCAGTACACAACTCCACAGAGCAGCGCCCCAAACATGCTTCCCGGAAATGCCAAAATACTTCCAAGCGCTAATAAGTTACGAATCAAACTTGCGCAAAATGCAACTCCAACTCCGTATCCAGGTCCTAACAATACCGCACAGAGCACATTTACCATATGCTGTACCGGGGCACATTTGCTCCCAAATACCGGAACGGACAGTGTGCTTCCGACCACTGCCACGGCACATAAAATTCCTGCCATACATAATTTTTTCGTCTGTTCTCTTTTCATCTTCTCTACTTCCTTTCTGCCACAAAAAAACGGAGATACCTAATACGATATCTCCGAAAAAATCAGCAATTATGATTTCCTACGGCGGCATTATCCGCATCAGGTTAAAGGGTCGAAGTTGATTACTTCCTCTCAGCCTGCCAATACAAGCTCCCCTATGTTTTTGTTTTTCTTAACACTCTCGATTTCGATTGTCAATGACTCTTGACAGGTACGCCCGAAGGTGTATAATATGATTATAGAAGAACAACCGTTCAAAGTGGTTGGCCTCTAAATGAGAATTAAAATTCCACCCTAGTCCGCCAAGACTTTTTATAGGGTGGTTTTTTATGCACTAATTACTTATCAAGTAAATAAAAGTCAATAGTGATAGTATGAACATACCAAATTGCATCAAATCTTTGAAATCAAAATGTTTGTTGTCCATTAGCATCACCTCCCGTATGTAAATGAGAGGTCAGTCTACCCTGTTCACGATTGTTCTGTAAATTATCTTATCATATTTTTATCCGCGTATCAATTAAAATTCCACCCTATTTCCCTCTCACCAGCTCCTGCTCTATCGTCTTTCCTGTCTCTAAAATCACCTGTTTCAACTCTTCCAACAGACCCGCATCTTTCGCTTCCAGTTTCTTCCTTGTCTCATGTTCCAGCACAATGCCTGCACCGTCTTTCAAAGCTCCCTCAAAAGCGGTTCGATCCATTTTATAAGGCTTCAACTCTGGGAATACATTCTTTTTGATGAACTGAAAAATACTGATTCCGCCGTAATCCATATCTCCCCAGTGTAAAAACTCGCAGTCTGCGTCAGCAAGCTCCGGGATTTTCTTTAAAAATCTCACTTCTTTTGGCGTGAAATACCCATGACAATAAATGTACAACGTTTCTTCTGAGAAAATCATACTCTCGTAATTTGCCTTATTTTCAATTGTCATAATCCGTTTGCATCCGGAAAGGTCTGTCACGCTGGCGTGTTCCATCGTCTGAGAATTAATCACTGTTCCATAAGTGTTTTCGTCTGTATCCACAACATTACCATTATCCAACCTATATTCAAGACAGCCTTTCCACTCCAGTGTCTGCGCATAGGAGTGGATATTATGTGCTGCCAGAAGCGTCTCTGCGTCTATTTCCTCCTCGTAGTACGGAGAACAATTTTTCAAAATCGTAACAATGCTGTTCTTATATTCATTCTGAAATGTCTTCGAATTGTGGAACACTCTGGCGCTGAACACACGCTCCCAAATAAATTCCTGTTGTGCTGCCACTGCGTTCAGACACAAAAACAATTTCTCATCTTCTGCTTCTGAGACTTTTTTGCCAAGTGTAAGCCTGCTCAAAAGCGTATCATAATAGTTTTCCACCCACTCACACTCGCTGACCTTATTTTTCCACATTTGTACCCGTGTTATCAACTCCGCTTGGTGTTCCCGAACATCTTTCACACCAAGCTTTCTGCAAAGCAATGGAATTGCGGCAACCTCATAATCAATCTGTGAGATGTCACTTCCTAAATTACGCCACCGAAATTGAATCATCCCGCTTTTGCCAAGTGCCTCATCCTGTTCAAGCACTCTTGCCTGACGGATAAGGTTTTGCATCCCACCGACCGCATCAATCAGTTTTTGGTCTACTTTCGGATGTTTCTTCCCTGCAAGTTTTCCTGCACGATATGCTTCGGTATCATTCTGTTCGATGAGCCACTGTGACAGCGTCACTGTTTTCTTCTTCATCTGCTTCTCCCTCTATCATCCGCAAATATGCCCCTTTGTCAATATGAATCATCGAAATCCGATTGTTGGCTCTTCGGAATGCGTACACGCAGTCCACGTTCTGTACAAGTGACTGCAGTCTCTCATCCGGCACACACACGACAAGCTGGAGTCCCAGTTTGCGCGCATATGCAAGGCATACTTCGCTTCGCTCCTTATCCATCTTGGAAAATGCTTCATCCAAAAGTACAAGACGTATTTTGGTGTCACGGTTTGTCTGTTGATGATAGAGCATAGCAAATCCCGCCAGCAGCGCCACATATTTCGGATTCTGTCCTTCTCCTCCGGAATCACGCCCCGCCATATCATCCACGTAATTCTTTTTTATATTTCCGTCCTGATCCTCGGTCTGCTCGTACATGCTGAATTTCAAATACGTGCGGTAATCCGCATATTTTTCCATATCTCGTTTATGTCTTTCTCTCGCAGAAGGCTCGTCCTCCTTCGGCGGCATGAATTTGTCAGTCAGGCGCTTAATCTGCGCCTCGTATTTTTGATAAAAGGCATCCTCACCAAAACTTAACTGTCCTTCCATGTCTCGGTCGATCACTTTCATGTTCAGTTCCTCCGCCGTCAGCATCTCATAAAACTGTCGGTTTTCATCGTCAGTCGGCAAAATGTCAATCTGATAAATACTGTCGGAAAAACGGATTTCAGAAAGCATCGCATTGATCTCTCGGCGGTGTCGTTTCGCTTCTTTAATCTCACTGTTGATTGTCGCAATCACATTTTCCCGCAGCATCTGATAGATAAGCTGATACTGTTTGTCAAACTCCGCCTTATACTTCGGCTCAAAATTCTGCTTACAGTTTTCCAACAACTCATCATAGGCGGTATTATCTTTCTCGAACGGACTGAAATCATACGATGGAAATGCTTTATTGAATTGCTCTCTCGCATCTCCTCTTTGTTTGAATTCCTCTTCTTCCTGTGAGCGCAGCTGTTCGAATGTCTTTTTCTGCTCTCTCTCAAAACGGTATTCATTTCCTTTGTCAATGACCGCAAGAACGGTCTCTTTCAGTTCTGCATTCGGGACAAATCCTTCCTCAAGCTTCTCCAGGTATTCTGTGCGTTCCTTTATATCCTGTTCCTGCTTTCCTTTTGTCGCCGAATAATTTGTCACCTCTTTCTGTGCCCCATTTTTTTCTTGTTCCAGCTTTCGAATGGACTCATTCAGACTCTGTTCCTGTTTCTGAAGCTCTGCAACTCTTGTACCTGCCTGAAGCTCTCGGATTTCTTCCGACAGACGCGCCTCTTCTTCATAGTACTCTTTCAGCCGGCTTGCCGCATTAGATTTCTGCAGCATGGTCTCGTAATCATATGTCTGCAGACGCTCAAAATCCTCCGCTTGCTCAAGCTCTGAGATTTCCCCGCCAAGACGAATCAGTTCCACATTCAGCCTGTATACGCCTTCCTCCAGTTCCTGCATCTGCTTTTTGGAAACCTTTCTGCCGATTGTCTGATATCTGTAATCTTTCTCCCGCAAATGTCGGAACATATAATTGCTGTATGAATAGCAATCCTGAGTAACACCGTCTTTGACCTCGTGCAGTTCTTCCACGGTCTCACATTTTTTGATATGTCCAAGATAACGTTTCAGGCAAAAATCTACATATGGAATGTCCGTCTTTACCGCATCATACAGCGTCTCATCCATCGCCTGCGGCTCATCCCGCTGTATTGCTGCCGTGTTGATCAAATCCACCGTCTCGTATTCTCGCTTCTTCATTCCCCGGAAAATATTCGCTGCATCTAAAGCATATCTTGGCTCCACAATAAGACCGTATTTGATTCTTCCAAGTCTTCCCTCGATTGCATTTCGCCATGCCTCGTCTGTAATGTCGAACAAATCTGCGAATACTTCAACCGATATGGTTCTGCCGTATCTTGCTGACAATTCTTCCTGCAGTTTTCTCCTGACCACTTTCACTTCTTTGGGATAATGCTTTTTGTCATTTTGCAAATCCTCAAGCATCTCTTTCTGTTCCTGATAGTCCGCTTCCACACGTCGTCGCTCTGCCTTCAGCTCTTCCACCTCAGATTTGATACTCTCATACGTTTCCTTCAGTCGCTTTTTCAGTCCGTTCACATTCTCTTCTGTGATATTTCTCTCTTCGATTTCTTCCAGAAGATTGCAAAGTGGGTTACTGACATACTCGCAGACTCCGTCTGTCTCATTCCAACGATTCAGTCGCTTGAGCAATTCTCCCCACTCTCTTGCCTCATTTCCGCACAGACGGATTGTCTCCTGCAATTTTGTAAGGTCTTCTTTCTTTTTCTCAAAATCACTGGCACGAAGTTCCGTGCGCACCCCAATCAGTTCTTCTCGTTTTCCATTCAATGTCATCTCGAGATCTTTTATCTGTTCTTCGAATTGCGCGATTTTCTCACATGTATTTGAGAACTCCTCCGTCTTTGACAAAAGTTGTACCCGCCTGTTTTCAATCTCCAAAATCCGTAAAAGCGTTTCTGTCTTTACCTGCTCTGCCTTTGCAAGCGTAAGCTTTCTGTCATGTGCCTGCACCTCCTCTAAAAGGGTAATCTGTTTTTCCAAATCTTCGACCCGCTCTTTTATCTCCCGGTAAGCCGCAAGCTGTTCACTGATTGCAGTGATCGTATCTTCCTTGCTCTTCGGAAACATATAGTCTTTGATAAACTGACTCGTTCCCTTTGTCATGCGAAGCGCGATCGCACTTTTTTGCATTGTTTTAAACCGACCTGCATCTACGTACCCGAAAATAATATCATTTACGATGTTCAGATACGCTTCTCTGGACGGATAGATCCGGTTGATATTTCCTCTGCTTTTCGCATCTTCTGACTGTTCTCTTTCATGGACCAGTTTCTGAATCTGTGCAATTGAATACGGAATTCCAGACACAGTAACATACTCATCTTCCGGAATTTTTCCGGCATGGCTGAAAAAACGGAACCGTTTCAGGTCCATATCATTTTTTCCGACTTCGAAAACTGCTCCGATACATGTGTAACTTTTCCGCCCTGTATCCTGTATCTCCAAGACAATATGGGCATAAAAATCCTGATTCTCACGGTTCGCCGTACCATCTTTTTGCTCTCCGCGCAAATAGCTTAACACACTTCTTTTATTGGCGCTGTCATCTGCCGCTCTGTTGAGGAAATCATTTCCGACACTTCCATATAGCACGACCTGCATGGCATCCATCACGGATGATTTTCCGGAACCGCTTTTTCCGCTGAACAGATTCACATATTCATTCAGACAAAGTACCTGATGGTCAATTCCGCCCCAGTTATTCATCAAAATTCGTGTAAATATCTTCTTTGCCTGCTTCATCCTCTGCATTCTCCTCTCTGTACGCCTCAATCAGCTCGTTAATCAACGCCGAACTGCAATATAAATTAATCGTGCTGTAAATATAAATCGGTGTATCGTCCTCAAGATCACGAAGCGCCCCCGGATACTCCACAATCTGATGTTTTTTCATAATCGCCAAAGCGCTCTTCCATTCACCGTCCGGAAGTTTCTGATTCAAAAGATTCGTATTCTTCCCGTACTCTCTGATTTCTTCTAAATTCGTCACCGTCGCAGCAAGTCCCTTTCCCATGATCTTATCTCGATAGATCATCTTTATGAGCAGAACAATAATCGTTGTCTCCTTCGACAGGACCTCCGCCTCCACGCCTTCTCCGACAAGCCTGAAAATGCGCTCCTGTGAATCATACAGCAATTCACATCCGAGAACCGAAAGATAGTTTTCAATAAAGTTGCGATGTGTTCTGCATATTGCAAACTGCTCGTTGTCACTTGGGACCAGTGTAACCGGGTCATATTTTTCCTGCAAAATACACGTCTGGCGAAACAGACTCAAGATAGTCTTCTTTAATTTTTCTGCTTCCGTCACAGATAAACTTTCTAAATATTGTTCCATATTACTTCCTCCTGATTGTAAATCCTGAATACTGCAAGCCTTCCTCTGTCGTAAATTCCTCTCCGATCACAATCTCTTCTGTCTCTTGCGCAATCTCAGTGGCTTCCTGCCATACAAATAAAAGCTTCTCTAAATCTTCCACTGTGTGAACGGTATCTTTTGTCACCTGAAATGCTCCATCCACCTCATTTTGTCTGCGAAATTCCCGAATCTGTGCCTTTGTATATAATGGTTTTACAACAAACTCATCCAACTGTTCCTCACTTTGTCCCGTCTTTACAAGTTCCTGTGGTTCAAACGCTTTCTTTTTCGCATCTCTCGGTTTTGCAAAGCTCCTCTCTTTCAGCACTGCAAAACGCTCTGTCATGCCCATACGTTCACCAAGTTTTTTCAATATCTCATCTTTTCGGTCGCTCATATTTAATAGCCTGATCAGCGCTTTTGTGTGGTCTTCCTCCACATCACCCTCCGCCAAAATATATCGGATACGAGCCGCCGCACGTTTTGCAAATACTCTCTTTTGATCAATGAGACGATTGTATCTGCGCTCAATCCCGTCAAACTCCCGATTGATCTGAAACAAGATCTCCATTGCCTCATCGCAGCTCTGTACTCCACGTTCATTTCTTCTCCACGCAAAAGAATCTGCCTCCAGCTCTTTTCTCCTCTGAAGCAACTCCTGCTTTCTAGCCTCATTTCCCATCAGATTCTGATCAATAAGCTCTTTCACCTCTTCTTTATACCGGTAAAAACTATCCGTTGTCGTCAAAATCGCATACTTTTGGCTATCTGTATTATTCATTTCCTGCACAAGCACTTCCTGAATTCCAAGAAATGTCTTCTGCTTCGTCATTTCCTCAAAAAATCCACGAATTCCTTCTTGCATATTCGAGAGCATCTGAAGCAATGCCTTCGAAGACTGCAGCGCACTTTTCAAAATCTCATTGTCCTTTTCCTTAGAAGAGTGGTATGTAAACAGATGGCTGTATATCGTCAACAGACTCTCACGCTCCATACTGCTTTCTTCATTATATAGCCTGCCAAATAACTCTGTGAACATCTGGCTGTAATCCGGAAATGAAACGACATAGCAGTTCAGAGATTCGTCATAATCCTTTCGGAGCCATCCCCACTCTTCCAGCTTTCGAAGCATCACTGACTCCATATTCGCCCGCGTGAGAAGTTCTCCCTCTTCCTCCAGGTCACTTTGACTAAAATCCATCGTAAATGTAGAAATCTCCATCTCGATCGTGTCCTGACATTCCTCTTCTGTAAGTCCAAGCAATGAATACGAACTTGCCGACTGCTCATAAAGTGCAATCAAAATCCGCTGAAAATACTCGACGTACTTACTGTTAAATAATTTATAAAACTCCTTTGGAATTCTGTTTTTTATACTCATAGATATTTGTCCTTTATCTCTATATATGGTTCCGTTCCCCTTAACAGGTCAGTTTATATTTTCCCGCAAGTTCCTCAT
>ENA-ORTL01001064-ORTL01001064.1-human-gut-metagenome-genome-assembly--contig:-NODE-1064-length-12097-cov-3.68419_pt1 | contig 12097 bp, 9 predicted proteins | sample MGYA00241916_ERZ509196 | MGnify/ENA primary metagenome ERZ509196 (study PRJEB26280, sample SAMEA2338844) | human gut metagenome | biome: human gut; feature: human-associated habitat; material: faeces...
TTACTGTAGAGCATGGTAAACTGTATATGCTTCAGACACGTAACGGTAAGAGAACAGCTCAGGCTGCTTTAAAGATCGCTTGTGACCTTGTTGATGAGGGAATGAGAACAGAAGAAGAAGCTGTAGCTATGATCGACCCACGTAACCTTGATACTCTTCTTCACCCACAGTTTGATGCTGCTGCTCTGAAAGCTGCTACACCAATGGGTAAAGGCCTTGGCGCTTCTCCTGGAGCTGCTTGCGGTAAGATCGTATTCACAGCTGATGACGCTGTTGAATGGGCTGAAAGAGGAGAGAAAGTCGTACTTGTACGTCTTGAGACATCTCCGGAAGACATCACAGGTATGAAATCTGCTCAGGGTATCCTGACAGTTCGTGGTGGTATGACATCTCACGCAGCAGTTGTTGCCCGTGGTATGGGTGAGTGCTGTGTATCCGGATGCGGTGATATCGCTATGGACGAAGAAAACAAGAAATTCACACTTGCTGGTAAAGAATTCCACGAAGGAGACTTCATCTCCATCGATGGTACAACAGGTAACATCTACGACGGAATTATCCCGACTGTAGACGCTACAATCGCTGGTGAGTTCGGACGCATCATGGCATGGGCTGACAAGTACAGAACAATGAAAGTTCGTACAAACGCAGATACTCCTGCAGATGCTAAGAAAGCTGTAGAGCTTGGTGCAGAAGGTATCGGTCTTTGCCGTACAGAGCATATGTTCTTCGGTGAGGGACGTATCGATGCATTCCGTGAAATGATCTGCTCCGAAACAGCAGAAGAGAGAGAAAAAGCACTTGCAAAAGTTCTTCCATATCAGCAGGATGACTTCAAAGGTCTCTTTGAAGCTCTGGAAGGTAACCCTGTTACTATCCGTTTCCTGGATCCGCCTCTTCATGAGTTCGTTCCTACAGATGAAGCTGACATCAAGAAACTTGCAGATGCTCAGGGCAAAACTGTAGATCAGATTAAGACTATCATCGCTTCTCTTCATGAGTTCAACCCGATGATGGGACATCGTGGATGCCGTCTTGCTGTTACTTATCCTGAAATCGCTAAGATGCAGACAACAGCAGTTATCCGCGCAGCAATCGAAGTTAAGAAAGCTCATCCGGACTGGACAATCAAACCGGAAATCATGATCCCACTTGTTGGCGATGTAAAAGAGCTTAAATATGTTAAGAAATTCGTAGTTGAGACAGCTGATGCTGAGATCAAAGCCGCTGGTTCTGATCTTCAGTATGAAGTTGGTACAATGATCGAGATCCCGAGAGCAGCTCTTACAGCTGATGAGATCGCTAAAGAAGCAGACTTCTTCTGCTTCGGTACAAACGACCTTACTCAGATGACATACGGCTTCTCCCGTGATGATGCAGGTAAATTCCTCAACGCATACTATGACGCTAAGATCTTCGAGAACGATCCATTTGCAAAACTGGATCAGGTTGGCGTTGGCAAGCTGATGAAGATGGCTATCGAACTCGGCAAACCGGTTAACCCGAACCTTCACGTAGGTATCTGCGGCGAGCATGGTGGAGATCCGTCTTCTGTAGAATTCTGCCACAAGATCGGTCTTAACTATGTATCCTGCTCACCATTCCGTGTACCGATCGCTCGTCTTGCAGCAGCACAGGCAGCTATCGCTGAGAAGAATGCATAATTATAAATAATATATAAGTTCATGCGCAGGCATGACAGTGTCCAAACGATAACAGAATGGTCCTAAGATAGAGATATCTTAGGGCCATTTTTACATGGACTTTAATTCAGGGATGTGTTATAATCCCAGTGCCGAATATATGGAAATTGTTGGAAAAGAGGAAAAATTTATGCAGGAGCAGATCCCGGTCAGAAAAGTGGACACTGGAAAATATATGAAAATAATCCGTTCACTTCTGGAAGAAGGAAAAGAAGTGCCGCTTGTGGTGACGGGCAACAGTATGCTGCCTTTCCTGGTAGACGGACGAGACCAGGTTCTGATAAAAGAAGTAAACCGTTCATTGCGAAAAGGTGACATTGCTTTCTTTCAGAGAAAGAATGGACAGTATATCATGCACAGGATCCGCTATATCAGACAGAATCCGAAGACAGGTAAGAAGGAATACTGGTTTGTGGGAGACGGGCAGGTTTATACCGAAGGCCCGATTGAACAGGAACAGATATTTGGTCTTATTATTGAAGCTCAGCGAAAAGGAAAAAGAATCGGTGAGAAGAATATCCGGTGGCTTTTTTTCAGACATATCTGGCTTAAAATTGTACCATTTCGACCATTAATACTGAGATTATATGCATTTTTTTTACATTGATTTGCTTGAGAAACCTACAATGCAGTGATATAATAAGAAACATTAAAAATATTAAAAACAGAGGAATGCAATCAACTGGAGACAAGATTTGAATTCGACTTTTAAGAAAATAATCACGAAAATCAAACAGGGATATCTGAAAGAAATCTATGCAGAAACATTATGGATGTATCAATATGCCAGAAGATACTGGAAATCCATATGTTTTTACATATTTTCCGGAATTTTCGGGACAGTGATGGGACTGGGGAGCAGTGTAATGTCCAAGTATCTCATTGATGCTGTAACCGGAGGACACAGAGACAGAATTCTGATGCTGGCTGTAATTATTGTCTGTATGACTGCGGGAGGAATTATTTCCAACGCTGTGATCAGCAGGATCTCGGCCAGGATTAATGTTGTGGTTCAGAATGAAATTCAGGCAGATATTTATGACAGGATCATAAATACGGACTGGGAAGCACTCCATCAATTCCGCAGCGGTGATCTTCTTAACCGTCTGTCAAATGATGCAAATCAGGTGGCTTCCAGCGTGATCAGCTGGATTCCCAACTGTATTACCAAACTGGTCCAATTTGCAGGAGCTTTCGTGATCATTTTCCATTATGATCCTGTTATGTCGGGAATCGCCCTTCTCAGTGCACCGGTCACGGTTCTTCTGTCCAGGAAACTGATGAGAAAGATGAGAAACTATAATAAAGAAATGAGGGAAATGACCAGCAGTCTGATGGCGTTTCAGGATGATACTTTTCAGAATCTGCAGTCTGTAAAAGCCCTTGGTCTGATGAGTCTCTTTGAGGATAAACTAAAAGGTCTCCAGAGAGATTATCAGGATAAAATGATGGATTATAATAAGTTTACCGTATATACATCATCATTTCTTTCGGCAGTAGGTACTGGGGTATCTTATATCTGCTTTGGCTGGAGTGTATACCGGCTCTGGAGCGGATATATTACAACCGGCACGCTGCTGATGTTTGTCCAGATGGCAAATTCCCTGTCTTCGTCGTTCTCTGCATTGGTACAGATTGTTCCTTCTGCGATTAATGCAGCAACCTGTGCAGGCAGACTTATGGCTGTTTCAGGACTTGAGAAAGAGAAATTTCTGGATATGCCGGAAGTGGGCAGGATCAGGAAATCTGCTGACAAGGGGATCACTGTTGAGCTCAGGGATGTCAATGTCGTATACAAAGAAGGCAATGAGGTTGTCCGAAATGGTAACTTTATTGCAGAGCCAGGCAGGATCTCTGCTGTGATCGGACCTTCAGGAGAAGGAAAGACCACACTGATCCGTGTTTTTCTGGGATTGATCTATCCATCTTCAGGAGCTGCCAGCCTTACAGACTGTAATGGTGTCAGCTGCTCTATTTCAGCAGGAACTAGAGATCTGTTCGGATATGTTCCCCAGGGAAATACCATGTTCGCAGGAACTATTGCCGAGAATATGAGAATGGTCAAAAGCGATGCGACTGATGAAGAAATCAGAAGTGTTCTGGAGACAGCCTGTGCCTATGAATTTGTCAGAAAGCTGCCCGAAGATATTTATACGCATATCGGAGAGAAAGGTTGCGGACTCTCAGAAGGACAGGCACAGCGTATAGCCATAGCCAGAGCCCTGCTGAGAGATGCTCCCGTACTGATTCTTGATGAGGCAACCTCCGCACTTGATACAGATACAGAAGAACGGGTGCTGAAAAATATCATGAGTATAGGTGCCCACAGAACCTGCATTGTAACTACCCATCGTCCAAGTGTTCTGACTATGAGTGATCATATATACAGAATTAAGGAGAACCACCTTGAGCGGGTGAAGTGAAGATATGAAGGAGATGAAAGCTAAGAAATGAAAAAGAAAAGCGGATGGCGGATCGTGTTTATTATTTCAATTATAGGCTGTATCTGCTGCGCGGGATTTCTCGGATGGTATCTGTATCAGGATTACCGCACAGAGAAAGAATATGAGCAGCTTCAGGCAGAAGCCAGAGAGAAAGCAGCTCAGGAAGAAGCTAGGAAGAAAGAGGAAGACAAGGTATCACTGGAAGAGATAGAGAATGCAGAGTTTACCGGAGAACAGCAGGGAGAAGAAGCTGAGATCACCGAGAACTTTTTTGTTGATATGGAGAATCCCATCAACTTCGATGAATTGCAGAAAACGAACTCCGATATCTATGCCTGGATCAGAATCCCGGATACAAAGATCGATTATCCGATTGCACAGCGTGAAGGAGATCCCTCCTATTATTTAAGCCATGATATGTATCAGCAGCCGCGATTTGCAGGCTGTATTTATACAGAAGACTGCAACAGTAAGGATTTTATGGATCCAAACACAGTGATCTATGGACATAATATGAAGAATCAGTCCATGTTTCAGAATCTTCATCTGTTCCGGGATAAGGATTTCTTTGACAGTCATCCGGATGTATATATTTATACACCCGAGGGTGTTTTGAAATATACAGTATTTGCATCCTATACCTATGATGACAGACATATTATGAATTCCTTTGATTTCAAAGATAAAAAAGTATTTGAGAAGTATCTTGATGACATTTTTAATGTACGTGCCATGGATGCAAACATCCGCAGTGATGTCAGTGTAACTTCGGATGATCATATCATTACACTGGAAACCTGCGTAGGAGGACAAACTCAGTCTAGATATTTAGTACAGGCTGTTTTAAATAGGAATGGAAAGAATGAGTGAAAGAGAAAAAACAAACAAACAAAATCAGGTAGATCAGTTAAACAGAGGTTTGCTGAATATGCTTGACGGGACTGCCAATCCGGCAGGACGGACGCAGACAAACGGGTCAGTCGACAAAGAATCGGATATTTTTGATGATATCTTCCGCGATTTTAAAGAATCGTCAAAAGCTGCAGAGAATCCAACAACATCAAATCTGAAACTGATTCCGAAGCCGGAACCAATACTGGAACCCATACCGGAACCAGAACCAATACTGGAACTCATACCGGAACCAGAACCAATACCGGAACCAGAACCGAAGCCGGAACCCATACCGGAACCAATACCGGAGCCAGAACCCATACCAGGACCAGAACCGATACCAGAACCGGAGCTGGAACCCATACCGGAACCAATACCGGAGCCAGAACCGAAGCCGGAACCCATACCAGGACCAGAACCCATACCAGAACCGGAGCCGGAACCAATACCGGAGCCGGTACAGAAACCGATATCAATCGCAGAACAGGAAACAGTTGCCACACTGCCTGCAGAACCGAAGAAACCGGAAAAAATAGTACGTCCTGTACGTAAGAGCGCGAATCCGGCGAAGAACAGTCCTCATATGAGATATATAAGATATGAAGATCTGAAAGAGGAACAAGAACAGAAGCAGCAGGCTCAGCTGATACAGGCTCAGCAGAGTCAGACACAGGCAGGACAGCGTCGGCAGGCACAGGCTCAACAGCAACAGACACAGGTTCGGCAGAGGAAGCCTTCAGCGTCATCAGCCAGACCGGTTCCGGCAGCTGATACAGACCGAACCCGGAGACAGGATACGCGCAAGGCAAACCCGAAATCCGGTCAGAAACCAGATTACAACGCCAGAAAGAAAAAAGGCCCTCTTATTGCAGCGCTGGTAATCTTAGGCATATTAGTTCTGCTGTTAGCGACTGCCGTAGGAGCATACTTCTATCTGAATAAGAAAGGCGAAGCCCAGTTAAAGAAAAATCAGTCCATAGCATCCATCACCGCACCGGAAGAGGCGTCATCTGAAGATGATGGAAAAATGATAGTGTACAATGGTGCAAAATATAAGTATAATGAAGATAACATAAACATTCTGTTTATGGGTATTGACAGAGATATGCAGGATACCGGAGAGAAAGTGATCGGAGAGAATGGTCAGGCCGATGTGCTCATCTGGGCAGCCTTAGATTCAAAAACCGGACATTTATCCTTGATAAATATCTCCAGAGATGCTATGGTAGATGTGAATAAATACAATGTGAAGGACAAATACCTCGGAACTGACAAAATGCAGCTCTGTCTGGCCTATTCCTATGGAGACGGCAAAGAGAAAAGCTGTGAGAATACACTTCAGTCAGTTTCCAGACTTATGTATGGTATGCCGGTAAATGCATATGTTGCCATTGATTATTCTGCTATTGCTCCGCTGAACGATGCGATCGGTGGCGTTACTGTAAATGTACTGGAGGATCTCACACAGTCAGATTCCGCATTGAAAGCCGGAGAAACAGTTACTCTTCATGGAGAACAGGCACAGACCTATGTGCGTTCACGTAACACAGAGGTTCTGGATTCCAATAATCAGCGAATGGAGAGACAGAAACAGTATATTGATGCTTTCCTTCAGCAGGCAATCAGTCAGACCAGAAAGAATCCTACGCTTCCTGTAACATTGTATAATGATGTATCCGACTATATGGTTACCAATATCAGCGCATCTGAAGTGACACATCTGGCAACCCTGATGATTCAGAACGGAGTTTCCGGAGGTGATATCCTGACTGTACCCGGTGAGGTAACTCAGGGAGATGTATATGCGGAGTTCAATCCGGATGACAAAGAGCTTTATAAGCTGATTCTCAGCGTATTCTATAAAGAAATAAAGCAATAATAAAGTAAGGAGGATGGTTCCAATGAAAAAAAGAATGATGATCATGCTGTGTTCTGCAATGTTAATCTGTGGTTTATCCGTTCCTGCAATGGCTGCAGTCAGCCCGACCGGAACAAGAGTTGAGACACCAACCACAAATAAAACCTCTACAGCACCAAAGACAGGCGAAGGAAATCTTGCTCTCTACAGTCTTGCAGGGGCTCTGCTTCTCGGTGGAACTGCTGTAATCTCAAGAAAGAAACTTGAGCAGTCCAGGTAGTTCGGTGCCGAGTGAAACATTGTGTGTTTACGAGTGAAAAAGTCCTCAGAAAGTCTTCCTGAAAGTTTCGGAGGACTTTTTTACGTCATTAGGAAAGTTGAAGAATTTAATAAAAACATATACAAAATTCATACTAAAGTATGTTGGAACACCACATGGAAAGGGGTAAAATTTATTTCTGTATGAACATGCATATTTGGAAAGGAAGAAAATGATCGATTTACATGCCCATATTTTGCCGGGTGTGGATGATGGAGCACGTGATATTCAGGATTCACTGGAAATGGCAGTTATGGCTGCAGACAGCGGAGTCAGCATTATGGTGGCAACTCCACACAGCAATCAGACCGGCAGATTCGAAAATTTCTGTTCAGAGAAACTGAATGAAGATCTCAGTCGCCTGAAAGCAGCGATCCGACAGAATCACATACCCTTAAGAATATTGGAAGGAATGGAGATTTTTGCGTCGGAAGACCTGGAAGATAAAATAAAAAAAGGGCTTCTTACAGGAATCAATCATACAGACTATTATCTGGTAGAATTTCCCTTTGAGGCAGATCCAATGTGGATCGGAGAATGCCTGGATGCAGTCTTTGAAGCAGGTAAGATCCCGCTGATCGCTCATCCGGAGAGATATTTCTGTGTACAGGATTTTCCGGAGATTGTATATGAGTGGCTCAGATCAGGGTGTTATGCACAGATGAATAAAGGAAGCATTCTGGGCAGATTTGGCGGCAGAGTCAGAGAGAGCGCACGGATACTGCTGGAGAATGATCTGATCACCTGTGTGGCGAGCGATGCCCACAGATCCTATGTAAGAACACCTCATATGAAAGAAGTGAGAGATCACCTGACCAGAAATGGCGGGTTTGAATATACATATCACCTTCTGGAAGGCAACCCCCGGCGGATCATAAGTAACAGACAGATCCCTGCCCACGGCAGACGGCCGGAACGTCTCAGAAGGTACTACTGGTGAGAGGGAGAACAAGGAGAATGTTATGAAAAAATTAAGAATACTAAGCATTATCGTATTTGTGGCAGCAGCGGTCTCCTTTGGAATGTACAGAAATGAACAGATCAATTCCAAGGATAACCAGGCTCCGAAGATAACCATGAAGAAAGATTCCATTAAAGTATCCTGTGATGCAGATCAGAAAAAACTTCTCAAAGGAATCAAAGCAAAAGATTCCAAAGATGGAGATGTGACCGACAGTCTGATCATAGAATCCATCAGCAATTTCACAAAAAATAAAACAAGAACCATGACAGTAGTGGCATTTGATTCCGACAATCACGCAACCAAGGCTACCAGGAAAGTGAAATATAAGGATTATACTTCTCCTGAGTTTTCTCTCACTGAGCCGCTGCGTTTCCCTATGAATACACAGGATATCATGGGAACTCTCACATGTAAGGATGTACTGGACGGAGACCTCACCGGCAAGATAAAGATGTCCAGCGAATATTATGTGCAGGCTGACAAGGCCGGAGAATATCCAATGATGTATCAGGCAGCCAACAGCGCAGGCGATGTACAGAAACTTCCTGTAACTGTAGAGATCTATGATCCTGCCAAAGAATCCCAGAGACCTCAGATCGAACTGTCCCAGTATCTGATCTATACTTCTGCAGGGACAGTGATCAATCCATGGGATTATGTACAGCAGATTACAATGGGCGGGATTAAATATATCAGAGATGAGGACGGAGTACTCAGAGATCCCAAGCCATCCCAGAACCAGCAGAGAACATCCATAACATCCGAAGAAGTACAGATCAACAATGAGGCTGACTTTAACAAAGCCGGAGTATATGAGATCACATACCAGATGACAGATGACAGCGGCAAAGAGAGTGTGACCGGACAGGTTCGCCTGATTGTAGTCGTAAGATAAGGAAGGAAGAGAACATGGAAGAGAGAATTGACGGTGGACTGGTTCCACAGATTGATCTGATCAGCATGCTGAAAGATATAGCAAAGGAATGGTGGGCAATCCTGCTTCTTTCCCTGGCTGTGGCATTGTTTGCTGATATCTGGGTGAATGTCACCTATCAGCCCGAATATAAGACATCCACAACTTTTGTAGTCACTGCCAAAGGAATGAACACAAATGTATATCAGAATCTGAATTCCACCCAGCAGCTGGCACAGCAGTTTACAGAGATCATGGACAGCAATGTCCTGAAGAAAAAAGTAGCACAGGATCTGAAAATGAGCAGCCTGAATATTGATTCATCTGTAGATCTGGTACCTGAGACAAACCTGATCACTCTGTCTGTGAAAGCAGGCACAGCTGTAGAGTCTTACAGGATTCTGCAGTCTATCATGAAGAATTATAATACAGTATCCGATTATGCTATCAAGAATGTGATCATAGAGACCATTCAGAGCCCGGCAGTGTCTATGGCGCCTGTGAATCCTCTGAATGAGAAGAAAACAATGATAATAGCATTTATAGCCGCAGCAGCAGTATTTATGGTACTGGTTGCAGGCCTTTCCTATCTTCGTGATACAATTAAGAATCCCAAGGATGTTACCTCCAAACTGGATACCAGACTTCTGGGAAGTATCTATCACGAGAAGAAATCCAAATCCATTAAGCTTCGTAAGAAAAAGGAATTTGTATCCATGCTGATCAGTAATCCGCTCAGAAGCTTTCAGTACGCAGAATCCAACAAGATGATGTCATCCAGAGTCAGAAGCTACATGGATAAGGAGAATGCAAAAACACTTCTGGTCACCAGCGTAATGGAGAATGAAGGTAAATCCACAGTAGCGGCAAACCTGGCACTCGGACTCGCGCAGGAAGGCAGCAGAGTAATGCTCATTGACTGTGACTTCCGTAAACCGGCACAGTACAAGATCTTTGACATGGAAGGCAAAGACGCAGATGATCTGGGTAAGGTGCTGACAGGCAAGGCAGGAACAGAGAATCTGATCTGCAACTGGAATGATACAAACCTCTATATGATACTGAACCGAACATCCTCTAATTCCATTGAGGCATTGCTTAAGAGTACCACACTGAGACAGATTGTGGGATTCTGCAGGCAGAACATGGATTATGTGATCATTGATACCTCTCCTCTGGCACTGGTATCAGATACAGAGGAACTGGCACAGATGGCAGATGCTTCCGTACTCGTAGTGAGACAGGATACTGTCCTTACCAAGGACATCAATGACGCCATCGATATTCTGAACAATACCAGAGGCAAGGTTCTGGGATGCGTGCTTAATGATGCATCATCATCTCAGATCACAGGAAGTACAGCACATTATGGATATGGAGGATATTATGAGAAACGAGCATAACAGTAGAGAAACAGATTCCGGGATCCTGTATTTTACTACGATCTTGGATGATATGTGGAGAGGCTTCAAGAAGTTTTTCCTGCTGTGCCTGATCATTATCGCAGCCTGCGGAGCAGGATTCTACTTCAGGGCCAAAACAAGCTACAAACCATCTTATCAGGCATATTCCTCCTTTGTGGTAGATACCAAGACAGCCTATGTCTACAATCAGGATTATTCCAATGAGAAGACTGCAGGTCAGCTCAGTAAGACATTCCCTTATATCCTTACCAGTGGTGCCTTATCAGATATTGTGGCAGAAAGTCTGGATGTGGATACTATTCCTGCAACTATCACTGCTGAAGCAATCTCGGATACTTCTATTTTCACCATTAATGTAACAGCATCTGATCCTGATACTGCCTACAATGTACTTCAGGCAGTGATCAAGTATTACCCTGAGGTTGCAGAATATATTATCGGTGATACCCAGCTTACTCAGATGGATGAGAGCGGTGTGCCGGAATCACCTGTAAATCCGCCGCAGTTCAGGCAGTCAGCTGTGAAGGGAGCTTTGGGAGGAGTTGTATTAAGTCTTTTATTCCTGTTCTTCTATGCAGCTACAAGAAAGACAGTGAGAAGAGAAGAGGATCTGAAAGATTACTTAAGTATCCCTTATCTTGGCAGTGTGCCCAAGTCACGTGGAAAACGCAGAAAAAAGAGCAAAAAGACAGTCCTTCTGGATGGTTCAGGAAGCAATACGGTTCTCAGAGAGAGCTTTCGTACCGTGCGTACCAGAACAGTAAAGAAAGCAGAAGAAGACGGAGTGAAGAGCATTCTTGTCACAAGTGCCACAGCAGGCGAAGGCAAGACTACAGTTGCTGTTAATCTGGCCATCTCTCTGGCAAAGAAAGGCAAGAGCGTAATCCTTGTGGATGCAGACCTGAGAAATCCTTCTGTGGCAGAAGCTATGGGACTGGAGAAAAAGGAATATGGTGTAGCGGATGTACTGGAACAGAAAGCAGACTTAAGAGATATCCGTCTCAGATATGGAGAATACGGACTGGATATTCTGCCCGGAGGAAATCCACTGAAAGATCCTTCCGTGATTCTGGGAGGCGGTCTGATGGAGAAACTCCTGCAGGTTCTGCCGCGTAAATACGATTACGTGATCGTGGATACACCTCCATGCGGTATGCTGTCCGATGCGTCCTTTATTGCCCGTATGGTAGATGGAGCTGTGATGGTAGTCCGTCAGGATTCTGCAAGAATCGACCGTATTCTCGGCGGTGTTGAGAATATTGCGGCAACAGGAGTTGACCTTATCGGCTACGTACTTAACGGTACAGAAATGGGTATCACAGGTTATGGCTATGGATACGGTTATGGTTATGGGTACGGTTATGGATACGGATACGGTCACTATGGCCATTATGGAAAGAAAAACTACGGATATGGAGAAAGACCGGAGCCGGAAGAAGAGACGAAATAATGCGACAGAATACAACAATACCGGCCTTATAAGGCCGGTATTGTTGTATGTTATAGGAAATTACTCCGTAATGTTCCTATAACATAAAAAAGCCCTCCGGGCAGGATCGCACTGCGACGGAGAGGAAT
>ENA-ORTL01001068-ORTL01001068.1-human-gut-metagenome-genome-assembly--contig:-NODE-1068-length-12064-cov-22.9279_pt1 | contig 12064 bp, 8 predicted proteins | sample MGYA00241916_ERZ509196 | MGnify/ENA primary metagenome ERZ509196 (study PRJEB26280, sample SAMEA2338844) | human gut metagenome | biome: human gut; feature: human-associated habitat; material: faeces...
AGCAGCGAAAAAAAGGGGATTTTATAAAAATACAAAGTTAAAAGCGAAATCTCTGGTTTTGCGCAAATTTAATGGAAAGCACCCCCATTTTGTGTTATAATAAATTAGTATTACTATGTCTATTTATCAGTGGGTGCAGGATTTCTGTATGCCTGTTGATGCCATAAATATAGAATGACAGGAGGACGCAAATGGGCGGAGAGAATACAGAGTACGGAGCGGATCAGATTCAGATTCTGGAAGGACTGGAAGCTGTAAGAAAAAGACCGGGAATGTACATTGGAAGTACGTCAAGCAGGGGCCTGCATCATCTTGTATATGAAATCGTGGATAATGCGGTGGATGAAGCGCTGGCAGGATTTTGTACGGAAATTCAGGTGACGATCAATCCTGATAATTCAATTACAGTTGTAGATAACGGAAGAGGTATTCCGGTAGGAATCAACCATAAAGCGGGAATTCCTGCAGTTGAGGTGGTATTTACCATCCTTCATGCAGGCGGTAAATTCGGCGGCGGAGGATATAAGGTATCAGGAGGACTTCACGGAGTCGGAGCATCTGTTGTAAACGCGCTTTCTGAATGGCTTGAGGTTTCTATTTTTAAAGAGGGAAAAGAATACAAACAGAGATATGAAAGAGGACACACCATGTATCCTCTGAAGGTTGTGGGAGACTGTTCGCCTGAATATACAGGAACAACCGTAACCTTTTTACCTGATAAAGAAATTTTTGAAGAAACTGTTTATGATTACGATATTCTCAAGCAGCGTCTTCGTGAGATGGCTTTTCTTACAAAAGGGCTGAAGATCATTCTCAGAGACGACAGAGAAGAGTCAAAAAAAGAAAAATCTTTCCACTATGAGGGAGGAATTCAGGAGTTTGTTACTTATCTGAACAGAAGCAAGGAAGCTCTTTATCCTGAGGTTGTATATTGTGAAGGTGAGAAAGACGGCGTTGTGGTAGAGGTTGCCATGCAGCACAATGATTCCTATACAGAAAATACCTATGGTTTCGTAAATAATATCAATACTCCGGAGGGCGGAACTCATATCGTGGGCTTCCGTAATGCTCTGACAAAGACATTTAACGATTATGCCCGGAAAAACAAGCTTCTGAAAGACAGCGAGCCAAACTTAAGCGGTGATGATATCCGTGAGGGTCTGACTGCTATTGTCAGTGTAAAAATCGAGGAGCCTCAGTTTGAGGGACAGACGAAACAGAAGCTGGGCAACAGCGAGGCCAGAGGCGCTGTTGATTCTATTGTCAGCAGACAGCTGGAGATTTTTCTGGAGCAGAATCCAACTGTGGCAAAAGCGACAGTGGAAAAGTCTGTTCTTGCTCAGAGAGCCCGTGAGGCAGCCAGAAAAGCCAGAGATCTTACCAGAAGAAAATCAGCCCTTGACGGTATGGCGCTTCCCGGCAAGCTGGCAGACTGTTCAGATAAGGATCCGAAAAACTGTGAGATCTATATTGTAGAGGGAGATTCTGCGGGTGGTTCTGCAAAAACAGCCAGAAACCGTGCAACACAGGCAATCCTTCCCCTAAGAGGAAAAATCCTCAATGTTGAAAAAGCCCGTTTAGATAAAATTTACGGAAATAAAGAGATCAAGGCTATGATCACAGCTTTTGGAACAGGAATCCACGAAGATTTTGATATCAGTAAGCTTCGTTATCACAAGATCATCATCATGACAGATGCCGATGTAGATGGCGCGCATATTGCAACACTTCTTCTTACGTTCCTGTATCGTTTTATGCCTGAGCTTATTAAACAGGGATATGTTTATCTGGCGCAGCCGCCTCTTTATAAAATCGAAAAAAATAAAAAGGTATGGTATGCCTATGATGATGCGGAGCTGAACCGTATTCTGGAGGAAATAGGCCGCGACAATAATAATAAGATCCAGCGTTACAAAGGTCTTGGTGAAATGGATGCGGACCAGCTTTGGGAGACAACTATGGATCCTGAAAAGAGAATCCTTCTGAGAGTGACAATGGATGAATCCGCAACCTCGGAGATAGACCTTACTTTTACAACTCTGATGGGAGATAAGGTAGAGCCAAGACGTGAATTTATCGAAGAGAACGCAAGATTTGTAGAAAATCTGGATATCTAGGAGAATAAAAAATGGAAGACAATATTTTTGATAAAGTGCATGAGGTGGATCTGCAGAAGACCATGGAAAAATCTTATATAGATTATGCCATGAGTGTAATCGCCTCACGAGCGCTGCCGGATGTCCGGGACGGACTGAAACCGGTACAGAGACGAGTTCTGTATTCAATGATAGAGCTGAACAATGGTCCTGACAAGCCGCACCGTAAATGTGCGCGTATTGTCGGTGATACCATGGGTAAATATCACCCTCATGGAGACAGCTCTATTTACGGCGCTCTGGTGAATATGGCGCAGGACTGGTCAACCAGATATCCTCTGGTTGACGGACATGGAAACTTTGGTTCTATGGATGGCGACGGCGCGGCCGCCATGCGATACACCGAGGCGCGTCTCAGCAAGATTTCTATGGAAATGCTGGCAGACATCAACAAAAATACAGTTGATTTCCAGCCTAACTTTGATGAAACAGAAAGGGAGCCGGTAGTGCTTCCGTCCCGCTATCCAAATCTTCTTGTAAACGGTACCTCGGGAATTGCCGTAGGTATGGCAACGAATATTCCTCCCCATAATCTCAGGGAGGTTATTCAGGCTGTGGTAAAGATCATTGATAATATCATTGAGGAGCAGCGCGATACAAGTATTGAGGAGATTCTTGAAATTGTAAAAGGACCGGATTTTCCTACAGGAGCAACGATTCTCGGAACAAGAGGAATTGAGGAGGCTTATCGTACAGGCCGCGGCAAAATCCGTGTCCGCGCAGTGACAAATATTGAAACTCTTCCTAACGGAAAGTCCCGCATTATTGTTACAGAGCTTCCGTATCTGGTAAATAAGGCCCGCCTGATAGAAAAGATCGCAGAGCTTGTCCGTGACAAAAAAATCGACGGAATTACAGACCTGAACGATCATTCCAGCCGTGAAGGAATGCGTATCTGTATAGATCTGCGCAAAGATGCCAATGCAAATGTAGTTCTGAATCAGCTGTATAAGCATACACAGCTTCAGGATACCTTTGGAGTGATCATGCTCTGCCTTGTTTCAACCAATGGAAGTCTTGAGCCAAAGGTTCTCAATCTCCACGATATGCTGAAATACTATCTGGCTCATCAGGAGGATGTTGTAACAAGAAGAACTCAGTACGATCTGAATAAGGCGCAGGAAAGAGCTCATATTTTAGAGGGACTTCTGAAAGCCCTTGATAATATTGATGAAGTGATCCGTATCATTCGTGGTTCCAGAAGCGTTCAGATTGCCAGACAGGAGCTGATGGACCGTTTTGAGCTGACAGACGTACAGGCTCAGGCCATTGTTGATATGCGTCTTCGTGCGCTTACCGGTCTGGAAAGAGAGAAACTGGAAACAGAATACGCAGAATTAATGGAAAAAATCCGCAAATTAAAGGCAATTCTTGAAGACAGAAATCTTCTTCTTCGCGTGATCCGTGAGGAAATGCTGGAGATTTCCGATAAATATGGTGATGACAGAAGAACCTCTATTGGTTTTGATGCCTTTGATATTTCCATGGAGGACATGATTCCCCGGGAAAATACTGTGATCACTATGACAAAACTGGGTTATATCAAGCGTATGACAGTGGATAATTTCCGCAGCCAGAACAGAGGCGGCAAGGGAATTAAGGGCATGCAGACTCTTGATGATGACTATATTGAAGAACTGATGATGACAACCACTCATCATTATGTGATGTTTTTTACCAATACAGGACGTGTTTACCGTCTGAAGGCTTATGAAATTCCGGAGGCCAGCAGAACTGCCAGGGGCACGGCGATCATCAATCTCCTTCAGCTTATGCCGGGAGAGCGGATTACTGCGGTTATTCCTATCAACAAGTTTGAAGAGGATCAGTATCTGATGATGGCTACCCGTAAGGGACTGGTGAAGAAAACTCCGATCCGGGATTATGCAAATGTACGTAAAATTGGCCTTGCGGCAATTTCACTGCGTGATGATGACGAGCTGATTGAAGTAAAGGTAACAAACAATAAAAAAGATATTATCCTTGTTACCAAGGATGGTCAGTGCATTCGCTTTAAAGAAACAGATGTGAGAACAACAGGCCGTGTTTCCATGGGTGTAAGAGGAATCAATCTTATGGATGGCGATGAGGTTGTTGGTATGCAGCTGAATTCTCAGGGATATTATCTGCTGGTTGTATCTGAGAACGGTATGGGCAAACGTACCTCCATCAGTGAATTCACCTGCCAGAACAGAGGCGGTAAGGGTGTAAAATGCTATAAGATCACCGAAAAAACAGGAAATGTGATCGGAGCAAAAGCTGTTAATGAAGAAAATGAGATTATGATGATCACAACAGAAGGTATTATTATCCGTCTGCAGTGTTCTGATATTTCTATTCTTGGAAGAATCACATCAGGAGTAAAACTGATTAATCTTTCTGACGGTGTGACAGTGGCAAGCTTTGCCAAAGTCAGAGAAAAGGAAGAAGAAAAAGTTCTGGATAAAGCAGACGGCGGACAGTCAGAAGCAGTTGAAACAGAAAACCAGGAGACAGGTACAGAGGAATAAAGAGGTAAAGAGCAGTTATGGTACAACAGGTAAAGTCTTCTAACAACAAAAAACGCAGACCTGCAGGCAAAAACTCCAGAAACAGGAAATCCTCAGCTTCTTCCAGAAGAAAGAAAACGAATATCAATATAAAAATGATTGCAGGGGCCGCAGTGCTGGCGGTCCTGGTGATCGTTCTTGTTTTTGCGGTAAAAAGCTGCGGGGTCAGCAATAAGACGCCTGAGAAGGTGGTAAAAACTCTGGTCAAATCCTATGTGGACGGAGATGAACGGAAGATTAAAAAATGCTATGGAGTAAAAAAAGCAGATAAAAATCTTGAAAAAGAAATCTCTGCCACAATTAAATACTTTGAAGTACACAAGCCAAAAAAAGTAGAAATAAATGCCTGTGATACAATTTACAAAAATGGCAAGAATGCTTATGTATATATCACATACAGTCTGATTCTGGAGGATGGACAGTCCTATCCCTGCATCAGTACTTATATGACTCAGAAGAATGAAAAGGGAAAGTACAGCATTCTTACACCTTCTGATATTACAGACGATATGAAAAAAGAAGCGGCTGCCAGATATGCGTCATTTATGGAAACAGATCCTTATAAGGAATATGTGACAGCATATGATACTTTTTCAAAAAAGAATCCGGGATATGAGGAAAAACTGGCTACAAAACTGAATTAATATTTCTGTAGTGGAGGAAAGCTTTTGAAATGAAAAGAATTATAATGATGGTGCTGCGCAATCTGCCGTTTATTCCAATGGCATGGTTTAAGCTGTGCTGGTATGCGTCTCATGTGGACAATTATACAGAAGGGGAACGGTATGCCCTTCTTAAAATGATTGACAGACGTGCGAATAAAGGCGGAAATATTACCATTGATGCCCATGGCGTGGAGAATATTCCTGAGGAAAGCGGGTTTATTTTTTATCCCAATCATCAGGGCATGTATGATGTTCTTGCAATCATGGCGCCGTGTCCGGTTCCCTTTTCTGTGGTTGCAAAAAAAGAAGTAGGGGAAGTTCCGTTTTTAAAGCAGGTATTTGCCTGTATGAAAGCCTTTTTGATTGACAGAGAGGATATCAGACAGTCCATGCAGGTCATTATCAATGTGACCAGAGAAGTAAAAAATGGCCGTAATTATCTGATCTTTCCGGAAGGAACAAGGAGTAAGCAGGGCAATCACCCTCAGGAGTTTAAAGGCGGAAGCTTTAAGGCAGCAATGAAGGCGAAGTGTCCAATTATTCCTGTGGCCCTGATTGATTCTTATAAATCTTTTGATACAGGATCAGCAGCGCCGATCACTGTACAGGTGCATTTTCTGAAACCGATGGAATATGAAGAATATAAGGATATGAAATCAACAGAAATTGCAGCAGAAGTAAAGCGAAGAATAGAAGAAACAATAAAAGCAAACGGCGGATGGGACTGAAATGATGGCTGGAGTAGTATGAAAATGAAAAAAACAAAAAATATAGAGAGATTTAAGTTTTATGGCGGGTATACAGTCTTATTTACGATTTGTATGATATGTACGTCATTATATTTTATTTATAATAAATCAACATTTATATGGTCAGTTGATGGAATAAGCCAGCACTATAATGCGCTGGCTTATTATGGTGAATATTTACGGGATATTTTATGGAATTTATTTGAAAAGCATAGTATTATCATTCCCACTTACGATTTTTCTATTGGATATGGAGCTGATGTTTTAAATACATTACATTATTATGTTATTGGAGACCCGCTGAATCTTTTGGCTGTATTTGTGCCTAAAGAGCATACGGAAATCTTATTTCATGTTCTTGTAATTCTTAGAATCTATCTTGCCGGAATTACTTTTTCTGTCTTTGCCAGAAGCCGTGGAAACAGATCATCTGCGGTTCTGGCTGGAGTGCCGATTTATCTTTTTTCGGAATACGTGCTGTATTTTTTCTGCAAACATCCATTTTTTTTAAATCCATTGATATATTTTCCGTTGATTCTTTTAGGCGTAGACAGGATTTATCGTAAAAAAGGACCGGGGATATATATTGTTGCCCTGATTATTAGTGCGTGCAGCAATTTCTATTTCTTTTATATGCTGGGAATTTTGACAGTAATCTATGCGGTTTTTCAATATTTTGGTTTTTATCATTCCATTCAATGGAAAACAGTGTTTCGACTTTTGTTGAAATTTGGACTGTATACGATTTTGGCTATATGTGCAGCCGGGGTTTTTCTATTGCCTTCTCTGGGGCTTCTGTTCCAGACAGGAAGGATGTCTAATGAAACTACAGTACCTTTGTTATATGGGATTAAATATTATGCACGCTTTTTTTCCGGATTTATCAGTATGGACAGTCCGGGACACCAGACTTTTCTTGGGTATACGGTTATTGCTTTTCCGGCTGTGATTCTGTTGTTTGCAACTAAAGGGGAAAAGCTTTTAAAAACAGGATTTGTTTTACTTACAGGATTTTTGTGTATTCCTTTTATAGCTCATGTATTTAATGGTATGTCTTATGTGACAAACAGATGGGCATTTGGATATACGATGCTTGTGGCGTACATAGTAGTAAAGATGTATCCGGTATTCCTAAAGCTTTGCATCAGACAAAAAATAATTTTGATTGTGTTTACTGTACTTGAGCTTCTGGCATGTATGGCAGGAATAGCGGGAAAATATCTGGTAGGCGAAGAAACTAAGCTTAAGGTTATGACAATTCTTTTGTTTTTGCTGATACTGTTTGTGGCTGTGCTTTGTATGAGTAAGAAGCAAAAAAATCCAGGCAAAATTTTTTTTACTTTTGTTATGTGCATGAATGTTGGGTGTGTTCTCATTAATGCGCTTGATGTCAGGACGAGAGAAGCTGATGCAAATAGATTTATCCAACAGGGGAGTGCGCAAAGACAATTGGAAAATATTCCTTCTGCAGAACTGGGGGAATTTTCAGAGGAAAAAAATTCCTGGCGTTATGATGAGGAAGGAACCGGAGAAATAAAAAACTCTACATTACAGACAGGACTGTATGGGACATCTTTTTATTTCAGCATGGCGAATCCATATGTGGCAGAATATCAAAGTTCATTATACTGGAATAATACCCAGGAGCAAAGTTATCGTGGGGCAGATAAAAGAAGTGCGTTGGAGATTCTGGGAGGAGTGAAATATTTTGTCACTCCAAAAGAAAGGAAAGGACCTGGTGCTTATCAGGAAAAGAAAAATTATGTAGCAGGCGAAAAAGAATTTACTATATGGGAAAGTGGAAAGAAACTACCGTTTGTATTTGCATACGATAAATATATTGGCAGAGATGAATTTGAACAGTTAAATATAGAACAAAAGCAGCAGGCCCTGATGGAAGCGGTAGTATTGGAGCGGGATAAAGATATTGGTGATTGGGATAAAGAGTATATTGTTTCAAATGATGCGAAAGAACCGGAAACAATATGGACTTCCAGTGGAAAAATCAAATTAGAAGAAAACATGATCCAAGTACAGGAACGAGGGGCAACGCTGAACATTCAGACAGATATTCAGGACGAGGGTGAAGTATATTTAATTTTTGAGGGGCTTGAGTATGAGGACGGAGCTTCCAGTGGTATTTCCAGAACGAAATCCAAAATTACAATTAATATTACTCAGAACAAAATAAAAAAGAAAATAGTTTTTAATAATGCAAACGAATTCGCGGAAAATAATGGAAAAAATAATTTTCTGTGTAATTTAGAGATGAATGAGCCTGGAAAAAAAGAAATAGAGATAAAGTTTCCGTATACCGGAACCTATCGCTTTAAAAATATCAGAGTTGTTGTTCAGCCTGTGGAGAAAATAATAAAAAATGCAGAGAACTTAGAGAAGGGTGTTGATGGATGGGTCTGTGCAGATGGGAATGAGGTAAAAGCTTCTCTGGAGTTAGAAGAGCCGCGTCTGGTATGTCTGGCTGTACCTTTTGACAAAGGCTGGACTGCTGTTGTAGATGGAAAAAAGGCTGAACTTATGCAGGCCAATATAATGTATATGGCATTGCCGTTAGAAGAGGGAAAACATGAGATAGAACTTCATTATTCCAATCCGTTTATTTGCACAGGTGCAATCATTTCTGTCATTGGTATACTGGGGGCAGTAATATGTATAACAGGAAATTATGTAAAGAGACGAGCAGAATTTGCAGTTTCTGAAAACAGATGAAGTGTAAAGCTGTTGCTTTGTTGAAAATACAAATGAAAAAAGGTGACATTTCTCCTGCAAGAGGGGGGATGTCACCTTTTTGGCATCAGAAGAACTTAGATGTATGGACAGTTTTGGGAGTTTCGGTATTGTTTTGGTCTTGTAAATGTTTACATTTGTTTTTTCAGCTTTCGGAAATCTCTGAGAGCATTCCAGCCGATTTTTATAATTTTCTTTATGTTAATAGAATTTACGCCTCCCTGTCTGGGTTTAAAAGAAATTTCCCGGAAGCATAATTTTTCATGATAGTAGGCAAAATATGTAGTCATCATAATGTTGGGGAGATTATAATTTTTGGGAAGCTTTTTTATATATTTCTTAACCAGTCCGGATTTCATAAGCCGAAAGGGGGCGTTTGCATCAGGGACTTTTACTCCAAAAATAATCCGAAGCAGTAAACAGACAGTGTTTTCCACAAATTTACGGGCTTTTCCATCGCCCCTGATTGTTCGTTTGCCGATTACTGCATCGTAATCTTTTCTCAGATTCCAGAATTCTTCAAATTCACCGGGGTCCGTCTGCCCATCCGCGTCAGTCTGAAAAACATAGTCAGCGCCCATTTCCACAGCATAGTTATATCCGTAAAGAACCGAAGAACCGTGTCCTCCGTTTTTCTTTGTCAGAGGTTTCAGAAGGGGCATGGATTCTGAAAGTCTGCACAGAATCTTCCAGGTGTCGTCAGTGCTTCCGTCGTTGACAACAACCATTTTTGAGGCTCCGCCGCCGTTGTGTTTTTCAATAATGGGATACCATTGCTGAATGGTTTTTTCAATGTTGGCCTCTTCGTTGTAGGCGGGAATTACAATATATAATTTATCCATAAATAGATGTCTCCTTTGATAGTTTTAGGTATGGTTCTGTAAATGAGAAAATTTGAAAAAGTATACAAAATCCTCACGGATCTGTATTTATAAGATTCACATATAGAGCTTAAATTTCTTTTATGTTCGTATATCATGGATCCTATTGTGCAGAATTCGATGCTTGTTCATTTATAGCAAAGTTCTGTTTTATATACATTTGAATATGGTTTTGTTCATATATCATTTGGTAATGATCTGACAGATATTGAAGAATTTCCCGGTTTTTTATTCCGTAGGGGAAAATCTGCCTTTTTTCAGCATTCTGGTAAGAAAGAATGATGATATCGTTTTTGCCGCTCAGTATAGATTGCACCTGTGCGTTGACTGCGTCCGGAAAGGTCTGGTAGCTGATAGCAGGGATGTAAAAAAACTTATCTTCCGGAATTACATTAAATTTATTATAAAACATAGACTTGTTATTAACTGTAAGTACTGTTTTTCTGTCAGAATAATATTTATGATAAATGTCTGCCATGTTGTCTGCAGTCTGCGAAATCTTTGGTATGTTTGTCAGAGAAAAAAGCTTTACAGGCATCTGGAGGTTGACACAGACTGTAAAAGTAAAAAGTCCTGCGATGAGAAGCTTCCTGTGACAAAACAGTTTCTCTGAAAATAAAGCGGCCTTTTCCGTTAAAAATAAGACGGCGGGCAGAAAAAAGGAATCAGATATTCATAGTAATGCCCGTAGTTTCTGCCGGACAGCGAAACAGAAAATGCAGAGAGCAGCAGGGATACAGCATACATTGCCCGGAAGCTTCGTGAAAACTGTGCGGATCTTATTACAATGATCAGAGAGATAAGACATCCAAGAAGCATACAGAAACCTCTGATATTTGTAAAAAGCTGAAAAAATTTTTCGACAGAAGAACCGTTTGAGGAATACTGCAGATTAAAAAACAAAGACTGCTGTATCATTGGCTTCAGACTGTGGGTATTCAGGCAATAAATAATGACTGGCAGAATTCCTGTACATACTCCGAGACTTCCGGAAACTGCATTCAGAAGAATGGATTTATACTTTTTATAAAAAATCAGTCTTAACAGGACGATAATGGCAATTCCTCCCCACATTGCAGCCATATTGAGCCGAAGACCCAGAGCAATTCCGGCACATATTCCATGAAAAAACATGAAAAGCGGAGGATGATCAATAATCTTTCTTTTATAATATTTGATAATAAGAAAAACAGACAGAAACTGAAAAGTCAGTCCATAGGTCTCAACGAAATTCCCTCCCTGGTAGGTGAAAAAATTAAGTATAAGTAAAAGCATGAGGCCCACAGAAAGGCTTTTGCATATTTCGGAAACCCGGTTTCCTGAAATTAAGTCTGTAATTTTAAATAAAAGAATTACATTGATGATCATAAATATGCATTCAATAATAAAAAGCCCAATCGTTGTTTTGGAACTGAGACAGGCTCCGAGATAATTAAAGAAATAGACATACCATCCTTTGTGATCAAAGAGATCACGATATGGGACTTTACCTGACAGCATACTGCGCCCTATTGTAAAAAAGACGGAGCTGTCTGTGCCCATGCTGTTGACAACAGGAGAAGAGCCTGCGCTGAAAAGCATAATACATATGGTATAAAGTGCTCCAAGCAGGTAACGAGAGGAACGTCTGAAAATCAAAGTTCTTTTTAGAAAAATGGAATCAGTTGCATAAGAGCTTTTCATGGGAAACCTCCGAATAAATAATATAGCAGAAACAAAATATAACAGAAAAACGTGGGTGTGGAAGCAGTAAATAAGGTTTCTGCATGGATATATTTTATCACAGGAAAGGAGAAAAGTAGAGAGGTAAGTATGGTAATCATGGAAAAAGAATAGAAAAGTAAAGAATGAAATAAGATCTATGAACAAAATAATATAAAATAATACAAAATAATTTGAATTTTTTATAAAAAACAGGTTGACAATATGAAATACCTTCTGTATAATTAACAATGCATTTCAGATATAAATGCCTTCAAATTGCATAAGAAATTATGAGTTCGGAGTCTGGAGAAGTACTCAAGAGGCCGAAGAGGTGCCCCTGCTAAGGGTATAGGTCGGGTAACCGGCGCGAGGGTTCAAATCCCTCCTTCTCCGTTTTGTTTTTTGAAGAAATAAAAAACTTCAAAAAATTAAAAAAACTTGTTGACAACCGCTTGAAGATGTGGTAAAGTAAACAAGCTGTCAGCGAGAGAGCGAATTACTTAAAAAGAACATCGAAAAAGTTTGGAAAAACTTGAAAAAAGTTCTTGACAAACGAAAAAAGATGTGATAAAGTAAATGAGCTGTCTGAGAGACAGAAAACAAAGAACCTTGATA
>ENA-ORTL01001069-ORTL01001069.1-human-gut-metagenome-genome-assembly--contig:-NODE-1069-length-12032-cov-2.09401_pt1 | contig 12032 bp, 10 predicted proteins | sample MGYA00241916_ERZ509196 | MGnify/ENA primary metagenome ERZ509196 (study PRJEB26280, sample SAMEA2338844) | human gut metagenome | biome: human gut; feature: human-associated habitat; material: faeces...
ATTGTTTTGAGGGGACATTGACACCGGATTACAAGGAACTCAAAGAGATTGTTTACTGGTATGCGAGTGATTACTGTGATGTATTTGTCGCTGACAGAATCGAAGAACAGTTGAATCCGGAATGTTCGTTTGCCGCAGATATCGTGACAAAAAGTAATTTAAACGATTTGCGTTATCTGTATCAGTATGGCGAATATGTGTCTGAGAATGAGTGGAAGACAGCGGAACATTTGAATACACTTCCACAGAAGACAATTGATCAGATGGCGGATGTATACACGGAAGGATATCGAATTGGATTCGTTAATGCGGGGATTGATCTGTCGAAAAAATCGGTTGTAAATATTCGTTATACACTTGGATTTGAGCGGGTAATCAAAAAAGCAATTGAAAATTTTGAAAAGATGGGACTAAGACCGACAATCTATCGGGCAGCAGTCAGTGTATTGACAAAGCGACAGCACTATAAAGTAGGATATTACGGAGCAATTGCAAATAAGCAGTATGAGTATGATCACAGACAGGATCAGGGGCTGTTTTTGGATAAGAAGTTCATGGAGAGAAAGCTCGATGTCATGAAAAATGCCTACGAGAAGTACAGAGAGCTTGCAGGAGAACATGCGGGACCGGCTGTTATGGAGATATTCGGTGAAGAACCGTTTGCGCCGGTGCAAAAGCCGGAGTCAGTTGTGCTCACAGAAAAGCAGGAAAAATTATCGGTGCTGTTTGACAGCAAATCCGGACAGCTTACGAATCAGTATATCAAAGGGGATGAGCGCAGTTTTACGATTGTCGCTTATCCGGTACCGGAGATTGGAGCACAGTATAAAGAGATTTTTGATGAAGTCATTCGCATCAACACGTTAGATGCGAACGTCTATAAAAACGTACAACAGGCTTTGATTGATGCGCTGGATAAAGGTGAGTATGTGCATATTCTTGGGAAAGATAAAAATGAGACTGACTTAAAAGTACAGCTTTATCGTTTGTCAGACCCGGCGAAAGAGACTATTTTCGAAAACTGCGTGGCGGATGTCAATATTCCGGTCGGAGAAGTATTTACTTCGCCGGTACTGGAGGGGACAAACGGAGTGCTGAATGTAAGTAAAGTATATCTCAATGAATTGCAGTACCGTGATCTGAAGATTACATTTGAAAATGGAAAGATTACAGAGTATACATGCAGCAATTTCGAGGACGAGGAGCAATCGAAAAAGTATATCAAAAGCAATATTCTTCATAACCATGATACGCTGCCTCTTGGAGAATTTGCCATCGGAACGAATACAACTGCGTATGTTGTGGCAAAGAAATATCAGATTGAGGACAAGATGCCGATGATCGCAGAAAAGATGGGACCGCATTTTGCTGTGGGAGATACATGCTATAGCTGGAGCGAGGAGAATAAATTGTATAATCCGGATGGAAAGGAAATTGTTGCGAAAGATAATTCGGTTTCAATACTTCGGAAAGAAGATGTGTCAAAAGCGTATTTCCAATGTCATACTGATATCACAATTCCGTATGAAGAGTTAGAAGAGATTGCGGTTGTGACCGAAAAAGGAGAGCGCATTATGTTACTGAAAGACGGTCATTTTGTGCTGTCTGGAACAGAGATTCTGAACGAGCCACTGAAGGAAGCTGGCGTGTAGAAAAGATGATAGAACCATATTTGTGATAAGCATTTATAATTATTCTTAACAAGTGGAGATGTTGACATCCTTGAAATGTATTAGTAAAATAACTTATAAATAGTGGAATATTTATTTTGATTACTTATAAATGAGACGAAGGAAGGAGAACAATTATGCCAAAGGTAGGAATTGTAATGGGTAGCGATTCTGACATGAAAGTAATGAGCAAAGCAGCTGACATGTTAGAAAAATTTGGAGTGGAATATGAGATGACAATTATCTCAGCACACCGTGAGCCGGATGTTTTTTATGACTATGCGAAATCAGCAGAAGAGAAAGATTTTAAAGTCATCATTGCGGGAGCAGGGATGGCGGCGCATCTTCCGGGAATGTGTGCGGCGATTTTCCCGATGCCGGTAATTGGAATCCCAATGTCAGGCAAGAATTTGGAAGGGGTAGATGCACTGTATTCAATTGTTCAGATGCCGCCTGGAATTCCGGTAGCAACTGTGGCAATCGATGGAGGTGCCAACGCAGCGATTTTAGCAGCAAAGATTCTTGCAACATCTGATCCTGAGCTGTTGGAGAGATTGAAAGCCTACACAAAAGAAATGAAAGAAACGGTACAGGCAAAAGCAGCAAAATTAGACGAGCTTGGACACAAAGAATATTTGAAACAAATGTAGAACACATATTGGAGGAAGTAAGATGGATTATAAGAACGCAGGCGTAGATATTGAAGCTGGTTACAAATCAGTAGAATTGATGAAAAAACATATTCAGCAGACAATGAGACCGGAAGTGCTGACAAATATCGGAGGATTTTCAGGAGCTTTTTCTATGGAGAAATTCAAAGATATGGAAAAACCAACTCTTGTATCCGGAACTGATGGTGTCGGAACAAAGTTAAAACTTGCTTTTATTTTAGATAAACATGATACAATTGGTATCGACTGTGTGGCAATGTGTGTGAATGATATTGCCTGTGCAGGAGGAGAACCATTATTTTTCTTAGACTATATTGCCTGCGGAAAAAATGAACCGGAGAAAATCGCTACAATCGTAAGCGGTGTCGCAGAAGGATGTAAACAGTCAGGCGCAGCGTTGATCGGTGGAGAGACTGCAGAAATGCCAGGTTTCTATCCAGTAGATGAATACGATCTTGCAGGATTTGCAGTTGGTGTGGTAGATGAAAAAGATCTGATCACAGGAAAAGAATTAAAAGACGGAGATGTGCTGATCGGTATGGCATCTTCAGGTGTTCACAGCAATGGATTTTCTCTGGTAAGAAAAGTGTTCGACATGAAAGAAGAGGCATTGAAGAGAGAATATGATTCACTTGGATGCTCGCTGGGCGAGGCATTGCTTGCTCCAACAAAAATTTATGTGAAAGCACTTCGCACAATCAAAGAATCTGGTGTGAAGATCAAAGCCTGCAGTCATATCACAGGTGGTGGTTTCTATGAAAACATTCCACGTATGCTCTGTGATGGGATGCACGCGGTTGTAAAAAAAGACAGCTATCCGATTCCGCCAATCTTTAAAATGTTAGCAGTGGATGGCGATATTGAAGAGACTATGATGTACAACACATTCAACATGGGACTTGGAATGATTCTTGCAGTTGATAAAGAAAATGTAGATAAGACATTAGAGGCAATCAAAGCAGCCGGCGAGGACGGATATGTAGTTGGTCATATTGAAGCCGGAGATAAAGGAGTTACTTTATGCTAAAAGTAGTTGTGCTGGTTTCCGGAGGCGGAACGAATCTGCAGGCGATTTTGGATGCGGTAGACAGCGGTGCGATCACGAACACAGAGATTGTGGGCGTGATCAGCAACAATAAGAATGCATATGCTTTACAGAGAGCAGAAGAAAAGGGAATTCCGAATGTCTGTGTCTCTCCGAAAGCGTTTGCGTCGAGAGCAGAGTTTAATCAGGCATTGTTAGATACCGTGGATCAGTTTCAGGCAGATTTACTGGTACTTGCAGGATTTTTGGTTGTCATTCCGGAAATGATGATCGAAGCTTACAGAAACCGTATTATCAATATCCATCCATCTCTGATTCCGGCATTTTGCGGAACTGGGTATTATGGTTTGAAAGTGCATGAGGCGGCACTTGAAAAGGGCGTAAAAGTCGTTGGAGCTACTGTGCACTTTGTGGATGAAGGAACCGATACCGGTGCGATCATTCTTCAGAAGGCTGTGGAAGTAAAACAGGGAGATACTCCTGAAATTTTGCAAAGAAGAGTGATGGAGCAGGCAGAGTGGAAAATTCTCCCACAGGCAATTGACCTGATCGCAAATGGGAAAGTGAAGGTTGTAGATGGCAAGGTAATGATAGAGGAAGAAGCATAGGAGGTCGCAATGAAAGTATTAATTGTTGGAAGCGGCGGAAGAGAACATGCGATTGCATGGAGTGTGGCAAAAAGTGATAAAGTAGAGAAAATTTATTGTGCACCTGGGAATGCAGGGATTGCACAGTATGCAGAATGTGTTGCAATCGGTGCGATGGAGTTTGAAAAACTGGCAGCTTTTGCAAAAGAACATGAAGTAGACCTTACAATTGTCGGAATGGATGATCCGCTTGTAGGTGGAATTGTAGATGTGTTTGAAAGCGAAGGATTAAGAGTGTTCGGTCCTCGTAAAAATGCGGCTATTTTGGAAGGCTCCAAAGCATTTTCAAAAGATTTGATGAAAAAATATAATATCCCCACAGCGGGATATGAAAACTTTGATGACGCAAAGAAAGCGCTTGCGTATCTTGAGACAGCGAAGTTCCCAATCGTGTTAAAGGCGGACGGACTTGCACTTGGAAAAGGTGTACTGATCTGCAACACATTGGAAGAAGCAAAAGATGGAGTACAATCCATTATGCTGGATAAGCAGTTTGGAACAGCAGGAAACACGATGGTCATCGAAGAATTTATGACTGGCCGTGAAGTGTCGGTACTTTCTTTTGTGGATGGAAACACAATCAAGACGATGACATCCGCGCAGGATCACAAACGTGCAATGGATGGAGACAAAGGTTTGAACACAGGAGGAATGGGAACATTTTCTCCAAGCCCGTTCTACACAAAAGAAGTAGAAGAGTTCTGTAATAAATATATTTATCAGGCAACAGTAGATGCTATGAAAGCAGAAGGAAGAGAATTTAAGGGAATTATTTTCTTTGGATTGATGCTGACAGAGGATGGACCGAAAGTATTGGAATACAATGCAAGATTCGGAGATCCGGAGGCACAGGTTGTACTTCCTCGTATGAAAAATGATATCATCGAAGTTGTGGAGGCATGTATTGACGGAACATTAGATCAGATTGATCTTCAGTTTGAAGACAATGCGGCTGTGTGTGTTGTGCTTGCATCAGAAGGATATCCGGTGAAGTATGACAAAGGACTTCCAATCAGTGGACTGGAAGAATTTGAAAAACACGACGGATATTATTGCTTCCATGCGGGAACAAAGTTTGAAGGCGATAAGATCGTGACAAACGGCGGACGTGTTCTCGGGGTGACTGCAAAAGGAAAAGATTTGAAAGAAGCACGCGAAAACGCTTACAAAGCGACAGAGTGGGTGCAGTTTGCAAACAAATATAAGAGAAATGATATCGGAAAAGCGATAGATGAAGCGTAACTCTTTGATGGGGACGAAGTTTTTATAAAACTTCGTCCTTGCCTTTTCCGGAGATGATATTGTCTGAGAGTCAAAATAAAATAGAAAGTTGACAGAAGTAGGCGAATGCTATAATATCTATATAACAATCAGAAGAAAAAAGGTGAAAAAGATGCTTATAGAAATTGATTTTAACAGTGATGAGGCAATTTATATTCAATTGCGCAATCAGATTATTATGGGGATTGCTACGTCTCAGATACAGGAAGGAGATACACTTCCTTCCGTGAGACAATTGGCGGAAAATATCGGGATTAATATGCATACAGTGAATAAGGCGTACAGTGTGCTACGAGAGGAAGGTTTCCTGCAGCTTGACCGAAGAAGAGGAGCCGTAATTGCGCTTGACATTGATAAGATACGGGCGATGGAAGATATGAGAAGATATCTGCGCGTGGCACTTGCCAAGGCGCATTGTCATAATATTACAAAGGAAGACATCTACGAGCTGGTAGATGAGATTTATGAAGATTATAAATAGGTAGCAGGAGGAGATAGATGCAGAAAGATTTTACAAAACAGGCTGCGAAAGTATTAGAGACAGCAAGGGCGCTTGCAAAAAAATGGAACCATCCATATGTGGGGACAGAGCATCTGCTGCTTGCTTTGAGAAGAGAATTTACAGGTGTTGCAGGCCAGATTCTTGCGGCTAACAAAGTGGAAGAAGAAAAGATTACAAAAGTGATCGAGGAACTGATTTCTCCGGGAACTGAGATGCAGACGAAGAGAACATTGGAGTTCAGCCCGAGACTGGTATATCTTTTGGATAATGCGCTTTTGGAAGCAGTGCGATTATCTTCTGAGAAGATAGGAACAGAACATATGCTGCTTGCCATGTTAAAAGATGTAGACTGCGTGGCAACAAGAACATTGGTGACATTGAATGTGAATCTTGGCAAAGTGCAGGAGGGAATATTGGAAGTCATCGGAGTGAATCCGAGAGAATATATGGAGGACACCAGAGAGGACAAAAATGGTCGTAACAGTGTACTTGCACAGTACAGTACAGATTTGACGGCGCAGGCAGAAGAAGGAAAATTAGATCCGGTGATTGGAAGAGAGTCTGAGATAGAAAGACTGATGCAGATTTTAAGCAGACGGACAAAAAATAATCCGTGTCTAGTGGGAGAAGCTGGTGTTGGAAAGACAGCAATTATTGAAGGGCTGGCGAACCAGATTGCAACGGGGATTGTGCCGGATGGCATGAAAGATAAACGGATTGTGACGCTGGATTTATCAGGAATGATAGCGGGATCCAAATACCGTGGAGAGTTTGAGGAACGGATGAAACGATTGATCCGGGAAGTGAGATCTGCCGGAAATATTATTTTATTTTTAGATGAGGTGCACACGATGATTGGCGCAGGAGGCGCCGAAGGTGCGATTGATGCATCAAATATTCTGAAGCCATCTCTTGCAAGAGGAGAACTGCAGCTGATCGGGGCGACGACAATTGTGGAATATCGGAAATACATTGAGAAAGATGCTGCTTTGGAGAGACGCTTTCAGCCGATCACAGTGGAAGAACCGACGAATGAGCAGTGTGAACGTATTTTAGAGGGAATCAAGGGAAAATACGAGAGTCATCATCATGTGACAATTGAGGAAGGCGCGTTAAAAGCGGCGGTGACTTTGTCAAGCCGTTATATCAATGACCGTCATCTTCCGGATAAGGCGATTGATGTGCTTGACGAGGCGTGTTCGAAGGTAAGTCTTGCAGGATTTAAAGTACCGGACAGCCTGACAAGACTGGAACAGACATTGCAGGAAATCTCACTGGAAAAAGAAGAAAAGATTAAAAATGGAGATTTTGCAGAAGCATCATTGCTGCACAAAGAGCAGGAGAGTGTGGGAAAAAAATTAGAGAGTGTGAAAAGACGTTTTCATTCGAACAATGCAAAGCGGAACCTGGTTGTCACTGAGGCGGATATCGAATCTGTTGTATCTTCCTGGACGAAAATTCCAGTGCAGAAGCTGGCGGAGACAGAAAGCGCAAGATTGAAAAAGCTGGAGCAGACGCTGCATAAAAGAGTAATCGGGCAGGAGGAAGCGGTGAGTGCGGTTGCAAGAGCGGTGAAACGTGGGCGTGTCGGACTAAAAGATCCAAAGCGCCCGATAGGTTCGTTCTTGTTTTTAGGTCCGACAGGAGTCGGAAAGACAGAACTTTCCAAGGCACTGGCAGAAGCTTTGTTCGGCGATGAAAATGCGATGATTCGCGTAGATATGTCAGAATATATGGAAAAACACAGTGTATCGAAGATGATTGGCTCACCACCGGGGTATGTAGGTCACGACGATGGCGGACAATTGAGTGAGAAAGTTCGCCGAAATCCGTACTCAGTGGTACTGTTTGATGAGATTGAAAAGGCACATCCGGATGTATTTAACATTTTATTGCAGGTGCTGGATGACGGGCATATCACAGATTCGCAGGGAAGAAAAGTAGATTTTAGAAATACAGTCATTATTATGACTTCCAATGCAGGGGCAAAAGCAATTGTCGATCCGAAGAAATTGGGATTTGTAACAAAAGAAGATGCCGCCGGCGATTATAAAAAGATGAAGGCGAATGTGATGGACGAGGTGAAATTACTGTTCCGTCCGGAATTTTTGAACCGAATTGATGAGATTATTGTATTCCATTCATTGACAATCGATCACATGAAAAAGATTGTTGGGTTGATGTGCAAAGAATTGATCAGACGTGTGAAGAACCAGATGAATATCACATTGACGATTCGAGATTCTGCAAAAAAATATATTGTGGAAAAGGGCAATGACCAGAAATATGGTGCAAGACCGTTGCGGCGTGCAATGCAGACGGAACTGGAAGATAAGCTTGCCGAGGCAATATTAGACGGAGAGATTTGCGAAGGAATGGATGTGGAAGTGGGAGTATCTAAAAAAGAACTAAAATTTTTCACAAAAGACACAAAAAACTAGCAAAATAGTCTGATTTATTATATAATAGAAGTAGAAATTTTATACCATTTAGGAGGAAAAATAAGATGGCAGCAGTAAAGGACTTATTGAGAGCAGAGGCAGATGGGACACTCAGTTTTGGGGATTACACACTTGCTTCAAAGACAAAATTAGACGGATTTGAATTCCAGGGAGATTTATATAAAGTAAAGACGTTCAAAGAGATTACAAAATTAGTATATGAATCAGTACCAGGAACTGCTGTAGAACATTTTAAGATGACAGAAGATGTGCTTTCATTTGAGGTATCCGGAGCAGAGGATGCACAGTTTACAGTTGAACTGGAGGCGGACAGTAAATACGAAGTCTATATGGATGATGTGAGTGTTGATAAGATGACTACAAATTTAAGCGGAAAACTAAGTATCAGTGCTGAGCTGAATGAGAACAGCAGTGTGGAAGTAAAAATTGTAAGAAGATAATAGTTGGGTGAAATAGGTTGCGCCGAGGCGCAGCCTATTTTATAATATATAAATTTTGTTATTAAGAAAGGAAGTCATATGGCAAAAGGAAAGAAGAGTGTTTTTTTCTGTCAAAACTGCGGACATGAAGAGAACAAATGGCTTGGGCAGTGCCCAATGTGCAAAGAATGGAATACGTTTGTGGAAGAGCCGGTTTCTTTTTCAAAGTCTGCTTCTGCGAAGCTGATAAAAGATGCGGAAGTGGTGGCTCTAAAACATGTGGAGACTGATCAGGAGGAACGAATTAAAACAAAGATAGAGGAACTCGATAGAGTACTTGGCGGAGGAATTGTTCCAGGGTCTCTTTTGCTGGTGGGAGGAGATCCTGGGATTGGGAAATCTACCCTTCTTTTGCAGGTGTGTCAGAGACTGTGTGAAGATAAGCACCAAGTGCTTTATATATCCGGGGAGGAGTCGCTCAAACAGATCAAACTCAGGGCAAACCGGATGGGAGAATTCACGGAAGATTTACTGCTCCTATGTGAGACAAATTTAGAGATTGTGAAAAATGTGATCCAAAAAAGAAAGCCGGAAGTTGTCATCATTGACTCGATCCAGACGATGTACAGTGAGGAGGTGGCATCTGCACCGGGCAGTGTGTCACAGGTTCGGGAATCGACCAATGTATTTATGCAGTTGGCAAAGGGGCTTGGAATATCCATTTTTATTGTAGGACATGTGACAAAAGAGGGAACGGTTGCAGGACCTAGAGTGTTGGAACATATGGTGGATACCGTTCTCTATTTTGAGGGAGACAGGCATGCATCCTACCGAATTTTGCGAGGTGTGAAGAATCGTTTTGGATCCACCAATGAAATCGGTGTGTTTGAGATGAGACAGAATGGACTTGTGGAAGTGGAAAATCCATCAGAATTTATGCTGAACGGAAAACCGGAGAATGCATCCGGGTCTGTTGTGGCGTGTTCCATGGAGGGGACAAGACCGATTTTAATTGAGATTCAGGCGCTTGTATGCAGCAGTAATTTTGGGATGCCAAGGCGCACTGCGGCAGGTACGGATTATAATCGAGTGAATTTGCTGATGGCAGTTTTGGAAAAACGAGTAGGAATACATCTGTCTAATTACGACGCATATATCAATATCGCAGGGGGAATTAAGATGAATGAGCCGGCGGTGGATCTTGGGATTGTGATGGCGATTGTATCAAGTTATAAAAATCAGCCGATTGATGAGAAGACGATTGTGTTTGGGGAGGTTGGTCTAAGCGGTGAGGTGCGTGCAGTCAACATGCCGGAGCAAAGAGTCGCCGAAGCAAAAAAACTTGGATTTACAACCTGTATTATGCCTGAAGTGTCAAGAGAGGTTGTAAAGAATATTAAAGGGATTAAGATTATCGGTGTCAAGACGATCAATGAGGCACTGCAAGTATTATGAACTAAAAAGGTGTGATTGTTGAAGCGCTGGCTTTCAATAATCACACCTTTTTGGTAATGCTATTTACAGATCTCACAGCCTAGTTTACAGCCGGTCGGTGTCCCGGCACAGCCGCCCATCGCAGTTTCCCGCAGTTCAAATGGAAGACTTTTTCCGACACGGAACATAGCTTCCGCCATCTCGTCAAATGGTATCGGATGTGAAATTCCACTCAAAGCAAGTTCGGCGGATGTAATCGCATTGGCTACTCCAATCGCATTTCTGCTTTGGCACGGGGATTCTACAAGCCCTGCGATTGGGTCACAGACAAGCCCAAGCAGATTGGAAAGCGCAAGGCTTGCAGCGGTCAGACACATATGGGGAGTTCCGCCCATCATCTCGACAATGGCGCTTGCCGACATGGCACTTGCGGCGCCAACCTCCGCCTGACATCCGGCTTCCGCACCGGAGACAGAGGCATTTCGCATGAGGAGATATCCGATGGCGCTTGCGTTTAAAAGCCCTTGGTAGAGTTTCTCATCGGATAATCCGTGTTCATCCTGCATTGCAAGCAGTACACCCGGAACGACGCCGGACGAACCTGCAGTCGGGGCAGCGACAATCAGTCCCATCGATGCGTTGACTTCTAAAACAGCCATGCTATAGGAGATTGCCTTCGAAAGCATACTGCCACAGACACAGGAAGTGGTTTTCCCATGATCGTTTACTTTTTTTGCTTCACCGCCAATCAATCCGCCGATAGATTTTCCAGGATGTAAGAGAGGTCTGGTTGCGGCATTTTTCATAATAGAGAGCACTGTCTCTAACTTCGAATCAATTTCTTCAGATGAAAGAGATCCTGCCGTCATCTCGCGAAGTTTCATTATCTCAGAAATAGGAAGTGCTTTTTCTTTGCATGCTCCTATCAATTCTTGTCCGGTAAAAAAATCCATACTAATCCCTCCTACATTTGAATCAGCATAAGATCAGATACATGCGGATTCGTTTTGATTTTATCTAATACAGCCTCTGGAATCGGTTCGTCAGATTCCACGACGGTATATGCGTTGGCACCTTTGTCTTCGCGGAATAATCTCATGAATGCAATGTTTACTTCCTGTTCACTGAGTGCCTGTGTGATGTGAGCAACCACTCCCGGAGTGTCCTTTTGCTGCACGATCAAGGTACTGTACTCTCCGGTAAACTCTACATCGATGTTGTTGATGCGGACAATCTTCATCTTTCCACCGCCGATAGATTCACCGCGGATAGAGAGTGTATGTCCGGTCACGCCAATAAGATCGATATCTGCTGTATTTGGATGTTCGGTAGCAGTTTTCTCATCGATGATATATTCATAGGTGATATTTCTATCTTTGGCAATCTGAAAGGCATCCCGGATTCGCTCGTCATCTGTAGAGAATCCAAGGATCCCACCAAGAAGCGCCCGATCTGTGCCATGTCCGTGATAGGTCTTCGCAAAAGAGCCGTATAGTGTGAATGTCACTTTTTTTATATCTTCCGGGAACATCTTGCGTGCCATTAATGCGATGGATACTGCTCCGGCTGTGTGTGAGCTGGAAGGTCCGATCATATTCGGTCCGATCACATCAAAAATACTTAAAAAATTCATAATCGTTGTCCTCCTGTTGTATCTTCATTTAGTATAGCAGGAAATGAAAAGAAGTTACAGGGTTTAGCACGAGAAAAGTTTATAGAAAATTTTCTTTTTTGAGAATGAATTTCATGATAGAATAGAAGAGAAAAAAACGGATAAGAAACTTGTAAACTTAGATTCAGCCAAAGAAGGCAGAAAGGCGCGGAAACATTTGAAATTATATCGTACAAAATTACTGGAAAAACTAAAGGAGTCATTGGGAGCAGTCTTACCAATTATTGGG
>ENA-ORTL01001080-ORTL01001080.1-human-gut-metagenome-genome-assembly--contig:-NODE-1080-length-11910-cov-2.17621_pt1 | contig 11910 bp, 9 predicted proteins | sample MGYA00241916_ERZ509196 | MGnify/ENA primary metagenome ERZ509196 (study PRJEB26280, sample SAMEA2338844) | human gut metagenome | biome: human gut; feature: human-associated habitat; material: faeces...
TTTCAGTTCCCTGCCCCGGCGGCCGTATCGTGTCACCGTATCTTATGTATCTCATATGTCTTCCGGCTTACGCATGCCGGATATCAGTAAATTCCGAAATCTCCCGGTTAATCGTGCACAGATCGTCCACCGTCATATCATGGATATCTTCATGTCCGGTAATCCGCGCGTATGTTTTCAGTTCCTCAAAGCTGCATTTTAAAAAGTTGCCGACACGTGCAGACGCGGCACAGACATTAAACCTTTTTCTCAGTTCCGGGTCCTGCGTGGCCGCTCCCACCGGACAGTTTCCGCTTCCGCAGATCCGGTACTGCTGACATGCCGCCGCAATCAGGCCCGCAGACGCTACCGCCACGGCATCCGCGCCCATGGCAATGGCCTTTGCAAAATCGGAGGAGACCCGCAGTCCGCCTGTGATCACCAGATCAATGTCGGCTCCTGCCTCATCTAAATACTTTCTCGCCCGCGACAGGGCGAAGACCGTGGGAACGCTGGTGGAATCCCGTACCAGCTTCGGACTGGCTCCCGTGGCGCCTCCTCTGCCGTCTATGGTGATAAAATCAGGTTCTGCGAACACACAGTACTCCAAATCCTTTTCAATTCTTCCCGCCGCGATCTTGATCCCGATGGGCCGTCCGTCAGACGCAAGGCGCAGCTGGGTTACCAGGTCCCTCAAATCCTCTTTGCTGCGGATATCTTCAAATTTGGAAGGGCTGATCACGTCCTTTCCCAGCGGCTTATTACGGATCGCAGCAATCTCGGGAGTTACCTTTTCTCCCGGCAGATGGCCGCCCATCCCGGGCTTCGTTCCCTGGCCAATCTTGATTTCGATGGCGTCCGCCTCCTGGAGATTCTCAGGCGTCACGCTGTATTTATTGGGTACGTACTCAAAGATATACTTGTAGGCCGCGGCCTTCTCCTCCGGCAGTATTCCGCCCTCGCCGCTGCACATGGCAGTCCTGGCCATGGCGCTTCCCTCTGCCAGCGCCACCTTCATCTCCTTCGACATCGCTCCGAAGGACATATGGGATATGTAGACCGGTCCGTCCAGCACCATGGGCTTTTTCGCGCGCTTGCCGATCACCGTAGTGATATTCACCGGATCGTGCTCCATCAAAGGCGGCGGATTCAGCTGCGCACCCAGAATCAGGATATCATCCCAATTTGGCATGGCCATCTTTGTGCCCATGGCATCGATAATCGTCTTCCCGCTCACCGCCATCTCATGGATCTCTTTCATATAGCGGCAGGTGCTGTCCTGTCTCGCATACTTTGGATCGTATTCCAGGCCTTTTGGCCGATTTTCATCGATATCCACAGATTCCGCGGATACTGCCTCCTCCTTCGTCAATGCAGCTTCCTCCTCTGCTTCCTTTAACGGGGCAAACACGGAGGCCGGCTGCCTGCACACCGGACATTCTTTCAGATCTTCAAAAGGTTTCCCTTCTTTTTCCTCATCATAAACAAATCCGCACACACCACACTGAAATCTCGCCATATTCTGTCTCCTTTCTTTCCCCGCTTTTCTTATGCAGGATTTTTTATAGTCCCAGTTTACCACCATTTTTGTGCAACAACAATACCTGTTTGTCCTTTTTTTAACCGTAGATTGTGAAATATTTATTTTAATTGACAATCAATTCATGACATGATATGCTGTTTTCATAAGTTAATAATAATTACTATTATTTAGGTATCACCATGAAACAGATGGGAGAAAGAGAGGTAAGAACAGTGAGTACATATGTAATTACCGGCGGAACAACCGGAATCGGAGCAGCGGTACGAAAGACATTACTGGACCAGGGCCATGAGGTATTTAACATTGATTATAAGGGCGGAGACTACCTGGCCGATCTGTCCACGAAGGAGGGACGCCAGGGTGCCATCGAGGCGGTCTTTGAGAAGTATCCCGACGGAATCGATGTTCTGATCTGTAATGCAGGTGTCGGTCCGACCGCGCCGCCCAAGATGATATTTGCCCTGAACTTCTTTGCCAGCATTCAATTGGCGGAAGGCTTAAGACCATTACTTAAGAAGAAACGCGGCAACTGTGTCATCACCTCCTCCAACTCCATCACCAACATGACAGTGCGTATGGACTGGGTTGATATGCTCTCCAACGTCATGGATGAAGACAGAATTCTGGAACTGGCGGACGATATCCCCAGGAATCAGACACCGTCCTGCTACAGCTCCTCCAAACACGCACTCGCCCGCTGGGTCCGCCGGATTTCTCCTTCCTGGGCCGTAGACGGACTGAGAATCAACTCTGTGGCCCCCGGCAACACGACGACACCGATGACCCAGGGTATGACAGACGCCCAGATGGAAGCCGCCTTATTAATCCCGATACCGACCCGCTACGGGCGCAGGGAATTCCTGGACGCCCAGGAGATTGCCAATGGAATTGTGTTCCTGGCTTCTCCGCTGGCAAGCGGCATCAACGGAGTCATTCTGTTCGTTGACGGCGGCATTGACGCCCTGCTTCGTTCAGAGCAGATTTAAATAAGGAGGAAAAAGTGATGACAATCTTAGAGCAGTATATTGAATGCATGAAAAAGGGCGACGAAGTGGCACTGGCCGATCTGTTTAATGAGTACGGTGTTCTTCACGATTCGTCTGTTATAAAGGCCGGCATGGACACCATCCACCTGGAAGGAAGGATGGCCGTGGAAATGATGTTCCACCACAAATTCGGATTCAACGGGGGGCCATTTCCCATTCACAGTGTCAAATACGTGGGGGATAATACCGTATGGTACTTTATTACCTACCACGATCACGTCGTACCGGTTACCGCCTTCTTATCCGAGACGGATGAGAACGGCAAAATAAAACGGCTGAACATCTATCCGCTATAGATCAGCAAACCCATTTGGAGACCGCGGCACCTTTCTCGGAAGGCTGCCGCGGTCTCTGCGTTTCTGCCTTGTGCGGAAATAAAAAAATGGAATAAACTGAAACATTTTCTGACAGACTGCGTACTGATAGGTGAGATACATAAAAAGGAGGATATCATGAATGACTACGAAATCATCCAAAAGCTAAAGCGCAGGGAGGAGGACGGCCTTCGGGACTTAATGAAGCAGTATTCCGGCTATGTAGCGGCTATTGTCTGCAACATTTCCCAGGGGATTCTGAGCGTGGAGGATGTGGAGGAACTGTCCGCCGACGTGTTTCTGTCCGTCTGGAACCATGCGGCCGGCCTCATGGAGGACAGGCCGCTGCGCCCCTATCTGGCTCAGACCGCCCGCAATACGGCGATCAGCAGACTGCGAAAGCGCGGAGAAGCTGCCCTGCCCTTTGACGATGACATCATCACATTGCAGGCCGGGGAAAATCCCGATGAACTGGCCATCAAACGGGAGCAGACACAGATTATCAATTCGGCAGTGGAGGCCTTCGGCGAGCCGGACAGGGAAATCTTTATCCGGTTTTACTTTCTGGGTGAGCGCATCGAGGCCATCGGCAGACGGCTGGCCATGAACCAGTCGACAATCCGCACAAAGCTGCACAGGTGCCGCAAACGGATAAAAGGGATCTTTGAAGAAAGGGGATATCAATATGAATAAAAAGATAAAAATCAGTGATTTATGTTCCCGGATGAACCCGCAATATATGGAAGACCTGGAAGTGACCAATATGACAGACTTACACCCCTCGGAGCAGCGAATAGAAGATATCGTATTTCAGAAGCTGCATCTGGGACAGAAAACGGCCGCACCGGCCGGGAAAAGAGTAAATATGAAAAAGAAAACATGGAAAATTGCGGCGATCGCCGCTGTCTTCTGCCTGTTTGCAACGACTGCGTTTGCCATGGCAGGAGGATTCGAGTATTTCCGCTCCATCTACGGAGACACGGTTGACAATGCCAGACAGGATATTCTGACACCTGAAATCACCGTCACGGACGGCACCCGGCAAATGGCGCTGGACAGTATGCTGACAGACGGCTACAAGATCAACCTCATTGTATCGCTGAAGACCGTATCCGGCAAGGCCGACAAAGACATCGAAAAAACAGATCCTTTCAATCTGTTCCAGGTAGAGCTTCAGCCTCCCGTCTCCGGTTCTGAGCAGGAGGAACAAACCATGGCCTTTACCTGCACGGAACTGACGGAATTTTCATCGAAAAGCCAGCATTTTTACCACATTCAGCTGGATTCCCTGACCGACTGTACCGGCTGGAATATGAAAGTCTCCCTGTCCGAAAGTCTGGGAAACCTGACTCTGGAATCGGATATCAAAGGCTCGGCGGCCGCTGCAGAGCTTACCATCAATCAGGCCATCGACAGCAGTCTGACGATTGAGACGCTCCAGATCTCCCCCTTAGGCTTCCTGGTTATCGGAAGTGAAGGCGCTGCCTCCGGCGGACTTCCCACGCCTTCCATCAGCCTTACCTTTAAGGACGGATCACAGGAAGATTTGATCACGCCCATGTCCTTCGACTCCGGCGAAGGCGGTACGATAACCGGAGGCGGCGGCGTTGTCATCGGAGAAGATCCTATGACCGGACCGCTTGTCACCACCACATACGGGCAGAGGAATCCCAGCGGAAAGCTTGCAATAGCCGGTGAATTCGGACGGATTATCCTGGTATCCGAGATACAGTCCATTTCAGTCAACGGTACAGAGTTAAATTAAAGTAACAGGAGTACTCCCTTAGCGCGGAGTGCGCATCCTCCCGGAGGTTTTTTATTTCATAGGCTGAACTTTCCTATGAAACAAAAAGGGCTGCTGCAAAACGACCGATCACTCAGTCGTTCTGCAGCAGCCTCTGCTATATCTCTTCCTTTTTAATAAAACAGACGGTTCACCGCACTAAAGATACCTCTGATTGAGGCTCTGGTGATGTTGGAGCTGATGCCCACGCCGTATGTGGCGTCCGGTCTTCACATCCAGCAGGTGGATATAGGAAGCCGCCTGTGCTCCTGAACCGGAAGTAAGTGCGTGCTCGTTGTAATCCAGTACCCGGATTTCAATTCCCAGCTCTTTCTCAAGTCCCTTCTGTACCGCATCGATAGGACCGTTTCCGACGCCTTCAAAGACCTTCTCCACGCCGTGGTCGGTATAACGGACCTTGGCCAGTGTTGAGAACTCGGTATCGTCCTCGGCCTCTGTAATCTGGCACTTACGGAAATGGATCGGTTCCTTGCGCTCGCTGTAGTTTCTCTTGAACTCATCCATGATCTGCTCAGGCGCTACCTCACCCTGCTTCTCGGAAATCGCCTGAATAACATCGGCAAATTCCTTGTGCATTCCCTTCGGAAGCCTGAAACCATAGAATGTATCCATGACGAACGCCACGCCGCCCTTGCCGGACTGGCTGTTGATGCGCACGATTGGTTCGTACTGTCTGCCGATATCCGCCGGGTCGATCGGAAGGTACGGAACCTCCCAGTGCTCCTGGTTTCTCTCGTGCATGGCCTGCATGCCCTTGTTAATGGCATCCTGATGGGAACCGGAGAACGCGGTAAAGACGAGCTTTCCTGCGTACGGATGTCTCGGTTCGACCTCCATCTTGGTGCACCGCTCACATACGTCCACGATCTCGCGGACATTCTCCAGATTTAACTCCGGATTGATGCCCTGGGAGAACATATTATATGCCACGGTCAGAATATCCACGTTGCCGGTCCGTTCGCCGTTGCCGAGCAGAGTTCCCTCCACCCTGTCAGCGCCTGCCAGGAGTGCAAGCTCCGTGGCCGCGATACCGGTTCCGCGGTCGTTATGGGGATGAACACTTAAAATGATGCTGTCACGGTTCTTGAAGTGACGGTCCATCCACTCAATCTGATCTGCGTAAACGTTAGGAGTCGTCATCTCCACGGTCGAAGGAAGATTGATAATGATCTTCTTCTCAGGAGTCGCTCCCCATGTATCCTGTACTGCCGTACAGATATCAAGCGCGAAATCAAGTTCCGTTCCGGTAAAGCTTTCCGGTGAATATTCGAGGATTACTTCCCCGTCAAACCCGTCCATGTACTTCTTTACCATCTCTGTGCCTTCTACGGCAATGTCCTTGATCTCCTCTTTGCTCTTGTGAAATACCACATCCCTCTGCAGAGTGGAGGTGGAGTTATAAATATGTACAATCGCCTTCTTAATTCCCTGAATAGCCTCAAATGTCCTCTTAATCAGATGCTCACGGCACTGAACCAGAACCTGGACTACCACATCATCAGGAATCAGTTTCCTTTCTACGAGCTGTCTTAAGAAATCAAACTCAATCTGGGAGGCGGCCGGAAATCCGATCTCAATCTCCTTAAAACCAAGCTTCACAAGAAGGTTGAACATCTCAATCTTCTCTTCCACAACCATGGGCTCAATGAGCGCCTGGTTTCCATCTCTTAAGTCAACGCTGCACCAGATCGGTGCTTTTTCAATCTCTTTGTACGGCCATTGTCTCTCCGGATAATTGATTACTGGTACCCGCTTATATCTCTGATAGTTTAACATGTCTTTCTCCTCCAAATTATAATTTTTATTCGATTCATTCCCTTTTATCTTCATCCAGGGCTTTGGAGTCGATAAATCACGCTATACTTCTTGACAATGAACAACGTGGTTTTTACAGGTCTAACCCCATCTTCATCATTCCTTTACTATAAGAATCACCCTCCCGGAATTTGCCGAGGTAAAGTGTTATACTATTATAGCACGTTCAGAATTGAGTTACAACAAAAATCTTCGTTAAGTTTAATTGCTCAGCTGCAGAAGCTTCTGCTTTAACTCGCCTTCCATACGGGCCAGTTCCGTTTCCGCCTCTCTCCTCTTCTGGCGGCCTTCCGTCTGTATACGAACCACTTCGTCCAGCGTGGTGATCAGGGATTCATTGGTAATCTTAAGGGTCTCCATATCCACGATTCCGCGTTCCGACTCCTTGGCCGTCTCGATGGTAGCCGTCTTTAAGACCTCGGCGTTCTTTCTCAGCAGCTCGTTCGTCATGTCGGTGACTTCCCTCTGGGCTCTGGCTGCCTGTTCGGAATGGTTGATTCCGATAGCCAGAACCATCTGGCTCTTCCAGAGCGGGATAGTATTGACGATGGTCGACTGGATCTTCTCCGACATCAGTGTATCATTATTCTGCACCAGACGGATCTGAGGAGCCATCTGAATGGAGATCATACGGGTCAGCTCCAGATCATGGATCTTCTTCTCAAACCGGTTGCAGAGAGACGCCATATCGTTGACCGCCTGCGCATCCTCCGGAAGGCCGGTCTTATGAGCCTTGTCCATGAGAGCCGGCAGCTCGCTTCCGCGAACCTCATTCAGTTTCTTCTTGCCCGCCAGAATGTACATGCTCAGTTCCTTAAAGTAAGTCGTGTTTAAGTCGTACATCTTGTCCAGCAGCGCAATATCCTTTAAAAGCTGAATCTGATGGTTCTCCAGAATCTTGCAGATCTGGTTCACATTGATCTCAGCCTTGTTGTACTTTGCCTTCATGCTTTCCAGCTTGTTGGAGCTCTTCTTAAAGAAGCCGAAGAAGCCCTTATCCTCGTCCTCCGCCTCGAAGCTTTTAAGCTCCGTCACCACGCTGCTTAACATCTGGCCGATCTCGCCCAAATCCTTTGTCTTAACGTTATCCAGCGCCGCCTCAGAGAAATCAGCGATCTTTTTCTGGGCTCCCGCTCCGTACTGAAGCACGAGGTTGGAATCCGTCAGATCAATTCTCGCCGCGAAACTGTCGATCATCTTTCGCTCCTCCGGTGTCAGCTCTGCCTCGGGAATGGACTCTGTCAAGCTCTCTTCCTTCATCTCCGCAGGCACCGCCTGGCTGCTCTCCGCCGGAAGCTCCGATGTGCTGAATGGGTCCAGGGTCAGCACCGGTGCCTCGTTTATCATCGTTTCGATGTCTTTACTCATGATTCTTCCCTCCTGTTAAGTCGCTTTTACTAAAATCGCTTTCTGCGAATCCATCCTTTTTCAGCATCGTCTGAAGCACGGAGGCGTCAGTGCTGATATCAATCGCCGCGTCCTGGTATAAATCATCCAGAAGGCGCTCAAACGCCGTATTGATCGTATCCAGAGTCTCCTCAATCTCATGCTTCGCCGAAACGATGTTGTCGCCCTCTATCTCAATTCTGTCAAAATCGCGGTACGCAGTTACCAGCTTCACCGTGGTTGGGAGATAATACTCCATAAAACGCTCCATCTCCTCCATCTGGTCCGGCTGACGCTCCACTGTCTCGAAGATTCTTCTGATGACATTCTCCAGCCTGGAAATCTTCCCGGATATCGCCTCTCCCGGAATCGCATCGTTGGCTTCCCGCAGAATTCTTAAATACTCATGGCCCTGGGCCATCATCTCTCTTAAGCCCTCCGGAAGCTGTTTTTCATCTTCCTCTGCCTTTTTCTTTCCTTCAGGAGCCGCTGCACTCTTCTTCTGCTTCTTTTCCGATTCAGCCAGAAGAGCCATCTCCTTCTCCCTCTGTTTTAAGGACTGCTGGGCGCTTAAATACTGTTTGTACGTCTCTTCGTTTAACATCAGACAGGTCTTCTGCTCATCGATATGGGCCTCCGGCAGAATCCCCTTTTCAATCATCTTCTGTAAATCACGGACAACGAATCTTCTTGACTTCCCAATGCTGCGCGCCAGCTCCTCGATATCGCAGAACAGCCTGCTGCCCGCCTGCTTCAGATAGAGTCCGGCCCGTTTTAAACGGCCTCTCGTTGAGATGCCGGTCCCCAGCATGGTGCCGAAGACACAGCCCAGCACCAGAAGAAGTCCTGACGATCCCAGAATAGCCCCCCAAAATGGTTTTACCACGAGGGCGAGAATCCATGTCACGAGAAACAGGATTCCAACCACGCCCAGCCCGATTCCGCCGAACACGGTAAACAGAATCCCGGAAATGCGCCCTGGCTGATTCAGTCTTATGGCAACCGGGCTGGGAGCCATTTTTCTAACGCGGTATGCCCTCTGGTCTTCTCCTGCCGTCTCGCTGGTCTGAAAGGCGCGGTACCCCGGACTTTCCGCGCGTGTGGAGGTTCTCTCCGTGGTGTAGCGGCGGCTCTCATAGCCTGTCCGCCTTCTTTCCCTGGTACGGCCGCTGCCGGCCGCCGTTCCCGCCCAGCTGCCGTGGTCTCTTCCCGCATCTCTTCCTGCCGCATCTCTTCCTGCCGCATTTCTTCCTGCATTTCTTCCTGCATTTCTTCCCGCATCTCTTCCTTCGTCCGCAGCTGCGGCCGTATCATAAGCGCCTGCGCCTGTATCCGGCCCTGTGCCCTGTCCTTTGTCCGGTCCTTTTCGTCCGTTGCTGCCGGTATCCATCCTTCGGGCTGCATCCATCCCTTTGAGCATCTGGCTTCTGGCCTCGTCGAGCGCGAAATTCACCGTGTCCGAAATCGTTCTGTTCAATTGTTTAAAATCCATGGAATCTATGGCATCCTGCACAGAATCCCTGATTTGATCTCCTAAATTTGAAAAGTCTTTATTATCCATAAACAATGGCCTTTCTCCATATGCATTCAACATTTGCATCCTTCATAGCACTACCTATCATATCATGAATTGAGCCCATTTACAATTTAAAATAGGGCTACTTCCCGGAAAACCAGAAAGCCCGCGGCCAGGAAGAGAGGAACAAATTTTTTCTTCCTCTCCCCCCGGGCCGCGGGTCTCCGGGGCACCGCCCCTCCGGTCACATGCGCTTACAGGATGTGCCCCTGCTGCTTCATCACTTCGATCACCTGATCCACGTGCTTCTCACACGTCTCCAAATCGGCCGCCTCGACCATGACACGGACTACCGGCTCCGTGCCGGACTGGCGGAGCAGGATTCTTCCGCTGTCTCCGAGAGCTTCCGTCACCCTGGAAACTTCTGCCTTCACCACGGCGTCGTCCTGAGCCGCTGCTTTATCCTTCACACGGACATTTTTAAGCACCTGTGGATAAATCTCAATCTCAGAAGCCAGCTTCGCCAGGCTCTCCTTCTTCTCCAGCATGACTTCCATCACCTTTAAGGACGTTAAGATACCGTCGCCCGTGGTGGCATGCTTGCTGAATATGATATGGCCGGACTGCTCGCCGCCCAGACAGTTACCATAAGTTACCATGTTCTCGTAAACGTACTTGTCACCGACCGCCGTCTTTTCGTAGCCGATTCCTTCTCGGTCCAGCGCCTTGTATAGGCCGAAATTGGACATGATGGTGGTAACCACCTTGTTATTCTTTAACGCGCCCTGCTCCTTCATGTACTTGCCGCAGACGAACATGATCACATCGCCATCCACGACATTTCCGTTCTCATCTACCGCGATACAGCGGTCCGCATCGCCGTCGTAGGCAAATCCCACATCGGCTCCGATCTCCTTCACGAACTCCTGCAGCACCTCGATATGGGTAGACCCGCATTTTGTATTGATATTCAGGCCGTCGGGACTGTTGCTGATCACATGAGTCTCCGCTCCCAGAGCGTCGAACACGTTCTTGGCAATGGCAGAAGCGCTGCCGTTGGCACAGTCTAACGCCACCTTCTTATTCTTAAAAGAACGGGTAGCAATGGAAATTAAGTATCCGATATAGCGGTTTCTGCCGGCGGCAAAATCAACGGTTCTTCCAATCTTATCCCGTTTAGCCAGCGGAACCTCAGGAGTCTCCCCATCCAGATATTTCTCGATCTCAACGATTACGCTCTCTTCCAGCTTCTCTCCGTTTCCATTAATTACCTTAATTCCATTATCGTAATAAGGATTATGGCTCGCTGAGATCATGATGCCGCAGTCGAAATCCTCTGTGCGGACTACATAAGACACACTGGGAGTCGTCGTTACGTGAAGCAGATAGGCATCCGCTCCGGATGCGGTTAATCCCGCCACCAGGGAATACTCGAACATGTAGCTGCTTCTTCTCGTGTCTTTTCCGATGACGATCCGACATACATCGCTCTTCTTCCTCTGTCCGTAGTACCAGCCCAGAAAACGTCCTACCTTAAAAGCATCTTCTACTGTCAGCGTTACGTTGGCTTCCCCTCGGAAACCGTCAGTTCCAAAATACTTGCCCATATTTTTATCTCCTCTTTTCAATACTGGCTTACTGCTAACTGATTTTCCAGAATCAGAATGTACTATAGCACACATGTTTCTATTTTTCAATTAAGTTTCTCTTATTTCGATCCACGTCTGAACTGTTATAATTTTACAGACCGCCGCTGAGACTATTCTTCCGCGACCTCATATGCGTACAGAATCGTTCTGGCGTCGTTAAATTCATAACTGCAGGTGATGAAGGACCAGAGCTGCTCCAGCGGTTTCTCCGGGATCTGTGCAAAATCACAGCCCTTCGTCATCTCTTCCACATACGCCTGGAAACTCTCCTCCGTGGCAAACTTCGTCTTCCGTCTCATGCCGGTCGGTTCCGTGTAAAGCACAGACATGGGGCGTAAATGGTATTCGCGCTCCGGAGTATAGACGGTGATATCCTGATGTTCCTTGAAATATTCCTCATCCTTATACTTTACGATGTCTTTGAACATGCTTCCATTCTTCATATTGTGCCCATAAATTATATTATGCCTGCCGGAAAAATCAGGTTCACTCTCATAATCAAGATATATGGCTCCGGCCACACTTTTTTTGCCCTCGAAGTCCGTATTTAAGTAAGTTTCATTATTTCCGGTCTGAACGATAGGGTAATCAATCTCAGTCCCCTCGACTTTAAGCCATCCTACGATGTCCGGATTGATCTTTCGCAGCTCGTCAAACTGGATGGGTGACACGTAAGGCGCCTCTGTCTCTTCCGTCTCGGCCTCGGTCGAAATCTCGGTCGGTGCTTCTGTCTCTCTGGCCAGTTCCGCAAGACTCTCATACTCCCGCTCAGCCGCAGCCCGTACCTGGTAATCCACATAAGTTTTTATTCCCGCTACCGCCGCCAGCACCACGGCCAGCAGTAGGAGGACCGATGCA
>ENA-ORTL01001081-ORTL01001081.1-human-gut-metagenome-genome-assembly--contig:-NODE-1081-length-11905-cov-4.01215_pt1 | contig 11905 bp, 8 predicted proteins | sample MGYA00241916_ERZ509196 | MGnify/ENA primary metagenome ERZ509196 (study PRJEB26280, sample SAMEA2338844) | human gut metagenome | biome: human gut; feature: human-associated habitat; material: faeces...
AAAGATGTTACAAAAGCCCAGGCAGATGCGGCAAGAGAAGTATTAAAAGATGCAGAATGCGGACTTTTAAGAGATGCCGATAAATTACGTATCTTAGAGGTTTGTGCAGAATATGAAGCAAATAAAGACCATTACTCAAAAGAAAGCTGGGAAACATTTAAACCGGTACTTGAAAGTGTAAGCGCTTTTGCAAAAGACGATGCACAGACAGATAAAATGACAATCCAGACAGAGAGAGTAAAACTGGATAAAGCAGCCAGAGAGTTGGTTGAAATTGAACCGTTAGACAGCACAGTTATTCCTGATGAAGCTCTTTTAAATGCAGTTAAAGAACAGACAGGAGCTGCTTCTTTAGAAGAAGCTGTAAAATATGACGGCGAGCTTGATTTAACAAATCTTGAGGTAAAAGACCTTACAGGTCTGGAAAAACTGGAAAACTTAAAAGGACTTGTTTTAACAGGAACAAAAGTAAAAGAAGTAAATGGTAAGAACTTACCAAAAACTTTGGAAAAATTAAATATGTCAGGTTGTGCAGAGCTTGAAACTATTGATTTAAGCGCAGGCGGATTTGCGAACCTGAAAGAAGCTGATATCAGCGGATGTGAGAAATTAGTTCTTGTGTACATGAATTCCTTAGGTCTGGAGAAATTGGATGTTTCTAAAGACGGTAAATACGAAAAGGTATATGCAGTTGATTTAAGCAGAAACAAATTAGATTTCAGCAAAGAAACACCGGAAGGTAAATTTGTAAATAAAGTAGAGGAAAACTTAAAGAAAAATCCTCCAAAGGCTTTATACAAATATAACAATGTTTCAACAGGAAAAGATATTACTGCAGATGAGATGGCAGGACGCCATGAAGATCCGAAGGTTATGGTAGACGGTAACAAGGCACAGTTGTCCGGTGGATATTATTTGGATAACAAAGGAACTGCAACGATTAATCTCGGAAAAGTTGAAGATATCTCCAAAGTAGCTGTTACTTATAAAGAAAAAGAATTTGCTTCCGAATATAAATGGGAGTATTCCGAAAACGGAAAAGATTTCAAAGAACTGGTAACTGTATCTGACAATGAGAAGCCAAATGCAGAAAACGTTCTGGATAAAGCGGTGAAAGCACAGTATTTGAGATATACAACTGTGAATAAGGGCAAAGGTGAAGCTGTTATTCTGGAATTAGAAGCTTTCACAAAGGAAGAAGTAGAAAGTGGAGTAAAATATACAGGACAGTCTCCTTTACTTACTGCTGATTATAAAGATATTCCAACAGAAATCCAGCTTGCTCAGGGCAGTGATGCAGTGAGAATTCAGGATTACATGGACAAATGTTATAAAGAAGCAAAAACAGTAAGAGGCACAGCAGCTTCTGCATTAAAAGACCAGAAATGGCTTGCTGAGGATTATGACATTGACGCTATGACAAAAGTACCGGAAGGTATGCAGGTTGTAATCACAGATGCAGACGGAAACGTTTATGAAGATCCGTTTAATCCGGAAAAAGCAGGAACTTATACTGCAAAATTCATGTCACAGGATGAAACAGTTCTGGCAACTATGACAATTAACGTAGGTGAAGAGACAGAAGAAAAAGAAGGCTGGGTTGAGACTGAAAATGGTTGGTTCTACTATGAAAACGGTCAGAAAGCAACCGGTTGGAAAGTCGTTTCCGAAAGATGGTATTACTTTAATGAAGAAGGAATTATGCAGACCGGCTGGGTATCTGTAAACGGTCACTGGTATTACATGGATCAGTGGGGAGCAATGTGCACCGGCTGGGTATCCGTAGACAATCACTGGTATTACATGGATCAGTGGGGAGCAATGTGCACCGGTTGGGTATCTGTAAATAATCAGTGGTATTATATGGACCAGTGGGGAGCAATGTGCACCGGCTGGGTATCTGTAAATGGCCAGTGGTATTACATGAACGAAAGCGGAGCGATGGCAACCGGCTGGGTATCTGTAAACGGTCAGTGGTATTATATGGACCAGTGGGGAGCAATGTGCACCGGCTGGGTATCTGTAAATGGCCATTGGTACTATATGGACCAGTGGGGAGCAATGTGTACCGGTTGGGTACTTGTAGGTAATGACTGGTATTATATGAATACAGACGGAAGCATGGCAACCAGTCAGTGGATTGGCGGCTATTATGTAGACGCATCCGGAAAGATGGAATAAAGTACAAAAATTTAAAAGAGATTAAATCTTAATTGAGAGGAGCTGTTACTTCGATGATGAAAATCGTAAAGTAGCAGTTCTTCTGTTTTAAAGGATTTTTTCGCTTCTGAAACGCTTTGTTCTTGTGTTAAAAGAAGGAAAGTGTTACAATAAAGATTAGTAATGTTAAAAGTAGAGAGTTTTAGGAGTATATCATAATGAAGCTGATTGAAAAGGTTTTTGGAACACATAGTGAAAGAGAATTAAAACGTATTACTTCCCTTGTAGACAAAATCGAAGCGTTGCGTCCTACTATGCAGGCGTTAAGTGATGAAGAACTGCGGGGAAAGACGAAAGAGTATAAAGACAGACTTCAGGAGGGAGCAACTTTAGACGACCTTCTTCCGGAAGCGTTTGCCACAGTACGAGAAGCTGCAAAGCGTGTACTTGGTATGGAGCATTACCGTGTACAGTTAATCGGTGGTATCATTCTGCATCAGGGACGTATTGCGGAAATGAGAACCGGTGAAGGTAAAACCTTGGTATCCACACTTCCTGCATATTTAAACGCATTGGAAGGAAAAGGCGTACATGTTGTAACCGTCAATGACTATCTGGCTCACCGTGATGCTGAGTGGATGGGAAAGGTACATGAGTTCTTAGGTCTTACCGTGGGTGTTGTATTAAATGACATGAAAAATGATGAAAGACGTGAACAGTATGCCTGCGATATTACTTACGTAACAAACAACGAGCTGGGATTTGATTACCTTCGTGATAACATGGTTATTTATAAAGAACAGCTTGTTCAGAGAGATTTGCACTATGCAATCATCGATGAGGTCGACTCTGTATTGATTGACGAGGCACGTACCCCTCTGATTATTTCAGGACAGAGCGGAAAATCTACAAAGCTCTATGAAGTATGCGATATTTTGGCAAAACAGTTAGAGCGTGGTGAAGCCAGCGGTGAAGTTACAAGAATGACAGCAATTATGGGCGAGGAAATTACAGAAACAGGTGATTTCATTGTCAATGAAAAAGATAAAATCGTAAACCTTACAGAGCAGGGTGTAAAAAAGGTAGAAAAATTCTTCAACATCGAAAACTTAGCGGATCCGGAAAATCTGGAAATCCAGCATAATATTATTCTTGCTCTGCGTGCTCACAATCTGATGTTCAGAGATCAGGATTATGTGGTAAAAGATGATGAGGTTTTAATCGTAGATGAATTTACCGGACGTATTATGCCGGGACGCCGTTATTCCGATGGTCTTCATCAGGCAATCGAAGCAAAAGAGCATGTAAAAGTAAGACGTGAAAGTAAAACTCTTGCAACCATTACTTTCCAGAACTTCTTTAATAAATATAAGAAGAAATCCGGTATGACAGGTACTGCCCTTACAGAAGAACAGGAATTCAGAGATATTTACGGCATGGACGTTATTGAAATTCCTACCAACAGACCGGTAGCACGTATTGATAAAGAAGACGTGGTATATATGACAAAGAAGGAAAAGTTCCGTGCAGTTGTAGAGGCTGTAAAAGAAGCGCATGCAAAACAACAGCCTGTACTGGTAGGTACAATTACTATTGAAACATCTGAGCTTTTAAGCCGTATGCTTACAAGAGAAGGAATTAAACATCAGGTATTGAATGCGAAATTCCATGAAAAAGAAGCGGAAATCGTAGCGCATGCCGGTGAAGCAGGAAATGTAACCATTGCTACAAATATGGCAGGTCGTGGTACGGATATTAAGCTGGATGATGTTTCCAAGGAAGCAGGCGGTCTGAAAATTATCGGTACAGAACGTCATGAGTCCCGCCGTATTGACAATCAGTTAAGAGGTCGTTCCGGACGTCAGGGTGACCCGGGTGAGTCATGCTTCTATATTTCTCTGGAGGACGATTTAATGCGTCTGTTTGGCTCCGAAAAGCTTATGACGATGTTCAAATCTTTAGGTGTTGCGGAAAATGAGCAGATTGAGCATAAAATGCTGACAAGCGCTATTGAAAAAGCACAGAGAAAGATTGAAGGAAACAACTACGGTATCCGTAAAAATCTTCTGGAATATGACCAGGTAAATAATGAACAGAGAGAAATTATTTATAAAGAGAGACGTATGGTGCTGGATGGAGCGAATATGCGAGACTCTATTTATAAAATGATTACCGATACAGTGGAGCATGCAGTAGATATGTGCTTTTCTGATGATGTGGATCAGGAAGAATGGGATTTAAACGAATTTAATTCAGTGCTTCTTCCGACTATTCCTCTGAAGCCTTTAACTTTAGAGAAAGTAAAAGGCGTAAAGAAAAATCAGCTGAAACAGGAACTGAAAGAAGAAGCTGTAAAGCTTTACGAAGAAAAAGAAGCAGAATTTCCGGAGGCAGAGCAGCTGCGTGAACTGGAGCGTGTTATCCTTCTGAAAGTTATCGACCAGAAATGGATGGACCATATTGACGATATGGATCAGCTGCGTCAGGGAATTGGACTTCAGGCTTATGGACAGAGAGATCCGAAGGTAGAATATAAGATGCAGGCTTATGAAATGTTTGACGGTATGATTGCGGCAATTCAGGAAACAACGGTAAGACTGCTGTATCATGTACGACTTGAGCAAAAAGTAGAGCGTGAGCAGGTTGCTCAGGTAACGGGAACAAATAAGGACGACTCCGGTCCGAAAAAACCGGTGCAGAGAGTAGAAAAGAAGGTCTACCCAAATGATCCTTGTCCATGCGGCAGCGGTAAGAAATATAAACAGTGCTGCGGCAGAAAATCAATCTGATAAGTCAGCGATACAGACTGCTGTGGGAAAATAGTTCCACGGCAGTCTTTGTGTTTTTGCATAGAAAAATGCGGTCTATGCAATTAAAGGAGGTAAAATGCTATGGGACAGATGGTAGATTTCACCATGGAAAGAGAAGGGCTTGTAAAAGAAGGAGATAGAGTAGAATTAAAAGAAGATCAGGCCCTTACCATGTCCGGGATGATGTATTATTATACAATTAAACCTGCGGTGGCTATGTCCAGTAATCTGAAAAAGCCTTTAAAAGCATTGACGGGAACTGTGGCAAAGGTAGAACCACAGGTGAGTATCTATATGGTTACGGTAGAAATTGATGAGGAATAGGAGGAAAAAGCTTTGGTAGAATTAGATCAGTTTAAATATACATTAAATGGTTATACAGAGCCTTTAAAAGAGGTCAGAGACTCTCTTGATTTAGAGAATAAGGAAAAAAGAGTAGAAGAGCTGGAAAGAGAAATGGAAGCTCCGGGATTTTGGGATAACGCAGAGCGTTCCCAGAAGATGATGAAGGAACTCAGCGCCTTAAAGGGAGATATGGAAATTTATCATAAGCTGCAAAACCAGAAGGAAGAAATTGAGCTGATGATTGAAATGGGATATGAAGAAAACGACCCTTCCATTGTCCCTGATATTCAGGAAATGTTAGACGAATTTATACAGGATTTTGAGCATATTCGTATTAAGACATTATTGTCAGGGGAATACGATAAGGATAATGCCATTGTTACCCTTCACGCAGGAGCCGGCGGAACAGAGTCTTGCGACTGGGCAAGTATGTTATATCGTATGTATCTGCGCTGGGCAGACAGACAGGGATTTAGCACAGAAGTGCTGGATTATTTGGACGGAGATGAAGCAGGAATTAAATCTGTTACGTTTCAGGTAAACGGGGAGAATGCCTACGGTTACTTGAAGTCCGAAAAGGGTGTACATCGTCTTGTTCGAATTTCACCTTTTAATGCAGCAGGAAAGCGTCAGACTTCTTTTGTATCCTGTGATGTTATGCCGGATATTGAAGAAGACGTGGATGTGGAAATCAATCCCGATGATTTGCGAATTGATACCTACCGTTCCAGTGGTGCAGGTGGTCAGCATATCAATAAAACTTCTTCTGCTATTCGTATCACGCATCTTCCAACAGGAATTGTGGTACAGTGTCAGAATGAACGTTCTCAGTTCCAGAATAAAGATAAAGCAATGCAGATGTTGAAGGCAAAGCTGTATCTTTTAAAACAGCAGGAAAATGAGAAAAAGCTTTCCGGTATTCAGGGTGAGCTGACAGAAATCGGATGGGGAAATCAAATTCGTTCTTATGTTATGCAGCCGTATACCATGGTGAAAGACCATCGTACAAACGAAGAAACAGGAAATGTAGATGCGGTGATGAACGGAAATATTGATAACTTTATCAATGCTTACTTAAAATGGGTTGCCTTGGGGAAAACAGAAAAATAGTTGCTTGCTGTCTGAAAGTGTGATAATATCTTTTGAAGACGTACAAATGTATTTTTGGAAAGAACAAGGGAAAAAGATGAAAGATAACAGAAGATATTTTGTGGTAACAGAAAAAGCCGTACCGGATGTACTACTGAAGGTTGTAGAGGCAAAAAGGCTTTTAGACATTCAGCAATATGATACTGTTCAGGAAGCAGTGGAGGCAGTGGGAATTAGCAGAAGCTCCTTTTATAAATATAAGGATGATATTTTCCCATTTAAGGAAAAGACGAAAGGACATAATATTACGTTTATTATTCAGATGGATGATGAACCGGGACTTTTGTCAGCGGTGCTTCGGGCAATCGCACAATTTCACGGAAATATTCTGACTATACATCAGAGTATTCCCATGAACGGAATTGCCAGTCTTACGCTGAGTGTGGCAATTTCCGCAGTAGAGGGAGACGCTGCTGCAATGATGGACAATATTGAGCATATTAACGGAGTACATTATTTGAAGATTTTAGGCAGAGAATAAGAAGGAGTGAGGGTATGAAATATGTTGTGGTGTTAGGCGACGGAATGGCAGATGAACCCTTAGAGGCGCTTGGGGGAAAGACACCTTTGGCTTATGCCAAAACACCTGCCATGGATTTACTGGCAAAGACAGGTGATATCGGAATGGCAAGGACTGTACCGGAGGGAATGAGTCCGGGAAGTGACACTGCCAATTTATCCATTATGGGATATAATCCGGAGATTTATTATTCAGGTCGTTCTCCGTTGGAAGCATTGAATATCGGAGTCAGTATGGAAGAGGGGGATGTGGCAATCCGTGCCAACCTTGTAACTCTTTCAGAGGAGGAAGACAATTATGAGGAAAGACATCTTTTAGACCACAGTGCAGATGAAATCAGCACAGAGGAAGCTTCTGCTTTGCTGGAGGCAGTAAAAGAAGGACTGGAAAATCAGGAGTTTCAGTTTTATGCCGGAACCAGTTATCGTCATTGTCTGATTTGGAAACATGGAAATGTTGTACCACTGACACCTCCTCATGATATCAGAGAACGGGAAATTAAGAATTATCTGCCTGATGAGGAGCTTTTGCTTGCTATGCAAAAGGAGAGTTATAAAATATTAGAGAATCATCCTATCAATCAAAAGAGGAGAGAAAAGGGATTAAATCCGGCGAACAGTCTTTGGTTCTGGGGAGCCGGAACTAAACCGTCACTGTCTTCTTTTGAAGGGAAATTCCACAAAAAAGGTGTTATGATATCAGCAGTAGATTTGTTAAAAGGTATTGCTGTGGGTACAGGCATGAAAAATATTTCTGTGGAAGGGGCAAACGGAGGACTTCATACAAATTATGAGGGAAAGGCTCAGGCTGCCCTTGATGCACTTTTAAAAGAGGGATATGATTTTGCTTATATTCATGTAGAAGCACCGGATGAAATGGGACATCAGGGAAGTGTGGAGAAGAAAATACAGGCGATTGAATATCTGGATGAAAGGGTAATTAAGCTTGTAAAAGAAGGCTTGGAGAAGTCGGGAGAGGATTATCGTCTTTTGATTTTGCCGGACCATCCAACTCCTATAAAAGTGAAGACACACACGGCAAATCCTGTTCCATATCTGTTGTACGACAGCAGGAAAACAGAGGAAACAGGAAATTGTTACAGTGAAGAGGCAGGAGCTCATTTCGAACCGGTAAAAGGGCATGAGCTTTTGAAGATTTTATTTGAAGAATAAGAAATAGAAAAGGGCTGATACAGACAAACGCTTTTTATTTGCGTTTTCTATATCAGCCCTTTTCTTTATAGGTCATTCTTAAAAACCGGAATTATTTTCATTCGGATTTTCTTCTATGGTCATTGTTGGAATTTTACTTGTCGGTGTATTATCCGGTGTATTTAATTCGCCGATAATATCACGATAAAAGTTTGCCATAGTCATATCCATATATGGAGCAAGCCATATCATTCCAATGTAGCAGGTAAGCACGGAAAGGAATGCCAAAGGAAGAAAGCTGAGAGTAATATAAAGGGAGCGCCCTTTATTTCCTTTCATCAGGCGAATACTTTCTTTCATGGAGTCCATAGCACCCATCTCCGGATGATCTAATAAAAGGTAAGTGCTGAGACCTAAAAATAAGTCAATAATTACACTGATAATAAGGTCAAACACAGAGAAAAACAAAATAAAGGAAACAGGAATGTCACTGTTCATGGACATGAACATAACAGGCAAACCTGTGACAAAGCCAATTCCTGCAATGACTAATCCCACAATTAAGAAGCGGTCTGCATTATGATGAAAAACGTATAGCATATCTTTCATGGAATAAGCTTGTTTTCTGCTGATATTTAAAGTCATTTTTGTAATTCCCGCACCAAACAGGGAGATAAATAAGGAAACCGCATAGGTGAGAAATTCGCTGGTTATTGTACCTGTAACTGTGGTAGTGTTTGTGAAAAAGGTGATGAAAAATATTACTATAAAGCTAATGACACCTAAAATTATGTTGGCTCCCATAGGAAGTCCCCAGTTGCCGTCCAGCGCTTTTCTGGAAATGGCTTTTAATTGTGATGATGTATGTTTCATGAAAATAACCTCCTGTCTTAGATAAAATATGTGGTAAAATATATTCTATCAAATATATTTTCATTATAACATAGTAGGTGGAGAATACAATAAAATTATGAAGAAAAACAGAGACGTTAAACTAGAAAAAAATATATATGCAGCAGGGTGGCTTTTACTTTTGGTAGGCATTATTCTGCTGGCAGTAAAACGGATTTTTCCTGCTGATTTTGCGCTGCCGCCCTGTGTTTTTCACAAATGGACAGGATATTATTGCCCCGGATGCGGCGGAACAAGAGCAGTAAAAGCTCTGCTAAGAGGTGATGTCATAGGCTCTTTCTTCTATCATCCTGTGGTGCTTTATGGAGCTGTTTTATATGGATGGTACATGCTTTCGCACACCGTTGAGTATTTGTCAAAAGGCAGGCTTCGTATCAGTATACCCTATACAGAAAAGTATTTATATGGGGCTGTTTTTATTATTCTTATACAATGGATTTTGAAGAATGGTGTAAAAATAATATGGGGAATTGACCTGATATAAACAGGTAAATTCCCCGTGAAAATACATTTTACATAGCTTATATAAAGTTACCGCCATTGTCTGTTTCAGGCTGCTGGAAGAACTCAGGAGGAAGCTGAAATTCATCAAAGTCCTCATAATAATCAGGAGAATTATTATCGTCTGTAAGAATGTGAATATAATCTCTTAAAAAAGAGCTTCCTTCCGGTGAGAACAGAAATACAGAGCAGAAAAAAATCAAAAAGGCACCGGCAATCGCCAATGTGCTGGCAGAGAGCGCAAGACCTGCTTTCGCAGCGCCGGAACGGGCACGCTCACCCTTTGACAGGCAGGAAAAAAGAATTCCCAAGCTTGACAGGATAAAAAGTAAAAACGGAGCACAGCAAAGAAATACAAGGGAAAGAATTCCCATTACCAAAGATGCTGTGGCAAAGCCGTTGTTTCCCTGATAGAGGGAAGGGGTGGGCGGAATTGGTTCTTGTGGAGGAACAGGCTGATAAGGCTGTTCGTTATTGTAAGGATTTTCCATGGGCTAGACCTCGTTTCTTTTGAATAATCATAGGGTTATTTTATCATGTATTATTTTGTCAGGCAATAAAAAGACATAAAAAAGAGTTTGGCAACTGACAAAGCATGAATTTCTTGACAAATTCCTTACACATTGATAAGGTTGTAAGGTGATAATAGTGAAAAGAGAAAGGACAGTTATATGGATATTATACAGATTATAACTCAGGAATTAAATGTAGAAAAATGGCAGGTAGAAGCTGCTGTTTCCTTAATAGATGAGGGGAATACCATCCCTTTTATTTCCCGTTACCGTAAAGAAGCAACAGGAGCTTTAAATGATGAACAGCTTCGTACTTTATTTGAACGCCTTACTTATCTTCGCAATCTGGAAGATAAGAAAAAACAGGTTCTTTCCAGTATTGAAGAACAGGGCAAATTAACAGAAGAATTAAAGAAGCAGATTTTAGAAGCTCAGACATTGGTTGTGGTAGAAGATTTATACCGTCCATACAGACCAAAGAGAAGAACAAGAGCCACCATTGCCAAGGAAAAAGGTCTGGAAGGTCTGGCAAATATTGTGCTTCTTCAGATGACAGAGAACAGCATTGAGGAAGAAGCGGAAGCTTTTGTTTCTGAAGAAAAAGAAGTAAAAAATGTAAAAGAAGCCATTGCCGGAGCTATGGATATTGTAGCAGAAAGTATTTCTGATGAAGCAGATTATCGTATTCGTATCCGTGAAATGACAATGAAAAAGGGAATGCTTGTTTCTGTTGCAAAGAAGCCGGAAGAAACAACTGTTTATGAGATGTATTATGACCATGAGGAACCGGTATCAAAGGTAGCGGGACACAGAGTTTTAGCTATTAACCGAGGGGAAAAGGAAAAAATTCTGACAGTAAAAATTTCTGCACCGGAAGAAGATATTCTCCGTTATCTGGAAAAACAGGTGATTAAAAAAGATAATAAAAACACAACACCTGTTTTGAAAGCAACAGTGGAAGACAGTTACAGACGTTTGATTGCACCGGCGATTGAAAGAGAAATCAGAAATGATTTGACAGAAAAAGCAGAGGACGGAGCAATTAAAGTTTTCAAGAAAAATTTGGAACAGCTTTTAATGCAGCCTCCAATCGTAGGGCAGGTCGTATTGGGCTGGGACCCTGCTTTCCGTACAGGATGTAAGCTGGCAGTGGTAGATGCTACAGGTAAGGTGTTAGATACTACTGTTATTTATCCAACTGCGCCTACTACACCAGCGAAAATTGCAGCAGCAAAAGAAACTTTAAAAGAAATGATTGAGAAATATAATATTACTCTGTTTTCTGTAGGAAACGGTACTGCCAGCAGGGAATCTGAGCAGGTAATCGTAGAACTTTTAAAAGAAATTCCACAGAAAGTTCAGTATGTAATTACCAATGAAGCAGGAGCTTCTGTATACTCTGCAAGTAAGCTGGCAACAGAGGAATTCCCGAATTTTGACGTGGGACAGAGAAGTGCGGCATCGATTGCCAGAAGACTTCAGGACCCATTGGCAGAGTTGGTTAAAATCGATCCGAAATCTATCGGAGTGGGGCAGTATCAGCATGATATGAACCAGAAAAAACTGGGCGAAGCCCTTTCCGGAGTAGTGGAAGATTGTGTAAATAAAGTAGGTGTAGACTTGAATACAGCCTCTGTTTCTCTGTTGGAATATGTCTCCGGTATCAGCAAAGCCATTGCTAAAAATATCGTTGTATATAGAGAAGAAAACGGTGAGTTTAAAGACAGAAAAGAACTTTTAAAAGTTGCAAAATTAGGACCAAAAGCTTTTGAACAGTGTGCAGGTTTTCTACGTATCCGCGGAGGCAAAAATCCTCTGGATGCAACCAGTGTCCATCCGGAAAGT
>ENA-ORTL01001114-ORTL01001114.1-human-gut-metagenome-genome-assembly--contig:-NODE-1114-length-11318-cov-3.1631_pt1 | contig 11318 bp, 7 predicted proteins | sample MGYA00241916_ERZ509196 | MGnify/ENA primary metagenome ERZ509196 (study PRJEB26280, sample SAMEA2338844) | human gut metagenome | biome: human gut; feature: human-associated habitat; material: faeces...
GTTGGTGCGCTTAAGCGAAGTGTCGGCCGCATCGGTGCTGTTTCAGCAGGAGGGAGAGGCAGAAGCCGAGCCGATGCCGGAAGTGAGGAGACGCTCGCCTCGGAAAGCATCGAACAAGTCAATAACTTAGAGAGTTAACAAATCCTAGCAAGGAAATGAGAGGGCGCAGGAAGCAGCAGTGGGCGGCGATGCTTCTGTTGATGACAATTCAGCCGGAAGCTTGGTCATCAACGGAAGCGCGATTTGCCAAGCCGATAGCAGAGGAACGGGTGGTAGTAAGGGTGATGAGTGCGGAAGAGAGCGTAGCTCAAAAGGTGGGAGGAGAGGCAGAAAAGAAAGGAACCAAGAGAGAGGACAAGGCTGAAATGGAGTCGGGAAAAGAACCGAAAGGAAGCCGATAAAGGTTGTAGTGATTGTAGTAATTAGACCAAAAAGAATTCTTAGCAATTTCCTCGGGTTTTGTTGAGAAGGTCGGGGCTTGGAGCTGAAAAGTTCTAAGCCTAATTTTTTTATTCAGTCCATACAAAAATTGTAACGCTTTGACTTAAAGAGTTCTTGCGGCAACGGAGGAAAAGACACGTTAACTGTTTTTGCTTCAGGGGATCTCTTTGCGAATGGTGCAAATGTTGAAAGTTAGGTGGGAATACATTCGGTAAGGATTTCTCTGGGTGTTTGCGCGTGGAGGGGTAAACTTTAGAATCGTGGTTTTTGTATCTGTATTTGATCTGCCCCTTTACTCCAGTAAAAACAATAAGTAACTAATTGATTTGTGTAAAAAACAAAAATCAGAAGTGTTGACCAGATTCTTAGACAAACAGGAAACCAGTATTGTCTTTTAACATAGGCCACTACGAAAATCGGACACACTCTTCTTGATTCAATCATGAGTGTTGGTCCATCATTAGGATCAATTTCACTGCCTCTGGCCATAGATGTTTCTGAGTTGTTTTCCCTGCTCCTTTCGAAAATAAAAACAGATAAAAGGAGGAGGGGAAATTGCTCAGAAATATTTTTTAACGCTGTGAAAAGGTTAGGATTTTCCATTAAAACACCGCTGCCAAGAGGCTCTTTGTTTACATCTTTGATAACATAGCAGTTAATACGAAAATCAACTCCCGGGGACATTCCAACTTAAGGAAAAACAATGGCCTACAGCGGAGAAAAAGATTCTTTGTTATCACTATTCCAATCGGAACACTCCTTGAGCGCAGCATCGCTTTTCTTGTTTTGTTTCGTTTTATTAAAAAGCCGCATTACTTATTTGTTTCTACCTTAATCGGTCAACACAAATGAGTAATAAAAACTGTTTGTTTTTCTTTTTTGCCTTTGTTCCGGGCTTGAGTACTTCTTTCCTAACGGCAGCCGCGGATAAGGATAGGTGCAGAGATTTAGGTGAAGTTTTTTGTTTAAAAATCCATCGATTCCTAGTGTTCTGTAGATCTGTGTATTTTGGGATTGTTCTTGATACTCCTCCTCTCTTTTCTCCAAAGGGAGACACTTCAGCGGAAAAAATTAAAGAAAACCGTAGCTGCATGTCATCTCTGCTGCCATTTGTTGAAGTGGCTAAAATTTCGCAGCTCCGGAGGATTAATGGCAGAAAAGACCTACCTCACGTCCTTGGAAAAAGTTTGCAAGGGCGCGCAGAGAGGGGGGTTGAGTCTGGAGCAAAACGAAGTGTCAGGAGGCAGAGTAACGGAACAAAAATATACCATCCGCACTTTAAAGATCAACCCACCGGCTCGTCATTATTTTTTTCTTTTGATGCGGAAAACAAGAACAACATAATCGCTGTCTCTTCCACAGCTAAATACCAAGAAACAAAAAAGTCTGATCAAAACAAGAAAGTTTTCTATGCCGCAGCTTTGACGTCAGCACTGTTTGAAAGAAAAGGAGGGGGCAGTAAATTGCTACTTTCGAATTAAAACACAGAAGAGCTTATGAATACTTCATGTTGTCTTCAGAAGGAACAAACTTCATCTCAAACGCTCTTACCGAAAAAACAACCGCAATTCTTAATTGCGACAAATTCACCCTATATTGGAATACACAAAGAGAAAAAATGCTTCTAAGACTATCTGCAATCCTACTTAGCGGTCTCTTAACTTGCTCTGTTGTTTCCGCTGCGGAGCAATCCTATTATTACGGCTGGGCTCTATCAAAGTCTTCTGACCATACAAACGGAGTCTTTAGATTGGAAGGACATCCGGAATGGAAATGCGTAAAAGCGGGGGATAAACATCCGAGGATAAGACTCCTTTGCTACAGAGTAGGGGGGCTTATTTTTCACACTTTTGAGATAGTTTCTTTACCAAAGAAAGGCGCTTTTATCAGCAGAGGAAAAATGGCGGTAAAAAGTGTTTTATACCAAGGAAAACTTAATTGTTCCGCTAAGTCTTCATATTTTACTGAATTGCACTTGTACAGTGGAGAGTTTCTTTCAGGTAAGGTTGTATCAGCATCTCATAAAAGGAGGACCGCTTATCCAAATAAAGGCTCAATAATGTTCTACATCTTTAAAGATGCATGTGAATAAACCGCAGGGTATATTGCAAAGCGGCTAATCAATTTCTGCCTCATTCTTTTTCTTCTTGTAAGAAGTATCAGTAGACGTAAAGGATGGTCCGTTACCGGCGTTAACTCTATTGATTTGAAGGAGAGCTAAGCTCCTCTTAGATATAAAAAGAGCATTTTTGGACCTTCTTAACCGCTAAGCCTAAAGAGGATAAAAATATTGTTTATGTCTTTGTCCGGAGATTGTTATGCGACAGCATAAAATGACCCTCCCACGTTTGCAGACTCAGTGTCGTTGCTGTCATTTTTTTAAGAATAATTACTTTATTTGGTTGTTCAGTTAAGGGTTAGAAATAGAAGAGGGGTTGAAAAAAAACTCAGAAAATGGAGTGTTGCAGCAACCCCCTTGAGTAATGAAAATGAAGTTGTATTAGGGATACATCGAAAGTGCTTAATTTTCAATGAGGTCGAAAATTGGATTTAAAAGAATTCAAAAGGATCGAGAAAGTTGAAAATTTAGAGAAAAATCTTTCACATCAGGTGATTTGGCACCTTCTCCGGAGACATTTAGAGATAGATTCTTATGTGTCAACACCTCGGCATTGAGTCTGAATCTGAGTAGATCCTTACTTGAATAACCACAGTAATGTAAGTTACTTTCACCTCCGAAAAGCCTAAGCTTGGCTTTTTGTCGGTCGAAAAGGCTATGCTCCCAAAAACCTTCTACGCCGAAGCGGAAAGAATCACTGTTATGGAAGGTACGGGTGGCCTCAAACCGTACGCCGAGACCACTGTAAAGAGAGTGAATTAGGGTGTGTCTAAAGCCTAGAGGATAGAGGCCGGACTCTTTAAAGGAAGTACGGACTCCCAGCGCATTTTCTAAATAAGAGGTGGGAGTAAAAACTGCATTACCCAAAGGCATCTTGTATCCTATGGCGCCTCTTAAAGCGCAAGAAGCAATATCGAATTTTCCGGTATGCGGGCTGTACAAACCTTCAAACGACGTGGGGCGTTTGACATTGGAATGTTCGTAACCAAGACGCCCTGAGATAAGCGCAAAAGTCCCTTTCTGTTCTAAAGCTTTGCTTTCTTTGCTGTCAAAAGTCCACAGACCTCGAGCGGAAACAAAAGCTCCTGTAGTTTTTGCACTCCAAGGCAGCTGGCCTGAAGAGGTAGTTTTAGCTTGGTATAGCCCGATAGATATGCCGCTGGTTTCATTAGGAGAAGTGTGAGAGACATCGAAATAAAAACCGCCTAAACGATCTTTAGAAGGACGATATCCATTTTTTCCTCCGAAGCGGGCATTTCCTCCAAAAACTGCTCCTGAGAGGTTAAAGAGAGTATTACCCTCTTCGGTTTGTTTTTTAGCTTTGTTTTCTGTAAGAGAAAACAATAAATTCGATAGTTGACGGCCTCGAAACGCAGAGACAGCCAAAGCTTCACAATAAGGGTCTGAATTAAAAATTTCTAAAGCAGAACCAATTCTTTTTGCGGATTGCATCTCATCGATGAGGCCTAAAAAATCTTCTCCGTCTTTGTCTAACCGACCGTTAGCTAATTTGTCTAATATTAAGGCGCTGTTCTTGGCACCGCGACTAAGTGCGAATTTAGAGTAGGCGTTCGATGAACGATAAACATTAAACGTTCCCATTCCATCAGTTGAAACATTGACGGTTAAGGAGTGGTCGAGCAGGGAAGAAGATGAAATCCGGATATCTGGGTCGACAGTTAACTCTTTCGCACTTATGAAAGAAGGGAGATGATTAGCCGATAAGGTATGAGTCCCGGTGGGAAGAAATCCGCGAGCAATATAGGTTATTTCTCCTTTCAACGATGCGTCTTGCAAGACAACGAGATGATCTGAAGAATTAGAAGAGAATTCAAGCTCAAGCAAACCATCTTTTGATTGGGCATAACGATTAACGGTCAATGTTCCTATACTATTTCCCGGCGAGACGATCCCTCCATTAATTAGCGATCCATTAATCCTTCCTGAGCCACCTAGTCGACCGGCTGCCAGAACCGAGACGTCCGATGCAAAGTATCCATTTGCAAGTAAAACTCCTTCTTCAACTCTAGTCGTTCCCGTAGAGTGATTTGAACCGGAAAAGTTTAAAATACCGAGGCCTCTTTTTGTGAAGACACCTTCTCCTACGATTGTTCCGCCGAAATTATTTAGAAGGCCTTCATTTAAAACCAATGTGAGATTAGATAGCGTCGTTCTGGATTCGTTTAAAAGGTCGCCTTTGTATGCTTCATTAGCTGATCCGAGGTTAATAATAAGATCGCTGTTTGATCCGGTGTCCATCCAAGAAAGGGAAAAATCCTGTCCTAAAGCTTCGATGGTGTTTTTGCCTCGGGTGAATAATTCAACGGCAGAGCCTTCTTCGGATATATAACCCATATCCGGTTTCAAGATCCATGAATCCATACTGGGCAGTAACCCTGTGAACTGATCCACCTGAGAAGTAATGACCACTCCTTCTTGACCGTCCTCTAGAAAATAGCTGACCTCTACATAATAGGACTGGTCTTTTGGCAGAAGAACGAGCCGATCCAATTCTATCGTCCTCATCCCGATTCCTTTTTCTAAACCGCCTTGACCGAATCTGCCGGTTTGTTCACCGATTAACTCAGAATTACTGCTGTAAATCCTGATACTGAATCGAGTGTCTTCAACGGGGTTGAAAAAAGTCACTGATCTTAGAAATTGATTACTGCTCGAACGATGTCGGTTGACGAAATTAAAGTGGGTATTAAAGGTTAAGTAGTCGGAAAAGGCTCCTCCGGAAGCAGTTTCGAGAGTAGTGTATTTAAACCGATCGGTTTCCGGGAGGGCGAGTCCTAAATCAGAGAGGGTCGGATCGTCGTATGGGACGTATAGGTAGCCCTGATCTTTTTGACAAAAATAGCATGAATAATCCGTGCCCCAACTGTTTTGGATGAGCCATGCACCTTTTTTAGAACTTCCAGCGAATTCGAAGTCATCATCCCAACCGACTAAGAGGACCTGATGATTCAGGGGAAGATTTTCATCTGAATTGAGAATCAAACCATCATCGCTGATTTTAAAAAGCGAGTCTAGGTCCTGCGGAACATGAAGAGAGGCAGTCAAGGAGCCGTACCTTTCCAGACTGTCTTTTACAAGTTTTTGAGTTTCTTTGTCGCGGTTTAAAAAGCCTGAAATGATATAAAAGCTTTCTTTTAGAGTCGTAAAACTATCTGAAGTTTCGACAGGCGCAAATTTGAAATCGACGCCCTCCATTTTTTTTAGACCCCATTGAAGCGTACTTACAAAAAAGGGAAGCTCACTGCCTAATTGATTGATAGCAGTTTCAAAAGGATTGTCAAAAACGACGTCCGGTTTTGTGAAAATCTTTGATTCCCAAGCGGTGTCCCGGCTAGGGAATGTTTTTAACCATCCATTGTAAAAAGGATCGAAACGGACCATTGAGGACTGGGTTAATTTTCCTGCGTCTCTAAGAGATCTGTTAAGTTGGTCAGCGGCTGCGGATGCACCTGAAAAGCTCCAGCAAAACATGGTGCTTCCCTGATCGAGGATTGGCTGGGCCCACCAGGAAACATCAGAATTTTTATCCCAAGGATTTTCTCTTCGAGAATTGAAATAGTTCTTATGCGAGGTGTCGATGGGATTGTCGAAAGCGTAGACAGGGCAATGGAATAGTAATGAGAAAGAAGAAACTGCAGTTAAACAGAGAAGAGCAGTTTTGTTCGTTTTGAGGTTTTTCATGTTTTTCGTTATCTATAACGCATAGTCTATTTTTGAAGTCCTCGGTTAGTTATTATATTTGTATTATCTCAGGATATTTTTGATGTGTTCGATAGCTGAAAGGTTTTTTCGATAAAACGAAGCTGTAAGAATCTTCTCACAAAGAAGCCTTAAGTTATTTAGTTAGTATGCTACTTAAATACAAGGTTACGAGTGGATGGTCTACTACTTACCTACATTGCCTTGAAGGAATCCAAAAAGGGTCGATAGGTATTCGTTAACTAAATACTTTCTCGATTGGCCGCAAAACCTGCCGATTTGGAATCGTTTTGAGAATTAAATAGAGTAGTTAGACAGATGATGCGGATCGAACTACTTGTAACTTAGGTGTTTTTTAGCTGTCTTTTGAATTGTTTTAGGAATAAGAGCTTTTGGTCAGTTGTCTTTATTCTTCTTTAGCTAACCTATTAGTTTGTAACTCAGTTTTGACAATTATTCCTGACGGACTTCGGCGTTAGGACATTTTTGAAGACTCGGACTCCGTTGACTTAGGGCCGATTTGGTTGGAGTATGGATTTCGGCGGCTTTTACTGTTGTCCCTTTGGTAATTAGATGAAGAGGGCGTTTTTGTCTTTGAAGACAGTCTAGATGATCAACAAACGGGACATTATATGTTGTAGTTTTTTCTGTCTTTGTCACCTAAACAATAGGGTAGAGGCTTTATGCCTCTGTAGGTACTAGTGTCTACGATTTTTTGATTTCTTGACTTCACGTAGCAGAGGTAAACAAGTCTCCGATAGCTTGCGTCAACTCTTCGATCAATGACTGAACATAGTGGCGGTCGAATTGGTTAAAAGGCTTCAGACAATCGACGATTGGCATGGAAGGGGTAGTTATTGTGATGATGAAAATGAAGGAAGGATTTAAGGAGTGACTTACACCATTGGTTTAACAGCCGAAGACTCTTTCGGACATCTCTGCGAAACCCTTTAGGAGAATTAAAGGGAGCGAGTTTTTTAGGGCAACCGGCGGACGCCCAGCCTTCATAATCCAAAGGTCCGTTGTGACGAAGAGAAGTGATTATGAAAGAGACAAAGGGATCGGGAGCGACCGCCACAGACATTTGACCGTCTTTATTGATCAAAGCCGGCCACAACTTGGAAGTCTTAATGTTGCGGAAATCTGTTTGAAGATTAAAGAAGGGCAGATGCTGTAATGTGTAGAGCACGAAAAGCGCCGCTTTTTGATTGGTTAATCCGAAACGATGCTTAACAACGGATGCCATGCGAATGACGACATCAATGAACGCATAGACAAACGGTTTGTTCGAAATGCCAACAGGAACGTCCAAACCATAGGCGTTCATTCTCTCTTTGCTGATTCCTCGATTCTTGTTTAAGAGTGCTGAAGGAGGATTAGAAAGACTAATTCCGGATTTAATCGCATAACGTTTAGCAAACTCTTCTAATGCTCCGTTCATGTTACTGTCGATCTTCCCCAGAAGTTCGGATGTCCAATCGTAGAGGTCAGGAGTAAGTTCAAGGGCGAGCATCGGGAATTCTTCTTGATGCAAATGCGGTGCGATCGTTTGAAGAAACGACGCCAAATGAGGATTAAGAAGGAGAGGTTCTTTCAAAACCGACAATGCCCGCCAGATACGATGCGTTTGATTTTCCTGAGCCTCTGCTTTGGAGGTGAAAGCGTCTTCTTCTAACAAATGTTCAAAGCGGTTGACGTAACTCAAAAGAGTTTTAGAAGGGAGCAGGAAAGAGAGGGCCGTAAAACAGCGATGCGCTCTGCGGTTCTTTAGATAGAAATAAATGAAAGCCCAAGCAATGACCATCTCCATAAATTTCTGACGAGAGAAAAATCTGGCGGCTTTCATTAGACGATCCTCAAGGTTTGTGTAGAGTACGTTGTCACCATCTGCGTAAGCATTAAGAAGGCGGATACTGTCAGCGGTCGAAGGGAAAATCTGCCTCGATTCTTTGGCAACTCTGCGTAACGGAGCAACTTTAAAGATCGGATACGGAAGATAAGCAGCGATCGTTTCATCAAAATTCGGAACAGAAAAGGCGACAGCAGGCAAATTAAACAAATGGAACCGTTTTATGTCTTCGAGAATGGCGGCATCAAGGGTCGGAATATTAGGCTTCAACCCCGTTTCTAAGCAGATTCGGTTAAAAACTTTACCATCTGATTTCATCATATAATATCTCCTAATATCGAATGAAATAAAATTGAACGACAAATTAATGATCACCCTATATAAGATATCAGGGGATAGTTAGAGCTAAATTTAGGCAGAAAGTTTTAGTAAGCAGACAAAAACACCATTAATTCACAAGAAAAGACGAAAAACTCCCTTGTCTATTTAAATTCTGTTTTCTATTGACTAAAACAATGTTAAAAACAAAACGAAAGGGTTACATTCAATTAACCAAGGGATAATAGTATTTCACTCGTATTACTATTTATTACTCTTGGAGTAAAAAAGTTAGACTACAAGTGAATTAGCGTTACTCTAATTACTTAGAGGGTTCCATTAGTGTTTCGCTAATTTCCATTATTAGTCCATTAATTTCACTGCTATTTCCTAACGTTTTACTTTTGTTACGTTGAGGTCAATAAAGACACCGTCATAAGTTACTTACTAAAAATTTCTAACCGTTATGGTTAGAGGTTGGCAAAAATTCGGCCTTTAGCCGGCTCTCGAGGAGCCGGCCGACCCGGAAAATTAAGAAAGAATGCTCATCGAGCAAGAACCCTCGGACGTATGAAGCTATTTCTTCCGTTTGAATTTGAAGCGAAGGCTCGGCCTCACGGCTTCGGTCAATCGATATCAATCGACGGGCAAGACCTCGAACAAAGATTCAATCTCTTAACTTGTCTTTTCTGCAGTTTGAACCCGAAATCCTGATGCAGAGAAGACTGATTAAATCGCCTTAAACAAATTCAAAACAAAAGAACCGCCTCAGAAAGACGCCTGTCGCCAAACCGTGCAGTCGATCATTAAAGGGGAGGGAGGAGATTCAGATGGGCAATACACATCCTCTTAACCACGTTCTCCTTTACTGACTTTCTGCCGCACCGGGAAAATCCCGGAAGCATCCGTCTTCGGTCTCTCTAAATTTTCCTCTGCGCTTCTTGTCTCCTTACCAGGAAGCAATCAGTGCAATTTCGACACAAGGTCGATTTTTTCCTCAGCACGGCAAACGTCGCCTCGAAGTGTTGATCTCGGGAAGCAAGATCCGAAATCAAAATTGCTCGTTAAAACTTCTTCCGCGAGGAGAAGTTCACCAGCTTTCCTCCGTCCGGAGCAGGACGTTCAATACGGTGAGGTCAGTTGTTAAGCAGTTCTTAAGAGGAGCGAGCTCTTCTCAAGCACTTCGAAGAATCTTTGTGGAACTTCAAAGATGCTTCGGAATTGATCGGATGAGAGCCTGAAAAGTTCATCCTGTTTCCAGACAATTTTCCGATCCGTCTGTTTAGGTCTTTTAATTGACCTTTTACAAACGGCCGTGAGTTCAAATTTAAAAGTTTTACCTTCTGAATTTAGCGCCGGTCTCAACCGGCATTACCCTCGGTCTTGTTTTTTGAGCTTTCGCTCAATTGCTGATTCTTTCTATTAACCATTATTAAAAAGAGAGAATCAGAACAAAAAACGGACCACAGATCATCTATTGATTTTCTGGAGTTTTTCTTCGGTTCTTTTTCGAAGAACCTCAGAAGTGTTCCTTGTTGAGGCGTAACTCTACAGAGGTTGGTTTAAGCGGTCTATGTGGCCCTTTAGCACATAACTTGTAGTTTTTAGTAGGATTTTTGGTTATTTGGATAATTAAAAACCGTGAGGTTCTTGGAAGGTTAAGGAGGGGAGGAATAGAAACAGTTCTACGCTTCGACTTTACTTATAAATACATTTCTTGCAATGAATTACTTATATTGTTGTTATATATATGTACAAACTTCTTAATTAATTCTGTAAAAACATAAAGTTAAGTTGTATTAGTGGTGCTGAGATTGAATGAGGAACAATGTTAATAAATTAACTAGAGACGGCGAGTATCGTTGAAAATTTATGTTCTATTAATTCAAATGAAACAATTAATTCTCACCTGAAGATTAAATCGTACTGGTTTTGTTTGCACTCTATTTACCACAGGCTCTTTCATGTCTTCCTAACAGAGCTGTGAGTCAAAGATAAGACCATTAAAGCATTTCCGAAATGGATCAGAAAGGTTAAAAGGCAGGGCATTCATGGTTTAGGATAAGTTAAGAGATAAGCAGAAACAGTCCTCGCAATTCCTGTACCTTTAATGAAAGTGAACGTTGGAATGAATATCTAAATGATTACTTCGGAATTAGTTGCGGATCCAGCATTGAGAGTCAGATTTGCAGGTGTTAAGAAGATAATTCGTCAAATAATCAGTTGTGTACAAAGATAGATAAGCAATCTGTAGTCATTATTCCAATGATGTTGTCTGCTTTTCGTTGTGACAGAGCGTGTTGCTGTTGGAGATAAAGAGAAAACTAGTGAGTGTGTTCCTTGGAGAAATTGAATAAAACTTTAGCGTTAACCATTTGAATAGACGTCAATATAATGACCGATCTTAATTTAAGAAATTTAAACGATGGCAACAATGGAGGGAGATTCTCTGAAATCTTAAGTTTTGCTAAATGTTTGCAAAATCATCTCTCCATAAGTAATTTTTTCTTTCTTTTTGGAGCGACAAATAAGTTACTTAGATTCCATTAACACTTTAATCTTGGTTTCTTGACACCAATTCACGAACGACCTTTGTTAATTTGATTAAATAAAAATTAAGAGAAAAATTAAAACACCCCAAAGAGTTTTCTCCTTCGATTGAAATTCGGTTGTTTTCTCTAAGCATCGAAATAAAATCATAGAAAAGGCTGTTGTAAAAATCATACAAAGAAAATTTAGAAATTACATTTAATTAAATATAACTAACTGAATTCTATTGAAAATGGGATTAAAAAGAATGTGATAAAGAAAGGAGAAGAGGGGAAAACACTAATAACTTTAAGTTGTCGAAACGAGAAATAAGAAGGTAAG
>ENA-ORTL01001126-ORTL01001126.1-human-gut-metagenome-genome-assembly--contig:-NODE-1126-length-11087-cov-4.62835_pt1 | contig 11087 bp, 8 predicted proteins | sample MGYA00241916_ERZ509196 | MGnify/ENA primary metagenome ERZ509196 (study PRJEB26280, sample SAMEA2338844) | human gut metagenome | biome: human gut; feature: human-associated habitat; material: faeces...
CGCGTTTTCTTGACACTTTGGGCCGGTTTGGAGTAATATAATAAGATGTAATTTTCTGATTTTGGAACGAGCGAGGAGAGGCCCATGGCGAAAAGCAATTCCCCCAAAAATTACGGAAACGACTCCATTTCCTCCCTGAAGGGGGCCGACCGGGTACGCAAGCGCCCGGCGGTGATCTTCGGCTCCGACGGGCTGGAGGGCTGTGAGCACGCGGTCTTTGAGATCCTGTCCAACGCCATCGACGAGGCCCGGGAGGGCCACGGCTCCCTAATCACCGTCACCCGGTACGAGGATCACTCCATCGAGGTGGAGGACTTCGGCCGGGGCTGCCCGGTGGACTGGAACGAGAAGGAGCAGAAGTTCAACTGGGAGCTGGTGTTCTGCGAGCTGTACGCCGGCGGCAAGTACAACAACAACGACGGCGATAACTACGAGTACTCCCTGGGCCTCAACGGCCTGGGCTCCTGCGCCACCCAGTATGCCAGCGCGTACTTTGACGCGGTGATCCACCGGGACGGCTTTGAGTACACCCTCCACTTCGAGAAGGGCGAGAACGTGGGCGGCCTGAAAAAGGAGCCCTACTCCGGCAAAAAGACCGGCTCCCGCTTCCGCTGGAAGCCGGATCTGGACGTGTTTACGGACATCAATATCCCCGTGGAGTACTACACCGACGTGCTCAAGCGCCAGGCGGTGGTCAACGCCGGGGTCACCTTCCGCTTCCGCAACCAGGTGGGGGGGAAGTTCGAGACCACCGACTTCCAGTACGAAAACGGCATTGAGGACTATGTGAAGGAGCTGGCGGGGGAGAACTCCCTCACCCTGCCCGTGTTCTGGCAGACCGAGCGGCGGGGCCGGGACCGGGCGGACAAGCCCGAGTACAAGGTGAAGCTCTCCGTCTCCTTCTGCTTCTCCAACACGGTGCAGATTATCGAGCACTACCACAACTCCTCCTGGCTGGAGCACGGCGGCTCCCCGGAGAAGGCGGTGAAGTCCGCCTTCGTGAATGGCATCGACGCCTACCTCAAGGCCCAGGGCAAATACCAGAAGAGCGAGAGCAAGATCACCTGGGCCGACGTGGAGGACTGCCTGGTGCTGGTGAGCAACAACTTCTCCACCCAGACCTCCTACGAGAACCAGACCAAGAAGGCCATCAACAACAAGTTTGTCCAGGAGGCCATGACCGAGTTTCTGCGGGCCCAGTTGGAGGTCTACTTCATTGAGAATCCCCTGGACGCAGGGAAGATCGCCGAGCAGGTGCTCATCAACAAGCGCAGCCGGGAGAACGCCGAGCGCACCCGGCTGAACATCAAGAAAAAGCTCTCCGGCAGTGTGGACATAGCCAACCGGGTACAGAAGTTTGTGGACTGCCGGACGAAGGACACCACCCGCCGGGAGCTCTACATCGTGGAGGGCGACTCGGCTCTGGGCAGCGTCAAGCTCTCCCGGGACGCGGAGTTCCAGGGCATCATGCCCGTCCGGGGTAAAATCCTCAACTGCCTCAAGGCCGACTACGCCAAGATCTTCAAGAGCGAGATCATCACCGACCTCCTGAAGGTGCTGGGCTGCGGCGTGGAGGTGCACGACAAGCACGCCAAGGACATGGCCGCCTTCGATCTGATGAACCTGCGGTGGAACAAGGTGGTCATCTGCACCGACGCCGACGTGGACGGCTTCCAGATCCGCACCCTCATTCTCACCATGCTCTACCGCCTCACCCCCACCCTCATCCAGCGGGGGTACGTGTATATCGCCGAGTCCCCCCTGTATGAGATCACCTACAAGGACAAGACCTGGTTCGCCTACTCCGACGCGGAGAAGAACGAGATCGTGGGCGGGGATCTGGCGGGCAGGAAGTGCTCCATCAACCGCTCCAAGGGCCTGGGCGAGAACGAGCCGGACATGATGTGGCTCACCACCATGAACCCGGAGACACGGCGGCTCATCAAGGTCATGCCCGAGGACGTGGAGCGCACCGCCGCCGTCTTCGACCTGCTGCTGGGGGACAACCTCCAGGGCAGAAAAGACCACATCGCGGAGAACGGCTACAAGTATCTGGAACTGGCGGACATCTCCTGACCGGGCATACGGCCACTATATAGGGCGGCTGACCGTTCCAAGCAGCCCCTTTCCCGGGCCGTGCAGCAGTTCAAGGCCGCGGTCAGCCGTCGGAGCGGCCGGAAAGGCCTGTGGCAGTCCGGCTATTACGGCCCTATCATCCGAAATGACGCCGATCCGGCCGAAACCCGCCAATCTATCGCCGACAATCCTCTGAACTGGATTCTGAATAAGGACTGATACCAATGCCCAAAAAGAAGGCCCCCGAGGAGGGGGCAAAGAAGGTAATCAACCCCAACGTCATGGGCCTGCGGCCCGAGGTGCTGGAACAGCCCATCACCGAGACGCTGGAGATCAACTACATGCCCTACGCCATGAGCGTCATCGTCTCCCGGGCCATCCCGGAGATCGACGGGTTCAAGCCCTCCCACCGCAAGCTGCTTTACACCATGTACCAGATGCACCTGCTGGGGGGCACCCGAACCAAGAGCGCCAACGTGGTGGGCCAGACCATGAAGCTCAACCCCCACGGCGACGCGGCCATCTACGACACCATGGTGCGCCTCAGCCGGGGTTACGGGGCCCTGCTCCACCCCCTGGTGGACTCCAAGGGCAACTTCGGCAAGGTGTACTCCCGGGACATGGCCTGGGCGGCCAGCCGGTACACCGAGGTGCGGCTGGACTCCATCTGCGCCGAGCTGTTCCGCGACATCGACCAGGACACGGTGGACTTTGTGGACAACTACGACGGCTCCATGCAGGAGCCCTCCCTGCTGCCCACCACCTTCCCCAACGTGCTGGTGAGCGCCAACCAGGGCATCGCCGTGGGCATGGCCTCCAACCTGTGCGGCTTCAACCTGGGCGAGGTGTGCGACGCCACGGTGGCCTTTCTGAAGAACCCCCAGGTGAACCTGCTGGACCACCTGAAGGCCCCCGACTTCCCCACCGGCGGCGAGCTGCTCTACGACGAGGGGGCCCTTCGGCAGATCTATGAGACGGGCCGCGGCTCCTTCCAGGTGCGGGCCAAGTGGCGCTACCTCAAGGGCGAAAACCTCATCGAGATCTACGAGATCCCCTACACCACCACGGTGGAGGCCATCATGGACAAGGTGGCCGAGCTGGTGAAGGGGGGCAAGATCCGGGAGATCGCCGACATGCGGGACGAGACCGATCTGAACGGCCTCAAGATCACCATCGACCTCAAGCGGGGGACCGATCCGGACAAGCTGATGGCCAAGCTCTTCCGCTCCACCACCCTCCAGGACTCCTTCTCCTGCAACTTCAACATCCTCATCGCGGGCATGCCCCGGGTGATGGGGGTGCGGGAGATTCTGGACGAGTGGACGGGCTGGCGCATGGAGGGGGTGCGGCGGCGCACCTACTTCGTGATGAAGAAGAAGCAGGACAAGCTGCACCTGCTCCGCGGCCTGAAAAAGATCCTGCTGGACATCGACCGGGCCATCAAAATCATCCGGGAGACCGAGGAGGACGACCAGGTGGTGCCCAACCTGATGATCGGCTTCGGCATCGACGACGTGCAGGCCGAGTACGTGGCCGACATCAAGCTGCGCAACATCAACAAGGAGTACATCCTCAAGCGCATTGAGGAGGTGGCCGGGCTGGAGGAGGAGATCGCCGACCTCCAGGACATCGTGAACAACCCCGGCCGCATCAAAAAGCTCATCGTGGCCGAGCTCCAGGCGGTGCAGAAGAAGTACGCCGTCCCCCGGCGGACGGAGATCGTCTATGAGTACCAGACCGCCGCCGCGGAGGACGCGGAGGACGAGACCCCGGACTACCCGGTGCACGTGTTCTGCTCCCGGGAGGGCTACTTCAAGAAGATCACCCCCCAGTCCCTGCGCATGAGCGGGGAGCAGAAGTACAAGGAGGGGGACGGCCCCTGGCTCCAGTGGGAGGCCTCCAACCGGGACGAGCTGCTGGTCTTTACCGACCGGCAGCAGTGCTACAAGGCCCGCCTGAGCGACTTCGACGACTCCAAGGCCAGCCTGCTGGGCGACTTTTTGCCCACCAAGCTGGGCATGGATCCCGGCGAGGGCTTCGTGTGGGCCTGTGTCACCGCCGACTACTCCGGGCACCTGTTCTTCTTCTTTGAAAACGGCAAGGTGGCCCGGGTGGCCCTGTCGGCCTATCAGACCCAGACCCGCCGCAAGAAGCTCACGGGCGCTTACTCCGACAAGTCCCCCCTGGCGGCGGCCTGCCTGCTGACAGAGGACACGGAGATGGCGGTGACCTCCACCGAGGGCCGGGCGGTGGTCTTCCACACCGCCGCCCTCACCCCCAAGACCACCCGCTCCACCCAGGGGGTCAACGTCATGACCCTCAAGCCCAAGTACAAGGTGGCCGACGCCCGCCCCCTGGCGGACACCACCATCGTCAACGCCGCCCGCTACCGGGCCCGCTCCCTGCCCATCGCGGGCATGCTGCTCCGGCCGGAGGACCGGGCCGAGGAGCAGATGACGTTACTGGAATAAGATAAAGAAGGTGTCGGCTATGAATCGTGTCGCAAAGCAGTATGTCCTCCCCTATCTGTGGATCACCCTGGCGTCCGCGGTGTACGCCGTGGGCTTCAACTGGTGCTACGAGCCCAACCAGATCGGCTTCGGCGGCATCACCGGCGTGGGCCAGATCATCAACCACATCCTCCCCTGGGCCCCCATCGGCACCGTGGTCATCATCCTGAACATCCCCCTGTTCCTGCTGGGGTGGAAGCTGCTGGGCGGGCACCTGCTGGTGTCCTCCCTTTACTCCATGTTCATCTCCTCCATTTTCATCGACATTCTCCACATGCTTCACACCTTTGAGCCTATGGAGCCCATTCTGGGGTGCATCTTCGGAGGCGTGATCATGGGCGGCTCCCTGGGCGTGGTGTTTCTCCAGGGCGCCACCACCGGCGGCACCGATCTCATTGCCCGCCTGCTCAAGCTGAAGCTGGCCTGGCTGCCCATGGGGCGGCTGCTTCTGGCGGTGGATCTGCTGGTCATTGTGGCGGTGGCCGTCGCCTTCCGCAACATCTACAGCGCCCTCTACGGCGTGGTGGCCCTGTATATCTCCTCCTTCGTCATGGACCAGGTGCTCTACGGCATGGACAACGCCAAGGTGGCCTATATCATCAGCGACGCCTACGACCAGATTTCCCACGCCATTATTCACGATATGGACCGGGGCGTCACCCTTCTCCACGGCGAGGGCGGCTGGTCCGGGGAGGACAAGAAGGTGCTGCTGGTGGCCTTCAAGCAGAAGCAGATCGTGGCCCTCAAGCAGACCGTCAAGAGCATCGACCCCAACGCCTTCCTGATCGTGTGCGAGGCCCACGAGATCCTGGGCGACGGCTTCCGGGAGTATAAGCACAACGATCTCTGAGCTGTCCAGGGGCGGGAGAACGCGCCCCTGGACACCCCCCCGTCCTGCATATGCCCTGCTTTTTTGCCCGCAGGCGGATAACCCCCTGTGCTCTGTCATTTTACGCTGGAAAGGAGACCTGTTTATGCCCGGTTTTGAGAAGGTACGCAAAAATCTGGAGGCCCACGGCTTCGATGTGACCTGCTTCGACACGGCGGCGGAGGCCGCGGACTACCTGGACCGCAGGCTGGACGGCAAAACGGTGGGGCACGGCGGCTCCATCACCCTCAAGGAGCTGGGCCTTCTCGAGCGGCTCCAGAGCCACGCCGTGGTGCGCAGCCACTGGCTGGGGGACAGCTTCGCAGACGCAGCCGCCGCCCCGGTCTATCTGACCTCGGTCAACGCCCTGGCGGAGACCGGCGAGCTCATCAACATCGACGGCACGGGCAACCGGGTGGCCTCCACCATCTTCGGCCATGAGGAGGTCTACTTTATCGTGGGCGTCAACAAGCTGGCTCCCGACTACGACGCCGCCCTCTGGCGGGCCCGCAACGTGGCCTCCCCCAAAAACGCCCGGCGGCTGGGCAAAAAGACTCCCTGCGCCGTCCGGGGGGACAAATGCTATGACTGCAAAAGCCCGGAGCGCATCTGCCGCGCCCTGGCGGTGCTGTGGGAGAGGCCCACCGGCATCGGCCGGGCCGAGGTGGTGCTGGTCAACGAGCCTCTGGGCTACTGAGGAGAGGAGGGCGTGGCATTGATACGAGGCATGGCGGCGGCGCTGGCGCTGAGCTGCGCCCTGCTGCTCACCGGCTGCTCCTCTCTTCTGGAGAACCCCTATGCAGTGGTGGAGCCGCACACGGAGCGTCCGGCCACGGCCGAGGACTCCTCCGCCGTCCAGGCGGGCACCTATTCCGAGCTGGTCAACACCGTGCTATTTTTTGTCTCCCAGGGGACAGAAAAGGGGCTGATTCAGCTTACCGACGACTATGACGGGGATGTGGAGGAGGATCTCAACCGGGCCTGCCTGGAGGTGGCCAAGGACGACCCTCTGGGGGCCTATGCGGTGGACTTTATCAAAAACGACTGCACCAAGGTGCTCACCACCTATGAGGCCACCATTACCATTTCCTACCGCCGCACCCGGGAGCAGATACGCAGCTTGGTCAACGTCACCGGCACCAGCGCCATCCGGGACGAGGTGCGCGCCGCCCTGGCTGATTTTCAGAGCGAGGTGGCCCTGCGGGTGGGCTACTTCACTGAGAGCGCCGACTCCATTGCCGCCCTGGTGCGGCAGGCCTACTACGACGAGCCCGCCGGCGCCCTGGGCATGCCGGAGTTTACCGTCTCCCTCTACCCCGCCTCCGGCGGGCAGCAGCGCATTGTGGAGATCCTGCTCACCTATCCCGAGGACACCCAGGCGCTGCGTCAAAAGAGCGATGACCTCCAGAGCACGGCAGATGCCCTGGTGCTCCCTCTCCGGCCCCATCAGCTCTCCCCCTCCGCCCGGCAGGCCGAGCTCTTTTCCCTGGTTCGGGAGCACGTCCGCGCCCGGCCGGAGGGCGGTCCCACCGCCTGGGACGCCCTGCTGGGCGACGGGGCGGACAGCGAGGGGCTGGCCCTGACCTTTCAGCTCCTCAGCGGGAAGATGGAGGTTGGCTCCGTTCTGGTGGAGGGTACTCTGAACGGCGAACCCCACTTCTGGAACCAGCTCACCGCCGACGGCGGCGCCCACTATGTCGATCTCACCCGCGACGCCTCCGGCACCACCTATTCCGCCGCCGACCTTCTCTCCCTGGGCTACGTGTGGGAGGGCGCGGAAGAAAATGCAGAAAATTTGAATTAACCCCTTGACAGCGGCGGAACGGTTCGCTATAATATAATCCGTCGCTTGCAGGTGTAGCTCATCTGGTAGAGCGCCACCTTGCCAAGGTGGAGGTAGCGAGTTCGAGCCTCGTCACCTGCTCCAGAAATGAAAACGGGACGGCCGATGGCCGTCCCGTTTTCATTTCTGGATTCCACAGATTTCTTTTATGCCCAGGGCAAACAAATTGCCCCGGTGTCGAAGCGGCGGCCCCCGCTATCGGAACCGTTCAACCGTCAACCCCGTCTTTTTCTCCAGAAAGGCGCGGAGCTCCTCCGGGGCAGCGCCCGTCACCCCCTCTTTATCGCAGAGCTGGCCGTGGTTCTTTCCCAGAATGAGCACCAGGTAACGGTCATTCTCCGCCAGCCGGAGGAGCTTGCTATATTTCCATTGAGTGGCCGCGCCGGCGATTTTGGTTTCATAGTGTTCCTCCAAAAAGTGCACCGTGCACACCTCCATCCCCGGCAGGGCATTCCGCCTGGCAAAGAAGGCGTTGATTGCGTCCTCCCCCAGCAGAACGGCCAGCATCAGGACGGCCACCGCCCCATTGAGCGCCACAGTTCCCCACTCGCCCCAGGAGACCCAGGCCGACAGCAGGCTCAGCACCAGGAGCACCCAGCACCAGACGCGCAGCAGCCGTGAGCGCGTCCTGCGGACGGTTTTACGCAGAGCCCTAGCCAGCGCAGACAGCGCCCTCCGGTCATAAGTGGTACTGCATATGATTTCCATAGAAAAACCTCTCTTTCGTCTGCATGGGTATAGAATAGCAAATATCCCGCGCCGCTGGCAAGAAAGATTTTCTTACGATTCCTTGAAGCCTCTGTAAGAAAGAACCCTATGCTTCGGGCCGCCCGAGCGGGCGGCCCGTTTTTCCGGAAAGGAGTCTCTATGCCAAGCTCTTCCATCGAGGCCCTGGGCCGCCTGATCTCCCGCCAGGTGGCCGGGCACCCCGGCCGCGCCCGCGCCCTGCTCCGCACGGCCTACACCCTGGTGGGGGTACAGATGAAGCACTTCCCGCCCAAAAACGTGCTCCCCGCCCGGTGCGCCATGCAGGGGGACACGGCCCGCTCTATGGCCGCCGCCCTGGGCCGCCCCGGCCGTGCGGCCTGCGTCAACATCTTCCTCCCCTGCGAGGTGCTCCACGCCCTGAACATCCCCCCGGTGCTGCCCGAGGGGCTGTCCTGCTATCTGGTGTCCACGGCGGCGGAGCGGGTGTTCGTGGAGGCGGCGGAGGAGCGGGGCGTGCCGGAGAGCTACTGTTCCTACCACAAAATCCTGCTTGGCCTGGCCGAGACCGGCGTCATGGCCAGGCCCCGGTTCATCCTCAACACCTCCCTGGCCTGCGACGCCAACCAGCTCACCTTCCGCCGGCTGGCGGAGTTCTGGGACGTCCCACGCTTCACGGTGGACGTGCCCTACGCCCCCTCGGAGGAGAGCGTCGCCCAGGTGGCCGAACAGCTCCGGGCCATGGCGGCCTTTGTCCAGGCCCACGGGGGACGCCCCCTGGATGAGGACGCGCTGCGGGCCGCGGTGGCCCGCTCCCGGGCCACCGTGGAGGGCTACCACCGCTACCTGTCCCTGCGAGCGGAGCGCTCCCTCTCTGACGAGATGACCTCCGAGATGCTCTCCGTCTTCGCCACCCACTCCATGCTGGGTTCGCCGGAGGCCCTGCGCTACACCGAGCAGCTCTGCGCCCAGGTGGCCGCCCTGCCGGAGGGGCGGCGGGGAAAGCGGATTCTGTGGCTGCACACCCTCCCCCACTGGCAGGACAGCCTGCGCGCCCTGCTGAACTTCCGCCCCGACGTGGAGATTGTGGGGTGCGACATGGCCCTGGATGCCGATGTGCTCCCCGAGCCGGAGCGCCCCTATGAGTCCATGGCCCGGCGGCTGGTCTGCTCCTCCTTCAACGGCGGTGCGGAGCGCCGGGCGGAGCGGGCAGCGGAGCTGGCCCGCCTCCTCCGGGCCGACGGGGCGGTGTACTTCTGCCACTGGGGCTGCAAGCAGACCTCCGGCGCGGCCCAGCTCGTCAAGCGCCGGCTGGAGGCCGCCGGGTTCCCCACCCTGGTGCTGGATGGGGATGGCTGCGACAGCGGCAACGTGAACGACGGCCAGATGGTCACCCGGCTCCAGGCCTTTCTGGAGCTGCTGGAGGGATGCAGATGATCGGATATACCTGTAAATACACCCCCGTGGAGCTGCTGGCCGCTCTGGGCGGCCAGCCGGCCCTTCTCAACCGGGAGGCTAACGCCTTCTCCCACGCCGAGGCGCTGACCCACAACCACTTCTGCTGCCACGCCAAGGCGGTGCTGGAGGAGTGCCGCCGGGACGGCGTGCGGGAGCTGGTGCTGGTCAACTGCTGCGACTCCATCCGCCGCTGCTACGACGTGCTCCGCGCCCAGGGCGGGCTGGATTTCCTCTTCCTGCTGGACCTTCCCCACCACGACGACGGCTGCGCCAAGGCCCGGCTCCGGGGGGAGCTGGAGCGGCTGGCGGCGGAGTACGGGGCCTACCGGGGCGCCACACTGGACGAAGCGGCCCTCCGGGCCGCCTTTACGCCCCCTGTCCCCCTGCCGGACGGCCCCTTCCTGGCTGTCACCGGGGCGCGGGCCGGGGCGGGCCTGCTGGAGGCCCTGCGGCGGGTCTCCCCCCTGCCGGTGGCCGATCTGACCTGCGGCGGCAACCGGAGCCTGCCGCCCCCGCCGGAGGGGCTGGACGGCCTGGACGGCCTGCTGGACTGGTACGCCGGGGCTCTGCTGGGGCAGATCCCCTGCCTGCGCATGGACGCGGTGGGCCGCCGGGAGGAGCTTCTGAACCACCCCGGCCTCAAGGGTCTGGTGTACCACACCGTTAAGTTCTGCGACTTCTACTCCTTCGAGTACGAGAACCTGCGCAGGCGCACCGCTCTGCCCCTGCTCAAGGTGGAGACCGACTTCACCCCCCTGTCCAGCGGGCAGCTCTCCACCCGGCTGGAGGCCTTTCTGGAGGGGCTGGAGCTCCGCCCCGCCCCTGCTTCCGCCGCCCGGCGGGGGGCCTATGTGGCGGGCATCGACAGCGGCTCCACCACCACCAACGTGGTGGTGCTCGACCGGGCGGGGAACGTGGCCGCCTCCGCCATCGTCCGCACCGGCCCAAAGGCCAGCCAGGGCGCGGAGAAGGCCTTCGCCGCCCTGGGCGGCTTCACCCCGGAGGACATGGCCGCCATCGTGGCCACCGGCTACGGCCGGAACAACATCCCCTTCGCCACCGGGCAGGTGACCGAGATCACCTGCCACGCCCGGGGGGCCCACCGCCTGTACCCGGAGGCCCGGGCCATCGTGGACATCGGCGGCCAGGACAGCAAGGTCATCTGTCTGGACGAGTCGGGCGGCGTGACCAACTTTGTGATGAACGACAAGTGCGCCGCCGGCACCGGACGGTTCCTGGAGCTGATGGCCCGCACCCTGGAGCTGAACCTGGATGAGATGGCCCGCGTCGGCCTGCACTGGGAGCAGGAGCTGACCATCTCCAGCATGTGCACCGTCTTTGCCGAGTCGGAGGTGGTGTCCCTCATCGCGGACAACCACTCCGCCGCCGACATTGTCCACGGCCTGAACCAGTCGGTGGCCGCCAAGACCGCCGCCCTGGCCAGCCGCGCGGGGGCCAAAGGGCCCTATATGATGACCGGCGGCGTGGCCCGCAACCGGGGCGTGACGGAGGCGCTGGAGGCCCGTCTGGGCGCGCCCCTGTGGCTCCCCCCCGAGCCGGATCTCTGCGGAGCCCTGGGCGCCGCCCTCTTCGCTCTGGACAGCATACAATAAAAGGCCGCGGCCCG
>ENA-ORTL01001135-ORTL01001135.1-human-gut-metagenome-genome-assembly--contig:-NODE-1135-length-10933-cov-5.60517_pt1 | contig 10933 bp, 8 predicted proteins | sample MGYA00241916_ERZ509196 | MGnify/ENA primary metagenome ERZ509196 (study PRJEB26280, sample SAMEA2338844) | human gut metagenome | biome: human gut; feature: human-associated habitat; material: faeces...
TAAAATTTATTGTGCACCTGGAAATGCAGGAATCGCAGAGCTTGCAGAATGTGTAGATATCGGTGCAATGGAATTTGAGAAACTTGCTGATTTTGCACAGGAAAAAGAAATCGATCTTACGATCATTGGCATGGATGATCCGCTGGTCGGTGGTGTCGTAGATGTATTTGAGGCCCGCGGTCTGAAAGTATTCGGACCAAGAAAGAACGCTGCGATCCTTGAGGGATCTAAAGCTTTCTCGAAAGATTTAATGAAGAAATATAATATCCCGACAGCAGCATATGAGAATTTTGATGATCCTGAGAAAGCACTGGAATATCTCCGCACAGAAGCCAGATTTCCAATTGTTCTGAAGGCTGATGGTCTTGCACTCGGCAAGGGAGTATTGATCTGTCAGGATCTGAAAGAGGCAGAAGATGGCGTAAAAGAGATCATGGAAGATAAGAAATTTGGAAATGCCGGAAATACCATGGTCATCGAAGAATTTATGACAGGACGTGAAGTCTCTGTGTTATCATTTGTAGATGGAAAAACTATCCGTACAATGACATCCGCACAGGATCATAAACGCGCTCAGGACGGTGATCAGGGATTGAATACGGGCGGAATGGGAACTTTCTCCCCGAGTCCGTTCTACACAGAAGAGGTAGATGAATTCTGCAGGAAATATGTATATCAGCCGACAGTGGACGCAATGGCTGCAGAAGGACGCCCGTTTAAGGGAATCATTTTCTTTGGTCTTATGCTTACACCGGATGGTCCGAAGGTATTGGAATATAATGCACGCTTCGGAGATCCGGAAGCACAGGTAGTCCTGCCACGTATGAAGAATGATATCATTGAAGTAATGGAAGCTTGCGTAAATGGAACACTGGACCAGGTAGACCTTCAGTTCGAGGATAATGCAGCAGTGTGCGTAGTACTTGCAAGTGATGGATATCCTGTAAAATATGAAAAAGGTATCCCAATGTACGGCTTTGAAAATTTCAAAGGCAAAGACGGATATTACTGCTTCCACGCAGGAACCAAATTAAAAGATGGTCAGATCGTAACCAACGGAGGTCGTGTCCTGGGAATCACAGCTACAGGAAAAGACCTGAAGGAAGCAAGAAAAAATGCCTATGAAGCCACAGAGTGGATCACATTTGCAAATAAATATATGCGCCATGATATTGGTAAGGCAATTGATGAAGCATAAATAATTTTGAGGTGCTGCAGTTTCAGAAAAAATGTATTTTGGATGATTACTGTAAAACAGATCAGAAAACAGAAAGGTTTAAAACCGGACCGGACTGTTTTCTGATTTTTTTGTAAATGTTTTTGCATAAATAATATAGGCTATTTTCTTTACTTTTTATGTAATCTGTTATAAAATAAAACAGTGTTGTAAAACAGAAACGTAATCGAACTCCGGACAGCAGGGAAAATTTATGAACAGAAATTATGTAGATAAGAAAATACAGAAGATCATAAAAGAAATGAGACAGAGAGGATAAGAGCATGGGAATCAGCAAAGAAGAAGCAATCAAAGAATTACAGACCAGAGAGGAGATTTTTGTGGCATATTCACAGGCTACAAAGCTTCCGTATGTGAAATGTGATGAAGAGACATTTAATGATCAGGCATGGATTTTTTCAACAGAAGAAGGAATCAAAGAATTCGGCAAAAAAATGCTGGAAGAAAAGGTTCTTCTTATGGGTATGAAATTTACCAAGAAGGATTATCCCAGATTATATGGAACTTTCTATGCAATTGGCGTAAATACAGTTGTATGGGTAGATGGTGAAGATAAAATTGAGATTGATCTTCCTGATATTGCAAAACAGGCAGATATGAGCAAGATTGAGCCGGCTAAGAGACCGCTTCTGAATCCTACACTGGAGCTTTCCGGCATTTACTTTATGCAGGAACTCCGCCGTCCGGTAGAGAAGGATCAGCATGGAAATCTTCGTGAGCTTGAGGAAGAACTAATCGTAAACCTGAAGAAATCCGAATATCTGGTTGCTATGAATGTAGATCCTGAAGATCCTAAGAAGATCAATATTCCGTATCTCAAAAATAAAAAAGAAGAAATTCTCCAGCCTGTATTTACAGACGTTATGGAACTTGAGAAGTTTACAAAAGGTCAGAAGCTGCGTATTGCGAAAGTACCGTTTGCAAAACTTCCGGAGCTGTTAATCGATAAGGCAATGGCTTATGCAGTTAATCCATTAGGCTTTAACCTTGTTCTGAACAGAGAACAGCTCAATAAGATCATTGGCTTAAAATAATCAAGTCATGTAGATGAAATTCAGTTGACAGAAAGAAGATAAAGGGTGTGCATGCTGTGTGAGAACATGGCAGTACCCCCCTTTTTGTTTTGAAAAATAATACAGCAATACGTCTTTCTGTTGCAAAAAATGTTGGTTTGTGCTAGGATATGTGTAACACAAAAAGGAGAAGAAAACGTATGATGATAGAAATAGATTTCAGCAGTGATGAAGCCATTTACATCCAGCTGACCAATCAGATCATCATGGGGATTGCTACGTCAAGACTGCAGGAGGGAGATACACTGCCATCAGTGAGACAGCTTGCAGATACAGTTGGGATAAATATGCATACAGTAAATAAAGCATATTCACTGTTGCGACAGGAGGGATTTGTCACTATCGACCGCAGACGTGGTGCAGTGATTTCTATTGATGTAAATAAACGGAAAGCATTGGAAGAACTGAAACAGAATCTCATGGTGGCGCTTGCGAAAGGATGTTGCAAGAGCGTAAGCAGAGAGGAAGTACATCAGCTTATTGATGAGATTTTTGACGAATATGATGAAAACAGATAGGAGAGGACATGGAGAGACAATTTACCAGACAGGCAGAGAATGCCCTCAAATTGGCAAAGACAACTGCGAAAACCTGTGGACATGGATATATCGGAACAGAACATCTTCTTGCAGGTCTTTTGAAAGAACCTGAAGGCACTGCGGGAAAAGTGCTGCAGGAATTTAACGTAGAAGAAGAAAAACTCAGGGAACTTATCAGCAGCCTGGTTACACCGGTTCAGGGCAATACTGCGGCAGCAGAAACAAAAGATCCCCAGTACAGCCCGAGAGCAAGAAGGATCATTGAACAGGCGAAGGAAGATGCTGAGAGTATGGAATGTCTTTGTGGAACAGAGCACCTGTTGCTTTCGCTTCTGAAAGAGACAGACTGCGTAGCGACCAGACTGCTTTTTACAATGGGAGTAAATATCCAGAAGTTGTTTGTGGCTATCCTGACAGCTATGGGATTTGACAATGATACCATTGCAGAGGAATTTCAGTACGCAAGGAATGCGGGAAACAAAAAAGTGACCAGTACCCCTACGCTGGATCAGTACAGTCGTGACCTGACACAGCTTGCAGCAGAGGGAAAACTGGATCCTGTGATAGGGCGTGATAAAGAAATTACCAGACTGATTCAGATTCTGAGCAGACGTACGAAGAATAATCCGTGTCTGACAGGGGAACCCGGAGTAGGTAAGACTGCCATTGTAGAGGGACTTGCACAGCGCATCGTTATGGGAATGGTTCCGGATACAGTGAAGGATAAGCGTCTTGTTGTGTTAGATCTTTCCGGCATGGTTGCGGGAAGCAAATACAGAGGTGAATTTGAGGAACGCATTAAGAATGTGATCCAGGAAGTAAAAGAACATCAGGGAATTCTGCTGTTCATTGATGAAATTCATACCATCATCGGAGCAGGTGGAGCGGAGGGAGCACTGGATGCTTCTAATATCCTGAAACCTTCTCTTTCCAGAGGTGAGATTCAGCTTATCGGCGCGACTACTCTGGAGGAATACCGTAAATATATTGAAAAAGACGCAGCACTGGAACGAAGATTCCAGCCTGTGACAGTGGAAGAACCATCTTCAGAGGAGACTGTTGAGATCCTTAAAGGTCTGCGTCCATATTATGAGAAACATCATGGGGTAAAGATTGAAGATGAGGCACTTGAGGTAGCAGTAAAAATGTCACAAAGATATATCAATGACCGTTTCCTTCCGGATAAGGCAATTGATATTATTGATGAAGCAGCATCAAAGGTTCAGCTTGCGGGTTATCAGTCAGCACCTGAAATGGAACAATATGAACTGGAACTGAATGAACTTCGTGAGGAGAAAGAACAGGCAGTTAAGACTGCAGATATTGAACGCGCAAAAAAAGCACAGGTACGCCAAAATGAAGTGGAAGCCGAAATGGAGAAAATCCGCATTAAGACTGAACGTAGAAATAAGAGGAAGAAACTTGTTGTAGATGAAGCTGCTGTTGCAGAGACGATTTCTGACTGGACAAAGATTCCTCTTCAGAAACTGACAGAGGGAGAAACCAAACGTCTTGCTCGTCTGGAGAAAGAACTTCATAAACGTGTGATCGGACAGAATGAGGCAGTGAAAGCTGTTGCGCAGGCAGTGAAACGGGGAAGAGTAGGACTTAAAGATCCGAACCGTCCCATTGGTTCTTTCCTTTTCCTTGGACCTACAGGTGTTGGTAAGACAGAACTTTCCAAGGCTCTGGCAGAAGCTGTCTTTGGAAGTGAACAGGCGATGATTCGTGTAGATATGTCCGAATATATGGAGAAACACAGTGTCTCCAAGCTGATCGGTTCTCCTCCGGGATATGTAGGATATGAAGAAGGCGGCCAGCTCAGTGAGAAGGTCCGCAGAAATCCGTACAGTGTATTGCTTTTTGATGAGATTGAGAAGGCACATCCGGATGTGTTTAATATACTTTTACAGGTGCTGGATGACGGTCATATTACAGATGCACAGGGAAGAAAAGTCGACTTCAAACAGACGATTATTATTATGACTTCCAACGCAGGGGCACAGGCGATCATGGAACCGAAACGTCTGGGATTCATGTCTGATAATGATGAGAAGAAAGACTATGAACGAATGAAAGGCGGTGTGATGGAAGAAGTGCGCCGGATTTTCAAACCGGAGTTCCTGAACCGAATTGACGATATCATGGTGTTCCATGTGCTGAATAAAGAAGATATCCGGAAAATTGTGACATTGCTTCTTAAAACACTGGAGAAACGATGTGCAGAACAGATGGAAATTCATCTTACAGTGACAAATGCTGTGAAAGATTTTATTGCAGAAAAAGGTTCTGATAATAAATATGGTGCCAGACCGCTGCGTCGTGCAATTCAGAGTAAGATAGAAGATGCGCTTGCAAACGAGATTCTGGAAGGCAGAGTAAAACGTGGAGATAGTGTACAGGTGAAACTTCATAAAAACGAGATTGCATTTGAAGTGAAAAAACAGTAGAAATCTCTGAGCAGACAGATATTTACAATTAAAGCAGAGGACTCACATGATTCACAGAAATTGTGAAATTAGTATAAAAAAATCAGTGAGATACTGGTCAAAAAAGTGAATGTATTATATAATAAGCACATAAAATGTCGGAAAAGTACAGAGATAGTGAAAAACTGTACGGCATCGGCAGATGAACCGGTGGAGCGGCAAACAAAAGAGTCTTAGGAGGACATAGGAAATGGCAGTAGTAAAAGAATTAATCCGTACAGAAGAGAATGGAGCAATCAGCTTTGGTGACTATGAGCTTGCACAAAAGTCTAAATTATCAGACTATCAGCATCAGGGCGATATGTATAAAGTAAAAACTTTTAAGGAGATTACCAAGCTCGAGAGAAACGGAATGTTCGTTTACGAATCAGTTCCGGGAACAGCAGTATTTAATCTTACACAGAGTGAAGCTCAAATGGATTTCCATGTAGAGGGACCGGAAGATGCACAGATCACAGTGGAGATGGAGCCGGATACAGAATATGAAGTATTTATTGAGCAGGCAAGCACAGGTAAGATGAAAACAAACCTGGGCGGTAAACTTTCCTTTAGCGTGGAACTTGGCAATGCTGCAAGAGTAGAAGTAAAGATTGTAAAATGCTGAAAAATAAAAAGACGGTATATTTTTGTCAGGAGTGCGGATATGAATCCGCAAAATGGATGGGGCAGTGCCCGGGATGCAAGTCCTGGAACACCTTTGTGGAAGAGACAGTTTCCACAAAGAAGCCATCCTCTTCTGGAGCAATGAAATCATCAGAAAAAAGGCAGGAACCGGTGATCCTTAAAGACATTAGCCTGTCAGAAGATGAACGGCAGACAACTCAGATTGGTGAACTTGACAGGGTGCTGGGCGGCGGTATCGTCCCCGGCTCCCTTGTTTTAGTGGGAGGAGATCCGGGAATCGGAAAATCAACGCTGCTTTTACAGGTGTGCAGGAATCTGGCAGAGAAGCAGGTTTCGGTTCTTTATATTTCAGGCGAGGAATCTCTGAGACAAATTAAGCTGAGAGCTAATCGTATCGGGCAGTTTACGGATAAGATGCAGCTTTTATGTGAGACGAACCTGGAAGTGATACGTGAGGTGATCGAGCGCAGAAAACCGGATGTGGTTGTAATCGACTCCATTCAGACTATGTTTCACGAAGATGTAAGTTCGGCACCGGGAAGTGTCTCTCAGGTGAGAGAATCTACCAATATCCTTATGCAGATCGCAAAGGGGATGGGGGTGTCCATTTTTATTGTAGGTCATGTGACGAAAGAAGGAAATGTGGCAGGTCCGAGAGTGCTGGAGCATATGGTAGATACCGTGCTCTATTTTGAAGGAGATCGCCACGCATCTTACCGTATTTTGCGTGCAGTAAAGAACCGTTTTGGATCTACGAATGAGATTGGTGTTTTTGAAATGTGTAATACAGGTCTTGAGGAGGTGAAGAATCCGTCGGAATATATGCTGAATGGCAGACCGGAGGATGCGTCGGGTTCTGTTGTGGCGTGTTCTATGGAAGGAACCCGGCCGATTCTGGTTGAAATTCAGGCACTTGTGTGCCAGAGTAATTTCGGGATTCCGAGGCGGACAGCGGTGGGAACTGATTTTAACAGAGTGAATCTCCTTATGGCTGTGCTTGAGAAGAAAGTCGGACTCCGTCTGGCTGCATCGGATGCTTATGTCAATATTGCAGGGGGAATGAAGATGACAGAGCCGGCAATTGACCTTGGGATCTGTCTGGCGATTGTTTCCAGTGCGAAGGATATTGTGATTCCTGATAATGTGATGGTGTTTGGCGAGGTTGGCCTGAGTGGTGAAATCCGCGCAGTGAATATGGCAGGCCAGCGTGTGCAGGAGGCGAAAAAACTGGGATTTGGAACAGTTGTGCTTCCGGAAGTGTGTAGGTCTTCTGTTGGAAAAGTGGAAGGAATCAACTTGGTTTATGTGTCGCAGATTCGTGATGCGATTGGTTATATTATGAAAAAATAGATTGTCAGACTACTGGCTTATATATGGTTTGAATAAGTCGATCAGACTGTCGTCAAAGATATTTTTGCCTGAGAAAGTCTGCTGATAGAGAGAAAGAGGAAAGGATCAAAAGTTATGGCGAGTGGAATTGATACAGTGATATTTGATATGGATGGAGTGATTTTTGATTCAGAGATTCTTGTGCTTCAAGCGTGGAAAGAAGTGGCAGAACGTCATGGAATCGCAGGAGTTGAGGCGGCATGTCATGAGTGTCTGGGAACAAACAGTGTTGTAAGTAAAGGGGTTTTTCTGAAGCATTATGGTGAAGATTTTCCGTATGAGGAATATAAAGCGGAGATGGCAGAGGTGTTTTTCAGTCATGCTTCCGGAGGTAAACTGGCAAAGAAGCCGGGGGTTGAGGAGCTTTTGAAATATCTGAAGATGAGGGGATTTAAGATTGGGCTTGCCAGTTCTACCCGGGAGGTACTGGTGCGTTCGGAGATTTCAGATGGCGGGCTGCTGGGATATTTTGATCAGATTATCGGGGGAGATATGGTGGAACGGAGTAAGCCGGAACCGGATATTTTTCTGGAGGCTTGCAGACGACTGGGGACCAGACCGGAGAATTGTTATGTGATTGAGGATTCTCATAATGGAATCAGGGCGGCTTATGCAGCAGGGATGCATCCGATCATGGTGCCGGATCTGATGGAGGTGACGGAGGAGATGAAGTCCCTCGCAGAAGAGATTCTGGGATCGCTTTGCGCAGTGCAGGAATTTTTGCAGGGGTCAGGCATATAAATTCATTTGTTTTTATGAGTGTCAGTGATTGAATAAAAAAGAAATCTGTTTTTACTGGTGTTTATTTCAAAACTTTTCCAGGAAAACAGATTCCTTTTTTGTTATATTAAGTTTTTGCTTATGAGAGAACTCCTGTTGACTGTAAAAACAGGATAAACATCATAACCGGCGCAACATAGCGGATCATGATTCGATAAAGTTTTTTTCTGCGGAATCTGCTGCCGTTTCGTTCCATTTCATCAATGACATAATCAGGTGTCATAACCCATCCGATCAGGATGGTGGAAAGTAATGCGATAAATGGCATCATAACACTGTTGCTGATGTAATCCATAATATCAAGCAGCTGTCCTGTAGAGCCATTGGGCAGTTCCACTTCTACATAGAAAATGCTGTATCCCAAAGCAATGATCGCAGAAGCAGCAAGATAAACTGCAGATAAAACAGAAACAGTTTTTTTTCTGCCTGTGTGGAAGATTTCCATACAGTTTGCAACGATGGATTCCAACACAGAGATGCAGGATGACAGTGTTGCAAAAATAGCAGTTACGAAAAAGAGGATTCCTACAAATATGCCTGCTTTTCCCATGGCTGCAAAGACTTTTGGGAGAGAAACAAACATAAGGCTTGGACCGGCTCCCATTCCTTCTGTTCCGGAAAATACGAATACAGCAGGGATGATCATGGCACCTGCAAGAAATGCCACTCCTGTGTCAAAAATTTCAATCTGATTAACAGCCTTGTTTAAGTCAACATCAGGTTTTACATAAGAACCGTAGGTGATCATGATTCCCATGGACACGCTGAGAGAGAAGAACAGCTGACTCATTGCATCCAGTAAAATCTGTAAAAATCGCTGTACAGTAAGCCCCTCAAGATTTGGGGTCAGGTAATAAAGAAATCCCTGAATCCCGGTATGTACCTGGCCGGAAGAATCTGTATGTTTCAGAGTCAGGGAATAAATGGAGATGATGACAACGAGTACCAGAAGAACTGGCATCATCCATTTGGATACTTTTTCAATACCATCCTGCACACCATTGTATACAATAAATGCAGTTACACCCATGAAAATAAGTGCAAAAATAACAGGTGAGGTGGAGGATGTGATAAAAGAAGTAAAATAATCATCTGCTGCAGCAGCCTTTGCCTGTCCTGTCAGGTAGACTACAGCATATTTGGTGATCCATCCACCGATCACTGCGTAATAAGTCATAATAAGAACAGGTACAAGAAAAGTCAGAATGCCTAAGAATTTCCACTTGGGCTTCATTTCAGCATAAGCACCGATCGCACTTTTCTGAGTGCGGCGGCCGATTGCGATATCAGATGTAAGCAGGGTAAATCCAAATGTAAGTACAAGTATAAAATAAATGATTAAAAACAGACCGCCTCCATCTTTAGCTGCAAGATATGGGAATCTCCATAAATTGCCTACTCCTACAGCACTGCCGGCTGCGGCAAGGACAAACCCGAGCTGTCCTGAAAAATGATTTGATTTCCTTTCCATAATAGATAATCTCCTGTATGATTTATGTTTGCATAAGTACGATAACATATGTTAACATATAAGTAAAATGAATGTTTTTGCTAGTATACATTAAAAAAAGTAATGGATAAAAACAGACAAGAAGTAAGGATCGTAAATGAAGGAAATCAGAGACAGATATGAAATTTTTTTGAAGGTATGTGAGACTGGAAGTTTTTCGAAAGCAGCAGAGGCGCTAAACTATACACAATCGGGAATCAGTCAAATGATGGCCGGATTTGAGGAGGAACTGGGAGTACAGTTATTTGCAAGAGCTAAAAAGGGTGTAACTCTGACGGATAATGGAAGAATGCTGATGCCTTATATACAGGAGATGACAAATCAGAAAGATAAACTTAGACAGGCTGCTTTTAATATTAATCATAAAATAGAAGGAAAACTCAGAATAGGAAGCTTTTCTAGTGTAACTGCAATGTGGATGCCGGAAGTGATCCATTATTTTAACAGAAATTATCCACAGGTTGAGGTGCAGATCTTTGATGGAAATTATGATGAGATCAGAGACTGGATCATACATGGGCAGGTGGACTGCGGATTTCTGTCTTCGATCGTTGCAGATAATCTGAAGTTTTATCCATTATGTGAGGATCCTCTCTGTGCTGTGATGCAGAAAAATCATCCTCTTGCAGAAAAGAAAAGTGTGAGACTGGAAGAACTGTTGGAGTATCCTTTCATTATAGAGACTCCGGGATGTGATAATGATATTTTGCATTTATTGGAAAGATGTGGGAAGGAGCCAAAGACTTCTTACAGTTTTCGTGATGATACGCTTATTATGGCATTTGTGAAAAATGGGCTGGGAGTGACGATCTCACAGAAGCTGGTTATGAAGGCGTTTGCCAATGATGTAGAGAGCAGACCTCTTGAACCGGGGAGATCCAGAATTATTGGGTTGGCATTTGTAAAAACAATGAACTCGGTTGTGACGAAGATATTGTTGGAATATCTAAAGGGGATGATGTAGTATTTTGCAGTGAAGAGAGTCCTGTTTTATGGCATATATGGCATGAAAATAAAAAGATTGTCAAATTATGGAATTAACTGTTGACATTGTGGCTTTTCGGTGTTATATTAGATGAGCTGTCGGGAATAATTGTTTGTAAGATAAAAACAATTCAAAAAGATTTCTGAAAGAAAAAAGAAATTCCAAAAAGTGCTTGACAACTTAAAACAAACATGTTAAAGTAACCAAGTCGCTTGAACAGAGCCGACAATCACAGATCAGAAGAACAGTTCCGAAATCCGGAAGAGTTCGAAAAACTTTGAAAAAAACTTGAAAAAAGTGCTTGACA
>ENA-ORTL01001145-ORTL01001145.1-human-gut-metagenome-genome-assembly--contig:-NODE-1145-length-10843-cov-2.05413_pt1 | contig 10843 bp, 10 predicted proteins | sample MGYA00241916_ERZ509196 | MGnify/ENA primary metagenome ERZ509196 (study PRJEB26280, sample SAMEA2338844) | human gut metagenome | biome: human gut; feature: human-associated habitat; material: faeces...
ACATAGTCCAGAGACGGCAGGTTCCGGATGATGCCGATGGCCGCTTCCACATGGCCCTTCATGGTCTCATACTCCTCCGGCTCCAGCCTTCCGGGCTTGTTTAAAATATGTTCCGGGATCCCGATCTTTCCGATATCATGGAGAAGCCCGGCCTCCCTCACCAGCTCGATGAAGTCTTCACTCATGCCGTACTCTTCCGCCAGAATCCCCGCGTACTCCGCCACATGCCTGGAATGGCTGAAGGTATAGTGGTCCTTGGCGTCGATGGCCGCGGTCAGCGCATAGATGGTGGACTGGTACGAGGTATAGACCTCCTCTCTCACCAGCGGTTCACCGCCCTTTGCATTTCCTTCAATATGGGATCCGATGTCATAGACCATGACGCCGTTTTTCCCCTTCCGCTTCACGGAAAATACAGCCATGTCTGCGTTCTCCACCAGCTGCTTGATATTGCTGGCTGAATATGGGATGGTACAGATCCCGCAGCTCACCGTCAGCACCTTCAAGGCGTAATCCGTGGCCCTCTTGTTCATATTTAAAATCTGCATCCGTATGGATTCCGCGATATTCCTGGCCGCCAGCACATCGAAATCAGGCAGCGCCGCCGCGAATTCCTTTCCGCTGTAGCGGGCCACATAGCCGCGCTCTCCCACCGTGGCGCTGATAATCTTCGCCGCATTCTGAAGGGCAGCGTCCCCCTCCTTCATACCGTAGAGCTGGTTATAAAGCTTGAAATCATCGATGTTAATGATGATCAGGGCCAGCTCCTTGTTCGGCTTCTTCTCATACTGCTGATTCAAAAGCTCATAGAAATACTTCCGGTTTAAAAGTCCGGTCAGCTCATCCGTCCGTGCCTCCATGCAGGCCTTCTCATACAGCCTGGAGTTGCGGACCGCGATAGACGCGATGGAACTGACTGATTCCAGGAAATTCAAATCATCGTAGCCGTAGGATTTCCCCTTCTTTTTCGAAGCCAGAAGCACGATTCCAGCCAGGCTTTCCTCGTCCTGCAGCGGAAGCATGCACTGGATTCCCAGTTCCCGGATCAGCTGCTTCTCCTCCTCCCACATGGACTTAAAAAGCACGGTCCTGCGGAATTCCGATATCTGGATACACCGCCTGTTCTGGCGCATCCACTCCACCATCGGGTTGTCCCCCCGTATGGTTATGTTTACGCCGCTGATGGGACGGGACCGGTGCGCCGTCTCATAATTCTCTCCCGCCTGGTCGGCCAGACAGATATAGATAGTCTCTACCGCCAGCGTCTCCTGGATAACCGTCGAGATCTCCTCCACGATATCAGCCACCTCAAGGCTCTTAGACACTGCTGTACTGAATTTCTTTAAATTCTCCGTCTGGACCAGTTCCCCCTTAGTAAACAGAATATCGATAAATGTCTTCACCACCGAAGACAGTAAGAACGTAACCAGCGCGAAGCTCACCGCCACGATCAGAAGGCTGCTTCCCGCAAATACCGGCATGTTCCTCTGAATAAACTCCTGGATCGGATTGATGTAATTGGCAAACAGCAGTGCCACCAGCAACGTGCTGATTCCGTAGACCACTCCCCTGGAAACCAGGAGTGTCAGCCGGAATAAATGCTTTTTATATAATGCATAGAACATGAATCCCGCGTTAATGATGCCTGAAAGGACATCTGTCGGGAATCCGCGGAACACCGGCACCAGAGTTCCGGCATGGCCGATAAACAGAATGACGATTCCTGCAAAGCTGATTTCGTTCCACCGTGTTCTTCCTGTACGACTTATGCACCAGGTAAAACATATGGATGATCGGAAACGACATTGTGATAAACAGGATAATAATCGGCCAGCCGATATGGTACACGAATCCGGCTGATCCGTTAGCCAGCCTTATCACTTCCGGGCATGGAATATAGAAGCCCCATTTGATGTTGGCCACATTATTGATCACCGCCAGTATGAGCCACGACCACCACAGGATGGTGTCATCCGAATCCACCAGCGCATAGATAAAGTTAAAAAACGTAAAGGGCAGAATAATCAGGCCCACTATGGAAAAATGGAACCAGAATTCCACTTCCGGCCACAGCTCCATACGCATGGCGAGGGAACCGCCTGTCCACAGTAAAAACGCGGCCAGCACTACCAGAAATGAGTTGATGATTTTCGTCTTCTGCGCGGCCATGAACGCCACAAATAAGATCATGTAGCAAAACAGAGCCGTCACAGAGATAAATGAGTAGTTATACACTTCTCTCAGGCCTCCTTCCAAAAGCGGAAACCAGTTCCTGACTCTTTAAAAGCTCTCCGATCTCATACTGGGTGGGGTTGATCCGCCGCATCTTCTCCTTGCCCCCGCGGTAATACGTGTCAAACGTACCGCACCGCAGGATCGTGATCTCCAGAGGGTCGATTCCGAGTATCTTCTTCAAGTCCTTATAGTCCTCGTCGACGTATTTGAAATAGACCCCCATGTGCTCCTTTAATATGTTGACGGTTACGGCAGATGAAAACAGGCTCTCCGGCTCCATCTCCACGTACATGTGCAGAAATGGCCGCTTATTCTCCGTAATCTCCTTGGCCGCCGCCCAATCCTTCACCTTCAGTCCTGACAGGCCGATGACCCGGCCGATGGAATTCTCCGTAATTCTTGTAAATCCGGCAATATCGATCACCGTTGGAATCCGGTCTATGTATTCGAATCTGGGGAATCGAACCTGATCCCGCTCATTTTCCAGGGCGATGCATCGATAGACATCCCCCACACGGTAACGCATGAAGACGCCGCCCTTCAGCACCGAGATCACAAGTTCGTACTTCTCGCCCTCCTCCACCTCATTCATGAGGCAGGTGCGCGGTTCATAGGAGGGATCCGCCAGACTCCGCTCCATCTCCTTTTCCGGGATGAACTCATAAAAGCAGGCATCCGGGAAAAAGTACATACCGTCCCGGCTCCAGATCTCCGTTCCGATACACGTCGGCTCCGTTCCGGCAAATATCTCCATGGGGCGCACGCCCCACAGCTTCTCCAAATCGTCACGGTAGAGGCGGTTATCCGTTCCGGCGCACATAAAGCCCTTCAGACGGAACAAATCCTTTGGAAGTAAGTCTCTCCCCTCTTTCCTGCATAGATGCTTTGCCTTAAGCAGCCGGACCACCATAGCCGGACTGATGGAAATCTTCTTTTTTCCATCTCCGCCTCCCGAACCGCTTCCGCTTTTATGTCCGGAACCGAGAGACGCGATGCTGAGACTGACGTAATACGTGACGCTTCCGACGCCAAAGAAAAAGTCAATCCCTTTCTTTAATCCCATTTTAAAGCCCTTTTTATTCCGTTCACTGAATGACATCTTCTGGGCTTCCTTGACCGGTGGAAGAAATTCGATGCTGATCGCATCGTTGAGAAGCAGAGGGAAGATTCCCGTCGCATAGGGAAGTGGTGCAAGCGCATAGAGAATGGTATCCTTCGGATTGACATCGAAGTCTCCCCGCCCGCTGCTGGTGGACAGCATCAGGCAGCCAAGCATGTTATTCTGGTACGTCTCCAGCATGCTCCGGGTATAGGGAGCCAGCTTGATCGTATGCCTTCCGCCCTCCCACGTCGTCTGAATCCAGACCACAGGATCATCCGGAAGTATGGATTTGTCCTTTAAGGACAGACTGTCCGCATAGTCTTCATAAGAGGTTAATGGCACCATTTTCCGAAACTCTTCGATCGTCTCCGGATTCCTGCCCTTCAAAATCGTCTTACCGATCCCGCTGGCCCTCCATTTACGAATCTGTTCCAGCATAAGCCGGTTCTGAATCGCCATAAACTCATCTATGGTTAAATCCAGAAAACCGCAGTATTCCTTCCAGAGCTCCCAATCCTTACGCTCCTTCAGTTTTTCTTCAAATTTCATCCCCGTCCTCCTCCATTGTCCGGAAGTACCCGGCACATTTGCGGACACTCTTTCCGGTGGGTATCAGAAATGGCGTTTCCCTCTGATACGCCTCATAGCCTGACCTCTTAAATGTAACCCGGTCCTGAAACCAGACATACAAAACATTGAGCCCACTGTAACAGATACACACAGCCATCATCAGTCTCTGCCCGGTTAAAAGGGCGAGAAAGAGATACAGAAAGAAAAACCACACCACCCCCGGGTGTCTGCAGAGGGAATAAACGCCCTCTGTGTACACTGGCGGGTTTTCTTCCAGCCTGGCATACGTTTTCTCAAACGGCAATGCAAAAAACAGTGTGTAGATCAGCAGTGCTGCCTGGCTCACTGCCAGCGCACCAAAAATCACAATTCTCCAGACCGGCGCTCCGTACGCCCGGATCAGAGTGACGAAACAGGCGGCCGTAGACGCCAGCAGAATCACGTTCCCGATCAGGAAAAAGGTGTGCAGAATGCGGTTTTTCCAGGTAAAGCTGTTCAGATCATAGAGTAAAAACATACCAAAAGCAATCACGCCTGCTGCAAGATAACTCATTCTCCCTGCCTTTCTTTTTTATGACGTCTGATAATTCCGATTCCCAAAGGATACGGCCCCGTGTGAACGGCAATCGTCGCACCAATCTGGTTGATCCAGGCATCTTCCATCTCATACCCCCCGGTTCTGAGCGCTGCAAGCACCTGTTCCTTAAATAAAACCGCCTCTTCACGGTCATAGCCAAAGCCTATGGTAAACCGGTAGCTGCTCATGGGCCGCCCGTTTTCCTTCAAATAATCGAGCAAAAGAGCGATCACCTTATCGATCGATTTTCTCCTGCTCCTCGATATTCCGCTTGGAAATATCTCTCCCTGCTTCAGGGTAATGATGGGCCTGATGCCCAGCACAGAAGCCGCGGCTCCGGCCACTTTCCCGATTCTTCCGCCATGCTGCAGATAATCCATGCTTCCGATCGTAAAGAAAATCCGGCCGCTCTCCTTGATCTCGTCGAGTGCCGCCACGGCCTCCGAAAGGGTCATCCCTTCCTCTCTCATCGAGACGGCCTCCAGCACAAAAAGCCCCTGAAGTACGGTGTTCACGGTTGCGTCTATCACTTCAATCTGCGCATCCTCATACTGGCTCAGCACCATCTCCTTCGCATTCAGCGCGGACTGCATGGAACCGCTGAATTTCGTCGTGATGCAGATACACAGAACAGGAATGTGCGCCTGCGCAAACGGCTGAAATACGTCGACATAATCCTGAATCGACGGCATGGAAGATTTGGGATATACACCGGGCTGTTCCACCATCTCCCGGTAAAATTCGCGGATGCCGATTTCCGTTCCCTCTTTTTTATAGGTTTCTCCGTCAAAAGAAACATAAAACGGCACCACCGTGATCTCCTTCACTGCAGTCAGCTCATCGGGTAAATCACAGGAGCTGTCACTGATCACTGCAAACCTGCTGTTTTCCATGTCTGATTCTCCTCTCCTCCGTATACAGCTGTCACGCATCTCACAAAAAGACTGAAAATATTTACGCGACACTTCCATTATACTAAACCTATCACAACCTGTCCATTGTAATTTACTCGATATCTGACAAAATTTTAGTCACATTTCGCTATTTTTAGCCATTTTCTAAATATTTTTGTAACCTTAAAATTTTTCATATTTTTTCCGTTTCACGCATCGCCGTCCCCTTTCATATGATAAATAGAAAGTGTATGCATAAGGAATATCACATGGCACAGTTTACACCGGTTTATGGAACCATCACCTCCATCACCCCCATGCAGACAGCAGACGGCACGCAGGACTGCACCCTTTTATTTTTCGTCATGACGCAGGATATCGGCCCTGTTACCTTTACTGTCACCCCCCTCACCTATGTGGAGGGCCAGGAGACGTTAAAGCCCGGAGACCCCATCGTCGCGTTCTACGACAGTTCAGTCCCCACCCCGCTCATTTATCCGCCCCGCTATCACGCAGTCCTGATTGCAGAGACGGATGACGGTCTCTTTGCCGCCTTCGACTATTTTGACGAAAATCTGGTTAATTCAGATGCGACGCTCAAATTAAACCTGTCGGAAAAAGGCGGGACCGAAGTACTTATGGCCAACGGACAGATCTACTACGGCACACCGGCGAATCACTACCTGCTGGTACTCTACAGTACCACCACGCGCAGCATCCCGGCCATGACCACGCCGGAAAAGATCATTGTATTCTGCAGCGAATAGCCTGAAGGCTGCCGCCGGCCGTCAAAAAGGGATATCCGGTCTAGACCAGATATCCCTTTCTTTGGAGCTCCATTTCTATCATATCCAGATTCTTTTCCGAATCCGCGGCTACCGTATGGTAATGGCAGCCGCCGGTCAGGACCTTTAACGGCTGATCCCTGCTCATCGCCATCTGATTCACAAATTCCAGCGCATCCAGCCGGTTGTTGATAATTAAATCCACACTGATCTGGCCGTAGAGTGCGTGTTCAATCGATACATCCAGAATTCTTCCCCCGTAATCCACGATCGTCTGAAGCTCGTCCAGCATGTGCTCCGTATCGTGATTTACCCGGAAGACGCGGACACGCGCCTTCTCTGCCCCCTGCTGGGGTTTATAGAGAACGTAGCCCTTATTTGTGGACATAATCTCTTTATTCTCGGCCCGAAGAAGGGCGATATCCTGAACCACGACCTGACGGCTTACTCCCGCCCGCTTCGCCAGCTCCGCTCCTGACACGGGAGACGTCTCCTGATTCAGTATCTCCATGATCTGCTGTCTTCTCTTATCTCCGTCCACTCGATCCATCACTCCTGTTCCGCAGTCCCATCTTTGCTGTCGTTTATATCGTTCACTGTCATAAATGCCCCCTCATACCCCAGTTTCCGGCAGAGAGCTGCCGTGTGGGGCTGTTCCAGCTTTGCAGCCGCCAGGGCGTCTATCTCATAGAATACAGACTCCTTCGGTCCATCGGCCAGCACCTTTCCGTGTGCCATCACGATGACCCGCTCAAAATACTCCGCCACGAAATCCATATCATGGAGAATCGCCAGCACAAACTTTCCGGAATCACTCAGTTTTCTTACAATCGATCCTATGACTGCGCGTCCTCTGGCATCCTGGGCAATGGTCGGCTCATCCAGAATCAGAACCTGTGTATCCATGGCCACAACCGAGGCGATTGCCACCATCTTCCGCTCCGATAAATCCAGATCATAGGGATTTTCTTCCGCCGCATCTAAGAGTCCTACCATGGAAAGGGCTTCTCTGGCCCGCTTTTCCGCCGCCTCCCGGCTCATGCCGATATTAAGGGGGCCCACCATGACTTCGTCCATCACACGGTTTTTAAAAATCTGGTCATCCGGATTCTGAAATACATACCCCACACTGCCGGCCAGCTGCGCCACCGTCCGCTCCGAGATATCCTCATTACCAAACAGGATTGACCCGGAAACCGGCTTCAAAAGCCCCTTTAACAGCTTGACCAGCGTCGTCTTGCCGGCACCGTTCTGGCCGATCACCGCAGTGGGTCTCGTATCCAGTTCCATGGCAAGGCCTTCCAAAACAGGCACATGCTCCAGATAGTGGAACGACAGGTCCTTTATACGGAAGATTTCCCCGGGCATTCTGTCGGCGGCAGCTGGCAGCCCTTCTGCCCCCACTCTCTTTCCGCTTAACCCCGCCGGAAACTGATCCCGCAAGGCCATGGTCTGCTCCATCGTCACCGGATAGAGGCGCTTTCCCTCCTCTTTTCTGCACACGGAAAGCTTCCGGCAGACTCTTGTAAACACAGGCGCTTCCACGCCCAGTTCTTCTAAATCATCTCTGGAGAATATCTTCTCCGGCGTATCGTACGCAATCTGTTTCCCATCGTGGAGAAGCAGGATTTTATCGCAGTAGGAGGCCAGTTTTTCCATCTTATGCTCCACCATAATGATGGTAATTCCGGTTTTGGACAGCTTATCCACCACCCGGAACACCTCCTCACTTCCCTGAGGGTCCAGCTGGGAGGTCGGTTCGTCGAGCACGATAATCTCCGGCTGCATGGCCAGAATGCTGGCGATAGCGACTCTCTGCGTCTGTCCTCCCGATAAATCGAAGGGGTTCCTGTCGCGGTACTGTTCGATGTCGAGCAGCCTTAAATTCTCTTCCACCCGGCGCACGATCTCCTCCCGCGGCACGCCTAAATTCTGCAGGCCAAAGGCAATTTCTCCAAATACCGTATCCTTCGCCCCGGAAAGCTGGTTAAATGGATTCTGAAAGATCAGTCCCACCTTCTGACAGAGCAGCGCCACCGGTGTTTTGGCCGCTTCCTGCCCGTCGATCACGATCTTTCCGCCATAAGCCCCCTTGAACATCGTGGGTACAAGGCCGACGAGAGCCTGACAGAGCGTGCTCTTTCCAGCCTTGTTTTCACCTACAATGCCGATAAAGCTGCCCTTTTCCACTAAAAAATCAAGGCCGTCCAGTGCCAGCTTTTCCGTATGGGGGTAACGGTATTTCAAATTTGTCACTTCAATCAGAGCCATCTTATCACCCTCCATACGATAGAACCTGCGATCAGGAGGACCATCAGAACCATAAATGCCCTGTCGCGCCCCTTGATCTTGTGATCGCTTAAAAACGTCTTCTTTGTCTTCGAATCAAAGCCCCGCACCTCCAGCGCGATGGCCCTCTCCCTGGTATTGATGAGGGAGCTGCTTACCACCGGAGAGATCAGCGGGATAAATGCCTTCGCCCTCACGAACAGGCTTCCTTCCGTCTCCATCCCTCTGCTCCGCTGTGCATCCATGATGGTATTCATCGTTCCCATCATCTGCGGAATAATCTGAAACACGGAACTGATCATATATCCGAAACGCGGGGAAAAGCCCGCCTGCTCTAAATCATCCACCAGGGTGGCCGGCTTCGTAGTCAGCACAAACATGGCGAACGCCAGAAGCATGTTTAAGATGTTAAGCCCGATCCTGGAAGCGTAGAGAAGCCCTTCCTTATAGAACTTAAGCGGCCCTAAGGCCGCCAGGACATTCTGATTCTCCCGGTTGAACAGACCGTGGATCAGAAAGACCGTGATGATGATGGTAAACGAAAAAGCGATCAGCGGAAAGACCTTTTTAATGATTTTTCCGCTGATGAGCAGTCCCAGGCTGACTGCGATAAACACGCCGAACATCCACAGTGTGCCCGTGATTAAGGGCACACTGATGGCCGCCACGATGTAAAGCATCTTGGCAAAGGGATGCAGCCTGGTCAAATACGTATCTTTGTCCACAAAAAGGCTGATACTTTTCATAAAACGCTCCATCCTTCATTTAAAATTTCATGATTAATCGAGGCTTTCCACCTCATCGCCCATCTCATAGAGGGAGGTCAGCTTCTTCGGCAGTCCCTTGATGATGGCAAACACAATTAACAGTGTGATCAGCTTATCCGGGACATCGACGATCACCTCGTCCAGGAAGGAGCCCAGAGCTACCGGAAGGCCGGAAGCCTGAGACCATGCGAATACCGCGTCGCCCCAGAGGTTGCCGGTAGTACCGCCCCAGAACAGGATGTTGAGCGGTGTGGAGATGAGAACTGCCACAAATCCGGCCACGCATGCCGTTAAAACAGCGCCGGAAAGCTTCTTCATGCGTCCGAGTCTTGCCATGATTCCGACTGCAACGCCGATACCGAGGCTGGTCAGCGCATAGACCAGGGTGATGGAATCGCCTGTGGTAAAGCCGTAGATTAAGTTGTTCGCCGCGCCGCAGATTCCTCCGATGATCGGACCGCCCAGCACCGCGCCGATACAGGTTCCGATGGAATCCAGCCATAACGGCAGCTTCAGGACTGACGCGAACAGCTTCCCTAAATAGTTGATTCCGATACAGGCTGGAATCAGAACGATACATGCTGCATTCAATTTGGTTTTAAAAATATTACTCATACGAATTGCCTCCCTGTTTGTTTTTATCTATTCGTACAAACGCTTCCAGCGCTGTAAGAATCTCCATCCGTTCCCCCTGCATCATGGCGGACTCTCCGCCTGTATAGCTGTTAATGTTCTCCTCCAGAGAATCCTCCCACTCCACGACCGTGTTTAAGATCGAGGCCGTCCTCACGCCCCGCAGCCTTCCGACGACAAACAGCGCCGCCGTCTCCATATCGGAGCCGAGCACGCCCCTCTCTCCCCAGTAGGTGCTGACCGCCTCCTCGTCGTCGATATAGAAGCTGTCATGGCTCCTGGCGATTCCCACATGGGTCTTCGCCCCCAGCTCCTTTGCGCTCTCCATACATGCCACTAACAGTTCCGTGTCCGGTATGGCCGGGTAAATACTGTCCACATACGTGACCGAGGCACCGTCATCCCGCACGGCGCCGTTTACGAGAATTAAGTCCCCCAGCCGGATCCCCTTTTTTAAAGCGCCGCAGCTTCCGATCCGGATCATCACCTTCGCACCGATTCTCGCCAGCTCCTCCACCGCTATGGTGGTGGACGCTCCGCCGATCCCCGTGGATACCGCCATGACCGAAAAGCCCTTGTAGACGCCTCTCAGGCTCCGGTATTCCCTGTTATAAGCCAGTTCTTCCACCTCTTCAAGGCACTCCGTAATCCGGTCCAGCCTCTGCGGATCCCCGGGCAGAAGCACATAGTCCGAGGCCTGTTCCCTTGACAGCCTGATATGAGGCATGATCTCATCCATGTTCCCATCTCCTTTCTTATTTCTGTTATCTGTTATCACGTTCAGAAAGGGCTGTACTTCCTTCATCTCTCTGACACTTTCGCCAAAAACAGTACTGCCCTTTTGTTTAAATTTACCATAATCCATCTGTCTTGTCAATCAAAACGGCAGCTGACAAGACAGTTCATTTTTTGAGATCCTTTTACCTGCGTTCGGCGGAATGCCGCGAGGCAGAATAAAGAGTCCGGGCCTGCCAGACACGCCGACCGTCAGC
>ENA-ORTL01001150-ORTL01001150.1-human-gut-metagenome-genome-assembly--contig:-NODE-1150-length-10768-cov-2.51666_pt1 | contig 10768 bp, 9 predicted proteins | sample MGYA00241916_ERZ509196 | MGnify/ENA primary metagenome ERZ509196 (study PRJEB26280, sample SAMEA2338844) | human gut metagenome | biome: human gut; feature: human-associated habitat; material: faeces...
GGAGGACTATATCCGGACCGCTCGTTCCAAGGGTCTGAAAAAATGGGGCGTTATCTACAAACATGGATTGAAAAACGCATTGATTCCGGTAATTACGGTGGTGGGTATGTCCATCCCGTCGCTGGTCGGCGGCGCCGTTATTACGGAGCAGGTATTCGGATGGCCAGGTGTCGGGTCTTTGATGGTTACCGCCATCAATGGCCGGGATTATCCGGTTATTATGGGAATCACCGTCATGATTGCGGCGGCGGTTCGCCAATATCTTAACCGATGTGGCCTACGGGCTTTTAGATCCGCGCATCAGCTATAAATAGGAGGGTAGACGAATGAAAAAAAGAGAGAATGAAAGCTACCTTTCCGAGGTACTTAGCAAACTGACGGAGCACAAGATGGCCATGGTTGGACTTTTTGTCATCACACTGGAGATCATTCTTGTGGTGGTGCTCCCGTTTATCATGCATTTAAATCCTTACGATTCGGATTATACGGCATTTTCCGCGGCGCCGAGCGGTCTCCATATTCTCGGCACGGATGCCATCGGGCGCGATATCTTTGCCAGACTGGTTTACGGAGGCAGGACCTCCCTTCTGGTAGGCTTATTGTCCACCATTATCAGCTGCGCCATCGGCGTTCCGCTGGGACTGATCGCAGGTTACTTCAGGGGCAAGGCGGAGATCGCCATCATGCGTGTGGCGGATATCTTCATGTCCTTCCCATCCATCGTCTTAATCCTGGTGCTGGTGGCTGTGATCGGACCGTCCATCTGGTCGGTTACCATCGTAATCGGCGTGCTGGGATGGACCCAGTTTGCCAGACTGATCTATGCCAATGTGCTTTCTGTCTCGGAAAAGGAATATGTGGAGTCTGCGAGGGCGATCGGTACTTCCAATTATAAGATTATTACGAAGTACATTTTGCCGAACTCCTTTGCCCCGATTCTGATCGCCATCACCTTTCAGATGGCCAGCGCGATCTTAATGGAATCATCTTTAAGCTTCCTTGGAATGGGCGTACAGCCGCCGGGAGCCAGCTGGGGCAATATGCTTTATGACGCTCAGTCGATTACGGTTCTTTCCAAACGGCTCTGGATCTGGATGCCGCCGGGAATTGCGCTGCTTATTACGGTGCTCAGCATCAATTTCCTGGGAGACGGAATCCGGGATGCTCTGGATCCGAAGATCAAAATTTAAATCAGGTAGTTATATCTACACATAAAAGGAGGATTCTATGAGAAAAAGTAAGAGTAAAATAACAAGATTGACAGCCATCGTCATGGCGGGGGCCATGGTACTGGGGCTGAGCGCCTGCGGCGGCAAGAGGGCTGACAATGGTACGACGGCAGCAGGAAATACCGGAACCACTCAGGCAGCGGGAGAAACCACCGCGGCACAGGGGGCGACAGCGGGTGAGAAGGTGATCACGGCTGCGATCAGCACCGCATGGGATACCATGATGCCGCTTAATACTACCAGCAACTATACCCGTATGATCTGCGATCAGATTTACGATCGTCTGACACAGTCCAACGCAGACGGAACGTATGAGGGACGTCTTGCCAAATCCTGGAGCGTGAATGAGGATTCCAGCGCGGTAACATTTGAACTGTATGACAACGCCGTATGGTCTGACGGAGAACCGGTTACGGCCGAGGATGTTGTGTTCAGCTATCAGATGTATTCCGATCCTAATGTAGACGCCAAGAGCCGTTACCATTTAGAGTATATTGCCGGCGTGGATGATTCCGGCGCGGAGCTTTCCGAGGATTCCATCGAAGTAACTGCAAACGGTGATTATGAGGTTACCTTCCAGCTAAAGAGCTCCATGTTCGTGGACACCTTCCTTCAGGATATTGATACGGTTTTCATCATCCCGAAGCATATTTTTGAAGGCAAGACGGCGCAGGAGATCAACTCCCCTGATTTATGGGCAAAGCCTGTAGGCTCCGGTCCATTTATCTATGACAGCGAGATCAACGGTGAGAGAATGGAATTTGTCAAGAATCCGAACTACCACTTAGGCGCGCCGAAGATTGACCGTCTCGTAATCCGTGTGACCGATTCCGCCAGTATGCTGGCCGGCTTAATCAACGGAGATCTGGATTTGATCGGCTACGGATCCATTCTGATCGACGACTGGGATCTGGCCAATGAGCAGGAAAATCTGGTTGCGGAGTCCATTCCTACGACTTCCTACAACACATTGATCTTTAACACACAGAAACCGTATCTGACACAGGAAGTACGCCAGGCCCTGAGCATGGCGATCAACCGTCAGGTTCTCGTAGACGCTCTGCTGCAGGGCCAGGGCCAGCAGGTCATCACTCCGATTGCGCCGATGAGCCCGTATTACAACAAAGATGTAACGGTATGGTACGATCCTGACAAGGCGAAGACCATGCTGGAAGAAGCGAAGTTCCCGTTTGATCAGACTCTGACCTTCTATATTGCGGCAGGAAACAGTATCACCGAGCGTACAGCGGCTCTGATCGTACAGGATTTACAGAAGGTTGGCGTTAAGGTTCAGATTGAGCAGGTGGACTTCCCGACTCTTATGAGCAACATGTTAGACGGCAAGCACGATATGGGAACCATCGGATCGGGTGGTACCTTAGATCCAGGTGAAAGCCGTGAGATGATCCATCCGGAGAGCTCCGTCAACTTCTGCCAGTTACGAGATACCGAGATGACAGACGTAATTGACAAGGGCAACGCAGAGCTTACCTTTGAAGCCAGAAAACCGTACTTCGATGAGTATCAGGTGATGGTTAAAGAGCGTTCCGCTATGGCTTATCTGTATACAAGGAATACATTAACTGTTCATAACAAGAGAATCACAGGTATCAACGCAGAGAATTTTGATTCCCTGAACTGGTCGACCTGGAACTGGGATGTACAGTAAGGAACTTAAGAATAAAAGTTAAGAGGGAAAATTTATGGATTCATTGCTTACGGTGGACAATTTACAGGTCCAGTTTAATACAAAAAAAGGAATTAATACAGCGGTTGACGGCATCAGCTTTTCGGTTGGAAAAGGCGAGATACTGGGAATCGTGGGAGAATCGGGCTGCGGTAAGAGCGTAACCAGTTTGTCGATCCTGCGGCTTTTGGGAACGAACGCCCGGATATCCCAGGGAAGTGTTAAGCTGGAAGGCAGGGAGCTGCTCTCCCTGTCTGAAGATGATATGTGTAAGATCCGGGGCAATGAGATCGCCATGATTTTCCAGGACCCGATGACGGCGCTCAATCCGACTCTGACCATCGGCGACCAGCTGATCGAGCCTCTGGTGATTCACCAGGGCTTCAACAAGAAGGACGCCAGGAAGGAGGCGGTCGAGGTTCTGAAAAAAGTAGGAATCTCGGCGCCGGAAAAGCGGCTGAAGGAGTATCCTCACCAGCTCTCCGGCGGTATGCGCCAGAGGGTCATGATCGCCATGGCCGTGTCCTGTGCGCCCAAGCTTCTGATCGCGGACGAGCCGACCACGGCGCTTGACGTGACGATTCAGGCTCAGATTCTGGAGCTTATGCTGGATTTAAGGCAGAAGATGGATACGGCGGTCATTCTCATCACCCATGACATGGGCGTAGTGGCCGAGACCGCGGATAACATCCTGGTTCTTTACGCGGGCAAGGTTGTGGAATACGGATCGGTGAAAGAGATATTCAATACCCCCAAGCATCCGTATACAAAGGGGCTTTTAAGCTCCATACCGCCTTTGGAAGAGGATGTGGAGGAACTGAACACTATAGAGGGAACGGTGCCCGGGCCAGGACAGATGCCGGTCGGCTGCCGTTTCAGCCCAAGATGCCCTTATGCGGATGAGCGGTGTGTGAAGGAACAGCCGGGAATCTATGAGGCAGGCGGTGCGAAGGTGAGCTGCTTTAGATATGAGGGTGATAACTATGAGAAGTGAGAATCAGGTTTTACTGGAAACGAAAGATTTGAGAAAATATTTTAGCGGGAAAAAGGGGCTGTTTAACTTAAATCCCCCGGTGGTAAAGGCGGTCGACGATATCAACCTGACGATTCACAAGGGCGAGACTCTGGGCCTGGTCGGTGAATCCGGCTGCGGAAAATCCACTCTCGGCAGAACGATCTTAAAGCTGATTCCCATGACCTCCGGTCAGGTGATTTACAACGGGGAAGACATTGCCGCCTATGACAAGAAGCAGATGTGGGAGATGCGCAAGCGGATGCAGATCATCTTCCAGGATCCCTACAGCTCGCTGAATCCGCGAATGACGGTGTATGATCTGGTCAGTGCCCCTCTGGAGGTCTACGGGATTGGAAACGCCGCAGAGCGGAAGGAGATGGTCATATCCATCTTAAACGATGTGGGACTGGACAAACAGTATTTGAACCGTTTTCCTCATGAATTCTCAGGAGGCCAGCGTCAGAGAATCGGCATAGCCAGGGCTCTGATCCTGAATCCGGAGTTCGTGGTCTGCGACGAGGCGGTATCGGCTCTCGATGTGTCTGTGCGGGCGCAGGTGCTGAACCTGATGAAAAAGATGCAGCAGAAGAGGAATCTCACCTATTTATTTATATCCCACGATTTGAGCGTGGTTCGCCACGTCAGCGACCGTGTGGCGGTTATGTATCTGGGAAGTGTGGTTGAGATCGCTGACAAGCAGGATTTATACGGAGCGCCGCTCCATCCCTATACCAGGGCTCTGCTCTCCGCCATCCCCATTCCGGACGCCAACAGAAAGCGCAACCGCATTATATTGGAGGGAGACGTTCCCAGCGCTTATAATCCGCCTTCCGGCTGTAAGTTCCACACCCGCTGTCCCTATGCGACAGACCGGTGCCGGGAAGAGGTTCCGGCATTAAGAGATATGGGCGGCGGCCATAGTGTGGCGTGTCACTTTCCGCTGAACGAAGGTTTTTCTTGACATAAGCCCGAACCCGGTGGTACTATAATCATAGTTTATATAGAAACCTTAGAGATGACAGAGCAGGTTAAACACGCGGGGCCGTAAACCCCGTTGTTTTGCCGGCTCTTTCCTTGTTTATCAGGTGCTGCACGCTTCTTGGGTGCTGCACGCTTCTTGGGTGCTGCATGCTGTTTGGGTGCTGCATACTGTTTGGGTGCTGCATGCTGCTAAAACGGGAAAAGCCGCGGGGATATGGCCGTCCGTTATACGGGGACCAGGCGGTCATCTCAGAAACGGCCGTGACGGCTGCCATTTATTATTACAGCAACCTGTGCGCAGAGTGTGCGGGGGCGCGTTACCAGAAGGGAGAAGAAATATGGGGAAGTATGTCATTGCATTGGACCAGGGGACGACAAGCTCCAGATGTATCCTGTTTGATGAACAGGGAACGATCTGCAGCGTGGCGCAGAAGGAATTTACACAGATCTTTCCGCAGCCGGGCTGGGTGGAGCATAATCCGATGGAGATCTGGTCATCCCAGCTGTCCGTAACCATGGAGGCGATGGGGAAAATAGGAGCGCATTACAGCGACATTGCAGCTATCGGCATCACGAATCAGCGTGAGACGACCATCGTATGGGATAAGGAGACCGGAGAACCGGTTTACAACGCCATCGTGTGGCAGTGCCGCAGGACGGCGGACCGCATTGAAGAATTGAAAAAAGACGAGCTTGCGAACCGGATTCGGGAGAAGACCGGCCTGATTCCGGATGCCTATTTTTCGGGAAGCAAGATCGAGTGGATCTTAAATCACGTGGAAGGCGCCAGGGAACGGGCAGAGCGGGGAGAGCTGCTGTTTGGAACCGTGGATACGTGGCTGATCTGGAACCTGACCAAGGGCTGTATCCATGTGACCGATTATACGAACGCATCGAGAACCATGCTGTTTGACATTCACAGGAGATGCTGGGATGACGAGATTCTGGAGTATTTCGGAATTCCCAGGTGCATGCTTCCGGATGTGAAGCCTTCCAGCTGCGTTTATGGCTATACCTCCTCCGATGTGATGGGCGGAAAGATTCCGATCGCCGGAGCGGCCGGAGATCAGCAGGCGGCGCTGTTCGGCCAGTGCTGTTTTGACGAGGGCGAAGTGAAGAATACATATGGAACCGGATGCTTTCTGCTTATGAATACAGGGGAAAAAGCGGTTCACTCACAGAATGGCCTTCTTACCACCATTGCGGCCAGCGACGGGAACGAGGTGCGTTACGCGCTGGAGGGCAGTGTCTTCGTGGCGGGAGCCGCGGTACAGTGGCTGAGAGACGAGATGCGTATGGTGAGAAGCGCGCCGCAGACGGAGGAATACTGCACTGCGGTAGCCGATACGGGCGGCGTCTATGTGGTGCCTGCTTTTGCCGGCCTGGGAGCGCCCTATTGGGACCAGTATGCCAGGGGGACCATCGTAGGGGTGACCCGCGGTACCAGCAAGGAGCAGTTTATCCGTGCCACCGTGGAATCCATGGCATACCAGGTGTACGATTTAATCGAGGCCATGCAGCAGGATTCCGGTATCTGCTTAAGACAGCTTCGGGTAGACGGCGGCGCCTGCGCCAATAACTTCCTGATGCAGTTCCAGGCAGACCTTCTGAATACCGCTATTATCCGTCCGGACTGTATCGAGACCACCGCGCTGGGAGCTGCCTATCTGGCGGGTCTTGCCGTGGGTTACTGGAAGGACAAGGAAGAGATCAGAAAGAACTGGAAGGTGTCCAGGGCGTTTGAGAGCGGCATGGAGGAGGATCAGCGCCGCCGCCTCGTAAAGGGCTGGAAGCGGGCGATCAAGTGTGCGCTGTGCTGGGCAGAGGAAGAGTAAAGTAAGAAGCATTTGTACTTGACACCGGTCACCGGGTGTGATAGCATGAAACTAAATATGAAACCTTGAGACGACAGAGTAAGGTAGATAGACGGAGGTAATCCGTTTGTTTCCCTTACTCTTTTTGCGTAGAAGGAAAAGGTTCTTACTCCGCAAAATGCTTCGTTTCACAGGAACGAGAGGATCAATCAGGAGGAATGAAAATGGAAAGTTTGAATTACGATGCGGTCATCATTGGCGGCGGGGTAACCGGATGCGCGGTAGCCAGGGAACTGTCCCGCTACGAGCTGTCGGTCTGTGTACTGGAAAAGGAAGAGGATGTGTGCTCGGGAACATCGAAAGCCAACAGCGCCATCGCTCACGCCGGGCATGATGCCACACCAGGCTCCTTAAAGGCGAAATTCAATGTACAGGGAAGCCAGATGATGGAACCGCTCTCGAAGGAACTGGATTTTGATTACGTGAGAAATGGTTCTCTCGTTCTCTGCTTCTCAAACGACGATCTCCCGGCGCTGGAAGAGCTACTGGAAAAGGGAAAACGCAATGGGGTCAAGGGACTGGAGATTATCTCCGGTGATGAAGTCAGAAGGATGGAGCCTAACGTGACAGATACCGTGGTGGCAGCGCTCTACGCGCCGACCGGTGGAATTGTCTGCCCCTTTGGCCTTACCATCGCGCTGGCCGAAAACGCAGCGGACAACGGAGTGGAATTCAAATTTCTGACTGAAGTAAATGAGATTAAGAAAGACGGAGAAGGCTACATCCTGGAGACAGGAAAGGGAGCCATAACGACGAAATATATTATCAATGCCGCAGGCGTTTACGCGGACCGCTTCCACAACATGGTCAGCGGCAATAAGATACATATTACCCCGCGTAAGGGCGACTACTGCCTGCTGGACAAAGAAGCGGGCGGCCATGTGAGCCATACCATTTTCCAGCTTCCGGGTAAATTGGGAAAGGGCGTTCTGGTATCACCGACGGTCCATGGCAACCTGCTTACCGGACCGACCGCTGTGGATATCGAGGATAAGGAAGGCAACGCCACAACGGCGGATGAGCTGGCATTTGTCATAGAGAAGTCTTCCATCGGCGTAAAGAACGTTCCGTTCCGTCAGGTCATTACATCATTCTCCGGTCTCCGGGCCCATGAGGATGGCGATGATTTCGTTATTGGTGAAGCGGAGGATGCACCGGGATTCTTCGACGCGGCAGGCATCGAATCTCCGGGGCTTACCAGTGCACCGGCCATCGGCGTCTATCTGGCAGAGCTTGTAGCCGGCAAGGCGGGAGCCGTTCAGAAGAAGGACTGGAAGCGGGAGCGCAGGGGCATTGTCCGTCCGGAGAAGATGAGCGTGGAAGAGAGAGCGGAGCTGATCCGTCAGAGACCGGAATACGGCACGATCATCTGTCGCTGTGAAGGAGTCAGTGAAGGTGAGATCATTGATTCCATAAGAAGGACGCTGGGAGCGGTGTCGCTGGACGGCGTGAAGCGCAGAGTCAGACAGGGCATGGGAAGATGCCAGGCCGGCTTCTGTACGCCGAGGACCATGGAGATCCTGTCCCGAGAGCTTGGAATCACAATGGAAGAAGTCTGCAAAAATGCGCCCGGATCCAATATGCTGACCGGTCAGAAATAAGGGGGAGAATGATATGACACAACATGATATCGTAATCATCGGAGGCGGCCCGGCCGGGCTGGCGGCAGCGGTTGCCGCAAAACGGGCAGGAGCGGAAGATATCCTGATTCTGGAGAGGGACAGCTGCCTGGGAGGTATCTTAAACCAGTGTATCCACAACGGATTCGGACTTCACACGTTCAAGGAAGAGCTGACCGGACCGGAATATGCGGCGCGCTATATTGACATGGTAAAAGAGGAGAAGATCCCTTACAAATTAAATACCATGGTCATTGATATCAATAAAGAGAAGGAAATCACCGTCATCAACCGGGAGGACGGATTGCATGTAATCAAGGCTAAGGCCATCATTCTGGCCATGGGCTGCCGGGAACGTCCCCGCGGTGCCTTAAACATCCCGGGTTACCGTCCGGCGGGAATCTATTCGGCGGGCACAGCGCAGCGCCTCATGAACATCGAGGGCTTCAGTGTGGGCCGTGAGGTCGTGATCCTGGGTTCCGGCGATATCGGACTCATTATGGCAAGAAGAATGACGCTGGAAGGCGCAAAGGTGAAGGTCGTTGCGGAGCTGATGCCTTATTCCGGCGGTTTAAAGAGAAATATCGTTCAGTGTCTCGACGACTACGGCATCCCGCTGAAGCTCAGCCACACGGTGATTTATATCCAGGGAAAAGAGCGGGTAACAGGAATTACCCTGGCAAAGGTAGACGAGAACCGGAAACCGATTCCGGGAACAGAGGAATACTACAGCTGCGATACCCTTCTTCTCTCCGTGGGACTGATCCCGGAAAATGAGCTTACCAAGGGCATCGGCGCATCCATGAACCGGGTGACTCAGGGGCCGAATGTCAATGATCAGCTGGAAACGGATACCAGCGGCGTGTTTGCCTGCGGCAACGTGCTTCATGTACATGATCTGGTTGATTACGTTTCCGAGGAGGCGACTCTGGCCGGCTCCAATGCCGCAGCGTATGTGGGAGCGGGAAGTGAAAAACAGACGGGTCATATCGTTGTGCTGAAAGCTGAGAACGGGGTTCGTTACACGGTTCCCCAGGCGATTGATATCGATCATATGAATGACAAGGTTACGGTGAGATTCCGTGTGGCCGATGTCTATAAGGACCGCTTTATCAGCGTCTATTACGACGGCGTGCGCGTGTCGAAAAAGAAGAAAAAAGTCCTCGCGCCAGGTGAGATGGAGCAGGTCGTGTTAAAGAAAGATAGCTTTTCCGGCTGCCCCGACTTAAAAAATATTGTGATTTGTACGGAGGTGGAGTAAAATGGAGGTTAGAGAGTTAATCTGTATCGGCTGCCCGCTTGGCTGTCCCCTGACGGTTCGTCTGGAAGGAGACGAGGTGGAGGTCTCCGGCAATACGTGTGTGAGAGGCGCCGATTACGCAAAGAAGGAAGTGTTAAGCCCCACCAGGATCGTTACCTCTTCCGTTCACGTGGATGGCGGGACCATCGAGATGGTATCCGTTAAGACGGAACATGATATACCGAAGGGCAAGATCTTCGAATGCATGGATGAGATACGTAAGGTGACGATTCCGGCCCCTGTGAAGATCGGTGATGTGGTGATAGCGGACTGCGCCGGTACGGGAGTATCCATCGTGGCGACGAAGAACGTGGAGGCAGTAATTGCATAAAAGACCTTAAGCAGAAAGGAATCAGAAGACATATGAGATGGAATATCAACAGATTTTTTAATCCGGAGAACCGGTTCTGGGCATTTATGGAGAGGGTAACGGATATCTGTGTTCTCAGTTTCTTCTGGTTCCTTTTCAGTATCCCGGTAGTGACTGCGGGCGCGGCGACCACCGCCCTGTTTCAGTATACGCTTCGTCTGACTGCGGACGAGGAGGGATACGTCTGGAAGACCTTCCGGGAGGGCTTTAAGAAGAATTTTGGTCAGGCCACCATTCTCTGGATCGGCGCAGTCCTCGTGGGGGCATTTCTGGTGTTTGATTTATGGTGCTGCCAGTTTCTCGCCCCACTGGGGGCGGTTCGCTTCTTTGCATTTTTCCTGCTGATCGGCGCTATCTTCGTCTATTTATTAACAATAATTTATCTGTTTCCCCTGCTCGCTTTCTTTCATGTCGATACCAGAAAGGTGATAAGAGATTCTTTCGTCATGTCCGTCGGAAATCTTCACGTTTCTGTAACAATCCTTGTAATATATGGAATTACAGCAGTTGTAACGTATTTCTTCCCCATGCTTTTTATGTTCTGGTTTGCCCTTGGCAGCTATGTGGCATCATTTTTTTACCGTTTTATTTTCTATAAATACATAAAAGATGACGAAGAGTAAGTGGTAAAAATTGTTAAAAAAAAGTCAATTTTTATGAAAAGGAAATAAAAAGATATAAGAAAAAATAAAA
>ENA-ORTL01001151-ORTL01001151.1-human-gut-metagenome-genome-assembly--contig:-NODE-1151-length-10767-cov-42.7005_pt1 | contig 10767 bp, 9 predicted proteins | sample MGYA00241916_ERZ509196 | MGnify/ENA primary metagenome ERZ509196 (study PRJEB26280, sample SAMEA2338844) | human gut metagenome | biome: human gut; feature: human-associated habitat; material: faeces...
TTTGTATATAATAATGGAGACTATGTTGGAACATTAGAATTGCAAAGTGCAGAGTAGAGATCTTAAAATCCATGGCATTGTGTTTGTTGAAGCGATGCAAATGGTGGTATAATGATGGCGAAATGAAAGACGGGGGGTTAGCTCATAATAATCCATTGACAAATCGTGATATAATTACTATAATTTAAATGAAATTCGGCAAAACGACAAAGTGCCGAAATATATTTAAATAATTATTGCGAATTTGGATATACTGGAATTGAGGTGAGCTAAAATGACAACGACTGCAAAGATTTCCAATGACCAAATGATTTTTTCAGTTCAGGAACTGAAAGAAAAAGGATTTTCATATTATAAAATTAATCAGATGGTTGAACAGGGAATTTTGATAAAACTAAATAAAAGGTATTACGAGAATGCAGATTTTGATGGAGAGGAATCAGATTTCTATTATGCATACGCATTTGTGCCAGATGGAGTGGTTTGTCTGCTGAGTGCGGCTGTTTATTATAATATATCAACATATCGTCCAGATGCTATTGATGTAGCCATTCCCAGAAAAGCTAAGGTTTCAACTCTTCCAGACTGGCCAGAATTGAATGTGTGTTATTTCACGGATGATCGATTCGATGTCGGGATTGAGACTATAGAAGAAGGAAAGAATAAATTTCGGATCTACGATATCGAGAAAACTGTTGTTGATATTGTATTCTATAGGGAACGAATTGGAATCGAAGAAACAAAGGAAGTTCTCATAAACTATCTGCACCGAAGCGACCGTAATCTGAATCGGCTTATTAGATATGCAGAAATGCTCAAGTGCGGGGATGTAATGAAGAAATATCTGGAGGTGCTGGTATGATAAGGGCAATATCTGTAAAGGATAGATTAAAGAAACAAGCGATGGAAGATGGAAAAACCATGCAGGATAAATTAGTCACATATGGGCTTGAAAGAACCATATATAGGTTATCCGTATCTCAGTATGCAGAGAGATTTACCTTGAAAGGTGGTATTTTCCTATACGCATTATTTGATGGAGAATATGCACGTGCCACAATGGATATTGATTTGCTGGCACAGCGCATCCCAAATGATGCTGAAAAAATGAAAAAGGTATTTAACGACATTTTTTCAATTGAATGTGACGATGCACTTCGATTTGATTTAAATACGCTTGAGGTTACCAATATAACTGAATTCAAGGAGTACCATGGCGTAAATGTATCAATTACAGGATACTTAGATAGAACCAAAGTTCCGGTGTCGATAGATATTGGATTTGGAGATGTTATATATCCAGAGAGAATGAAAATGGAGTTCCCTGTATTGTTGGATATGGAAGTCCCGGAAGTATATGCTTATTCAATTTACTCAGTGATAGCAGAAAAGTTTGAGGCAATTGTTTCTCTAGGACTTGCAAACGGAAGATATAAGGATTTCTATGATATCTATGTGTTGGCTGATAGATATGAGCTTGATGGAACTGAACTTAAGAATGCCATTGTAGAAACCTTTACTCATCGTGGTACGGGCTTTGATGATATTGCGGCTTTTGAAGATGATTTCACGGAGGATGCGACAAGGCAAGGAAGGTGGAATTCCTTTATCAAAAAGAAGAAGGCTCTTGTAAAGGTTGAATTTGCGGAGACAATGCAGTTGTTAAAGGTGCTGCTGCTTCCGATTGTGGATGCAATTCATAAGGCTGAGCCTTTTGAGAAAAAATGGGATAGAGAAACAAAAACTTGGATATGAATACATATTTGAAGAAATTTCATAATTCATAGACCTTGCTTTTACTGATGTTGCGGAGCATATAAAAAACAACTTACCCCGATTCGATATATATTTTGACAATAAATATTCACATCGAAAGGGTCGTAGTCCAAACGCTATAAGAAATAGTTACTTAGATAATTTATCTACTGAAGACGATTTCAATAAGATACTAGAGTTTTTTGAAACAAATCCAAATGCGTCAAAAGCTGATGTGAATTATGAGATACATAAAATCCATTTAGCAAAATGTGGTATAGATATTTCATAAGATTGAAGGAGCTACTCTTAACAGGGTGGCTCTTTTTTAATGCCAAAAATAGTCTAGCTAATAAAATGCCTACATCAACAGGTGAATTTTCACTGAAGCAGTGGAAAGAAGTGCATGATTTTTTTGAAAGTGGAGATATTCCGCTTGATAAGATAGAACCATCTAAGTTGAGGTATGATGAAGTTCAGAAAGATTCATACGAACAGACTTTTTCAAAAGAAAAAGAAATCGTACAGGGCTTTCTGATGTATAATGAATTTGCAACAAAACATTGCATTGATGATACAATGATCTCTAAATTTGGTACAAAATTTGAAAATATATCAAAGTTGTTTGATCATGCAGCGCATAATGGCTGTAATTATCTTAATGGATACTGTTTTGTAAGTCTGATGTTATAAGTTACTATGAGCAGAAAACATTCTGGTTTTTATGCAGTTACATGGTGCGCAGCCGCAAAGGAATCGAAATGCTGATCAATCTGATAAATATCAGCTATTTCTCAATGAAGCTTTTGCCTTATGTCGATGACAAATTTGCCGGCTATAGAAATAAAAGTGTTCAGGATTTCAGATTTGCCTTAAGCGAAGGAATTCGTAGCCAGGTATTTTTTGCCACTTTCGTACAGAAAGTCGAAATCCAGATAAAATCAACATCTGTTATAAATGCCTTAAAGCAGGCATTTTCGCAAAATATGAATATCGGTCTCTTGATAATGTTTGGCTTTATGAATATAATATAGTTGTATCATTTTACCCTGCATTTTGAGAATCAAATTCTGGCAACGATTGAGGTAGTAGTAAATCGTGAACTACCGGATACATATGGGTACTTGTGGTAAATTATTTTTTTCTTGTTATGTTCGCATAATAAAAAATTATGAGAAGGAGCGATGCAAATGGGCAACTTTATATTTTTAAAATCTCATTGGGAAGATTTATCGAATACCGGTGAATTAGCCGAGAACTATGTGTTCTCAGATCCTAATACATCCATGATTAAGCAGGGGATGTTTGCTGAACGTCTAGTGCAATATATGCTTGCATATGATGGCATAGAAGAGCCGAGTTATGATAATACTCATTCCAACCGAATTAAGCTACTTAAAAAGAATGATTTGTTGCCTAGAGATATAGATGACACACTGTATGTGATTAGAAAAATGCGAAATGATGCTACTCACGCAGGAGATGACGATCAAAAACGTGCGAAGGATAATCTACGTCTTACATTTGATCTAGGTGTATGGTTCATGCAAACATATGGGAACTATAATTTCGAGCCTGAACCATATGTGGAACCGGTAGAAACTTCGGTAAAGGAAGAGCAACTTGCTAGAGAAAACGCTGAGCTTGAAGAAAAATTCAAAGCTCTTGAATCTGAGATAGAAAATATAAGAAGGAATGGCAAGGTAGATCAGAAGAGAAGGAGTACAGGCTTTAAAAATGCGCAATCAGTGCATTTATCTGAGGCTCAGACTCGTGAGCTGATTGATGATCAACTTCGTCATGCTGGATGGGAAGCTGATACGTCGAATATACGATATTCTAAAGGAAGCAGACCTGAAAAGGGAACCTTCAAAGCAATTGCAGAATGGCCGACAGACAGTAGTCTTGGAAATAAAGGATATGCTGATTATGCTTTGTTTATAGGTGAGCATATGGTTGGTATTATAGAAGCAAAGAAGATTGATACTGATGTTTTTGGTGCATTGAATGCGCAGGCAAAAGATTATGCAAAAAATATCCGTGAACAGGATCATAGATATATTATTAAGAAGTATGCGGAATATTTTGTCCCATTTGTTTACGCAACAAATGGTCGCCCATACATTGAACAGTATAAGGAAAAGTCAGGAATCTGGGGTCTTGATACAAGAGAAACTTTTAATGTTCCTACAGCGGTGGCTGCGTGGCCAAGACCTGAGGAAATGGTTCTTGATCTTCAAAAGGATGTGGAAGAAGCCGATAGACAACTGCTTATGACTGGATTTGAGGATCTTGAAAATCCAGATGGTCTGAATCTTCGTTATTATCAGATTGATGCTATCAAAGCGGCTGAGAATGCAATAACTAACGAACACAAGAAAACTGTACTTCTTGCAATGGCGACTGGTACAGGAAAGACAAGAACTATTCTTGGAATGATTTATAGGTTTCTTACAGCAAAAAGATTTAAAAGAATCCTTTATCTCGTTGATCGTAATGCTCTCGGAGAGCAGACAATGGACACATTCAAAGAGGTAAAGTTGAAGGAGTTACTGACGCTCAATCAGATTTATGATGTCAAGGAACTTAAAGATAAGGAATTTGATAAAGATACTAAAGTACATATTTGCACTGTGCAAAGTCTAGTAAAACGAGTATTGTATGATGATTCAGAATATAAACTAGGTTCCACGGATTATGACTTGATTATTGTTGATGAAGCTCATCGCGGATATATTCTTGATAAAGAGATGGGTGAAGAGGAGACATTGTACAGAGATCAGAATGATTATCGTAGCAAGTATCGTTCGGTAATCGATTATTTTGATGCGGTCAAAATCGCATTGACAGCGACTCCTGCCTTGCAGACGACAGAAATTTTTGGAAGACCTGTTTATACCTATGATTACCGGACAGCTGTAATCGACGGATTTCTTGTAGATCACGATGCGCCACACATAATAAAGACAAGACTCAGTGAGGAAGGCATTGTCTTTGAAGCAGGATCTACTGTGCCTATTTATGATCCTGTTACGAAACAGATAATTAATTCGGATTTGCTTGATGATGATTTGAAGTTTGAGGTGGATTCCTTTAACAAGGAAGTAGTAACGGAGAATTTTAATAGGACTGTTCTTACGGAAATTGCAAATGATATCGACCCTTTTGATGATGGAAAGACACTAATATTTGCGGTGGATGATGCACATGCTGATATGGTAACAAGGATTCTTCAGGAAATATATTCGGAGCAGGGAGTGAGTTCCGAAGCTATTACAAAAATAACTGGTTCCATAGAAAATGGAAATCAGAAAAAGATAAACGAAATTATCCGTAAGTTTAAGAATGACACATATCCTAAGATTGTGGTTACGGTTGATTTACTTACAACCGGTATTGATGTTGAGGAAATAGTAAATCTTGTCTTTCTTAGAAGGGTGAAATCACGTATTCTTTTTGAACAGATGCTGGGTAGAGCAACCAGATTATGCGAAGATATTGGAAAGACTCATTTTGAGATATATGATGCGGTTGGGGTGTATAATGCACTTGAAAAAGTAACGAATATGAAGCCTGTAGTCGCAAATGCCAAAACATCCTTCGATGATATCATAGATGGATTTGATTCGCTGCAAACTGAGGAGCAGAAGCAGAACCAGGTAGACATCCTTATAGCCAAGATGAGGCGAAATAAATCAGGAATGAGTCAGGAATATAGAGATCAGTTTACACAGATTACCGGATATGATCCAGAATCGTTCATAGAAGAGTTAAAACATCAAAATATTGAAGACGCTGAGAGAATGATTAAAATGAATCAATCTGCATTCCAGTATATAAGGAGACAAACTCAAGAGCACGGTAAAGCAATTAGTGATGCAGAAGACATTCTTGTATCGCATGAACGTGGTTACGGAGATGCAACAAAACCGGAGGATTACTTAAAAGAGTTTCGGAATTTCATTGATACACATATCAATGAGATCGCAGCACTTAAAATTGTTGCAACAAGACCGCAGGATTTAACCAGACAGTCGTTAAAGGAACTCAAGTTGATTCTTGACAGAAACAATTTTAGCGAAACAATGTTAAATACAGCGTGGAAGAATATGACTAATGAAGAAATCACGGCAGATATCATTAGTTTTATTCGACAGAGAAGCATTGGTGACGTTCTTATCAGTAAAGATGAGAGAATTCACAACGCTATTACGAAGGTAAAGAAGGCTCACCCAGAATTGACAAAAGTACAGATAGGCTGGCTCGAAAGGATAGAATCACAACTGTTAAAGGAGACGGTTCTTAATCGAGAAACCTTTGATTCTGCGGCATTTGTAAACAAGGGTGGATATAAGGTGGTAAATAAAGTCTTTGGAAATAGGCTTGACGATTATATTACAGAGATTAACGATGCAATGTACGCAGTATAATAAATACAGGAGAATTGTAAATAATGACTAACAATGAAATAGTGGCAAAACTTTGGAATTTATGTAATGTGCTCCGTGATGATGGTATCACTTATCAGGATTATGTTACAGAACTCACATATATTCTCTTCCTAAAGATGGCTAAGGAAACTGGAGCAGAAAAAAACATTCCGGAGGAATATAGATGGGATAAGCTTAGTAGTAAGGATGGAATAGAGCTTAAAAGGTTCTATGCAACTCTTTTACAGGAACTCGGAGAACATGGAAAAGGCAAGATACAGCATATTTATTCAGGTGCCAGCAGTAAGATTGATGAGCCCGCAAATTTAAAGAAGATTATTACAAGCATTGATGACCTTGATTGGTATAGTGCCAAAGAGGAGGGACTTGGAAATCTTTACGAGGGACTGCTGGAAAAGAATGCTAACGAGAAAAAGTCTGGAGCCGGTCAGTATTTTACGCCGAGAGCTCTTATTGATGTAATGACAGAGCTTATTGCTCCTCAACCTGGAGAAAAGTGTAACGATCCAGCCTGCGGTACTTATGGGTTTATGATTGCTGCAGATAGATTTGTTAAAAATCATACCAATGACCTCTTTGATTTATCAGAGGATGCGCAACATTTCCAGAAATACGAAGCATTTACCGGTGCAGAGCTTGTGCATGAAACTCATAGACTTGCCCTTATGAATTCCATGCTTCATGACATTGAAGGTGAAATATATCTATGTGATACTCTTTCTAATCAGGGTAAGGTATTGAAAAACTATGATGTTGTGCTAACGAATCCGCCTTTTGGAACAAAGAAAGGCGGAGAGCGTGCCAGCAGGGATGACCTCACATATATGACAAGCAACAAGCAGTTGAATTTTTTGCAGCATATATACCGTTCTCTCAATACGGATGGTAATGCGAGAGCAGCAGTTGTACTTCCGGATAATGTTCTATTTGCAGATAATGATGGTGAAAAAATTCGTAAGGATCTGATGGCAAAGTGCAATCTGCATACAATTTTAAGACTTCCTACAGGTATTTTTTATGCGCAGGGAGTAAAGACCAATGTACTTTTCTTTAATCGAGGCACAAAGGATGAGGGTAATACCAAGGATGTATGGATTTATGATTTGCGTTCAAATATGCCGTCATTTGGTAAGACGAATCCGCTTACACGTAGCCATTTTGAAGAATTTATTGAATGTTATTGTGCTGGTCACATGCAGGATCGTAAGGAAACATGGTCAGAGGAAAATCCAGACGGTCGTTGGAGAAAGTACTCTTATGAGGAGATTCTTAGCAGAGATAAGACCAGTCTTGATATTACATGGATTCGTTCAGGTGAGGCAGTAGATGATAGATCATTGTCAGAGTTGCTTAGCGAAATAGAAGAGAAAGCAACTAATATTACCAATGCAGTTGAAGCACTCAAAAATCTTTTAGGAGACCTAGATGAGGATTAGCCCAACCTGCTCCAAATGCGTATAACTACATAAAGGCAGAGGTTTGTGAATTTATGGATACAAATAAATTAAGACAAAAAATATTAGATATGGCAATCAGAGGAAAACTTGTGCCACAGGATCCCAATGATGAGCCTGCATCGGTGCTTCTTGAAAGAATCCGAAACGAAAAACAAAGGATGGTTCAAGATGGGAAACTCAAAAAAAGAGACATAAAGAACGATACTATCATATTTAGAGGTGATGATAATTTACATTATGAGAAGTTCCAGGATGGAAGCGTGAAATGTATTGAGGATGAGATACCTTTTGAAGTGCCGGAAGGGTGGGCATGGTGTAGATTAAAGCATGTTTGTACGATGGCAGCTGGAAAAGCTAAACCCACAGACCAAATTATGACTGAACCTTTTGAAGGATGTTATCCTTGTTTTGGTGGAAATGGTATCAGAGGATATGTAGATGAATATAATCAAGACGGAATATTCAGTATAGTTGGTCGTCAAGGTGCTCTATGTGGTAACATCAACATTGCCAAAGGAAAGTTTTATGCCACAGAACACGCTGTAGTTACAACTTTATTTTCTGGAATTGATTTTAATTGGAGCAATTATGTATTAGAAGCATTGCAACTTAATAGCTATGCAACAGGAGCTGCTCAGCCGGGACTATCTGTTGCCAATGTTCTAAATGTATTTGTTCCAGTGCCACCTACACAAGAACAAGTACATATTGGAATTAGAATTGCTGAATTCATAAAAATTATAGAAAACATTGAGGATGAAAAAGAAAATTTGCAAACTTTGATTTCTTCTGCAAAATCAAAAATCCTCGACCTTGCTATTCGTGGTAAACTTGTACCTCAGAACCCGAATGATGAGCCTGCTTCTGTTCTTCTTGAACGTATACGAGCAGAAAAAGAAGAACTCATCAAAGCCGGCAAAATCAAGCGTGATAAGAAGGAATCTATCATCTTCCGTGGTGAGGATAACTCTTATTATGAAACTATTGATAAGAATACTACATGTATAGATGATGAAATTCCTTTTATTATTCCGAATGGATGGGCATGGTGCAGATTACAATCTATTTCATCAATATTAACGGATGGCACACATAAAACACCAGAATACAGTGATAGCGGCTATTTGTTTTTATCTTCCAAGAATGTCACATCCGGAAAGATTGATTGGGAAAATGTTATGCACATTCCAGAGTATTTGCATAAAGAGTTATATGAACGATTAGCCCCTGCTAAAGATGACATTCTTCTTGCTAAAAATGGAACCACAGGAATTGCAGCTATTGTTGATCGAAATGAAGTCTTTGACATTTATGTTAGCCTTGCACTGATTAGAATTGTTAATAATTTGGTTTTTCCATCATATGTTTTGTATGCTATTGGTAGTCCATATGTTCAGGAATATTTTAATAACTCGTTAAAAGGTATCGGTGTTCCAAATTTGCATTTAGAACATATTAGAAAAACTTTAATATCGATTCCGCCATATTCTGAGCAAAAGCAAATAGCAGAACTTTTAAAAAATATATTTCTTAAAATAGATGATATTTCAAATACACTATCATAGTAAACAGCCGCCTTCTTTTTGTGAAGGCGGCTACACTTTTACCATGTGACAATTTTATCAACAAGCGCCTGCTGCTCACTAGCAGTACGACGCAGATATATTCGAGTTGTTTCTATACTTTCATGTCCCATAAGATCTGCAAGTAATGCAATATCATTATACTTTTCAAGAAAATTTTTCGCGTATCTATGGCGGAAGGAATGTGGATAGACCACTTTGCTGTCTAATCCATATTTATCCGCATAATTCTTGAGTTGTTGAGAAATACCTCTAGTCGTTATACGGTCACCATATCTATTTAGAAAAAGATAACCTGAAGTGCGTTGAGTTTCGCATAACCACTTTAGCGTTTCTTCACGCAATATTTTGGGGATGAATAATCTACGTAATTTACCTCCCTTGCTATACAAATCAAAATATCCAAGTTGCACATGTTCAATCTTTATGCGAATTAGTTCACTTACACGAGCACCAGTCGCAGCAAGATACCAGACAACAAAATACCACTCTAAATTGCCATCTTTTTTAAGCTGATTCTTCAGGAATTTATAATCGGCATTGCTGATTACATTTTCCAAAAAGCTTTTCTGCTGGATCTTTACTGCTTTGAGTCGCAATTGTGGATTTTCTAAATATTCTAGATATTTATTTATTGCTTGTATTCTCAGATTTACAGTTTTGGGTTTAAAATGCTCCATAAGATAGCCCTTGTAGGCAAGTAAGTTTTCCTTAGAAATCTTCTCATAATTTGTAGTGAAGTAATTCACTGTCCATAGGTAAGATTCAATGGTGTTTTCGGATAGATTACCTTTTTTTAGGTAATCTTCAAAAGTTATTTCTGTCTTCATATAAAGACACCTCCATAAATATATTTGCGGATATCCGCTGAATCAATTATAGAGGTAAAGGTGTAGAATTCTCTTATTATGAGAAGGTAGGAAGCACCATAAAGAATATAGACGATAGTATTCCTTTTGAAATTCCTAAAAATTGGTGTTTCATACGACTTAAAGAATTGTGGGAACTAATTTCCGGAAGAGATTTATCTCCATCAGAATATAACGATAATCAAGATGGTATTCCATATATTACTGGGGCAAGCAACTTTAGAAATGGTAAAATCGAATTAGTAAGATGGACGCCATCTCCACAAGTAATTACACAAAAAGGTGACTTATTACTTACCTGCAAGGGTACCATAGGAGAAATGGCTTTCAACAGTTTTGGAGAAGCCCATATTGCTCGACAGATTATGGCAATACGAAATATTTATGGCTTGAATTCGGAGTATCTTTCTCTTTGTATTAGATTCTATATCGGAGAAATAAAAGCATCTGCCAAAGGATTGATACCAGGCATTTCAAGGGAAGATATTCTTAACCTTATACTTCCAATTCCACCGGAGAATTATCAAAGTTTAGTTGTATCTCAAATCAGAAAGAGTAATCATGCATTGTACTTGATAGAAAAGAGCCTCAGTTGAGCAATGTCATTAAGTTAAGATGACCAATCAAGATCTTAGCATCAGAAATGATGCTA
>ENA-ORTL01001152-ORTL01001152.1-human-gut-metagenome-genome-assembly--contig:-NODE-1152-length-10760-cov-11.9033_pt1 | contig 10760 bp, 9 predicted proteins | sample MGYA00241916_ERZ509196 | MGnify/ENA primary metagenome ERZ509196 (study PRJEB26280, sample SAMEA2338844) | human gut metagenome | biome: human gut; feature: human-associated habitat; material: faeces...
AACGAAAAGAATGTTGGAAGTGTGCTTTTCAGCACACCCCAACATTCAGTATAGAACCATTTTTTTCTGTATGCAGAGCGAGGGTGTCGCTCAATCATCTATATTTAATGATTTTGCGACACCCTCATTTAGAATGTTTGTTTATAGGTTATCTCTGATTTACGTTTTTAGGACACCCCCAATTAATTTCTTGAATAATTCAGTGCTTCTTCTCAAGCTGTAATGTGATTGAAACAATTGTAGAGAGGAAAGCCGCATATTATAACGCTGCTTTTCATCAAGATAATAGTAATCAAGTATACTTCTTTCAAAAGTTTCTATAGTATCAACGATATATGAGTTGCTACCGTTTTGTATAGCATAACCTTCAAATGCATGGCTTGTTCCAACTACTGGCAGAGCATATGACAGTGCTTCCGCAACTTTGACTTTCATGCCAGCGCCGTCAAAAATAGGGGCAATGTATAATTCTGCATTATTAAAATATGGATCCATATTTTTTGGTGTATCCACTATTGTAATGGAGGGAGTTTTCTTTACAAAGTCTAAGAACTCAGGGTTTGGATGGGCTCCAGCGATACAAAGCTCTTTAGGAATCGATAAATGGTTATATACATTCTTTATAAACCATAATATACCTTCAAAATTAGAACCATACCACAGTGAACCGGTTATCAACATACGTAGTGGATGTGGAACATGGTTTTGGGTATCCCAAGAGGCTAAATATGTTTTTTTCTGGGGAATACACACCGGAATAACAGTTATTTTTTCAGATGGAATATGGTATAATTGGCATAAACGCTTTTTGTCCTTTTCTGTCAGAGCAATTAGATGATTGGCTCGATTGACAACTATCCTCTCGCGTGGCTTGGAAAAGCAGGCATCAATAAAATTAAAGAGATTTCGATGATGATTATAATTGTTTTTGGAATAATCAAATTCTACATTATGAACACGAACGAATAAAGGAGTATTTCCTATTCGTTTGATAACATAGTGTAATTTAGTAAAATCCATTATAATGGCATCATATGCAGAAAAATCAATACGTAGTTTAAGCCATGACCGATAACGGCGGTTTGTATTCATAAACAGTGTATCAAATATTCGTAGCAATATATTATTGCTGGATTTTAAGTAGTAAGTTGTTTCATAAAGCTCAGCCAAGGATTCATCGGCAATCTCAGGACCAATGTAGTCCACAGAGTAATTATTCTCCACAAGTGATAATAAGGTTTGCTTGATAACGATTCCACCACCAGATAATAAAGAAGGCGGTTCAGGGGTGATTTGCAACAGTTTCATAGATCTCTCCAAGTTTGTCATATTTTTGCTGTTATGAGGGAGTATATTCAGTATAGCATTAAATATAAAAAGCTGCAACCTTACATGTCATGACAAAGTTGCAGATTAGGGTACTAAATGGTATACTGTAAAAATATTATAATTTATGAAAGGATTATAGAGAAATGGATAAAAAAAACGGTTTAATCGTATCGTGGAAAAGAACCAATGAAATTATTGCGAGCATCTATATAGTCGCAATACTGGCAATTTTTCCTTTGGTTTTTAATAATTATTATTATGATATATTAAGAGTGAAATACATGTTTTATTATAGTTCAGTAATTGCATTATTTGTACTCATCTTAATGGCAGCGCTTATTTATATGTATGTTGATGCCAGAGATTACCAGTGGGAGAACACCTGGTATGTAATTAAGCAGTTTAGAAAGAAGGCTTTGAATATAGCAGATTGGGCAATGATTATATTCATGGTTGCAGTTACTATATCAACTTTTCAATCGGATTATTTTTACGAATCTTTTTGGGGAAATGAAGGAAGATATACAGGAATGTTTTTAATTCTTTTATATTTTGTGAGCTTTTTTATCATTACCAGATGCTTGAAGTTTAAAAGATGGTATTTGGATATATTTTTGGCCGCAGGAATGATAGCATGTTTTATTGGAATATTTCAGTTTTTTGAAATTGACCCGATTGGATTTAAGGAGGGACTTTCATGGGATGATTACAGGATTTTTGCTTCTACGATTGGAAATATTAATACCTACACTTCCTATGTAGCTCTTATTTCTGGTATGAGTGTAGTCCTTTTTGTTAATGAAAATACCTTTTATCGAAAAGTATGGTATACTTTTTGCGTTATTATATCATTGTTTGCATTAATAACAGGAATCAGCGATAATGCGTATCTGGCATTAATTGCTTTATTTGGATTATTGCCCTTATTCTTATTCAATAGTATAGGTGGTATTAAAAAATATTTATTTCTTCTTGCGCTTTTATTTTCTGAATTTCAACTGATTGACGTTATTATAAGCAGAGTACCAGAACATGTTTTGGAAATTAATGGTTTGTTTAATATAGTTGTAGGTTATGATAAGCTCCTATATATTGTTACAGGACTATGGGGAACAACAGCATTAATTCATATATTAGAAATCAAGTTATTTAAAGAAAGCTGTCTACAGAAAAAAAGTAATTTAGGAAGATGGATTTGGCTGATTCTTATAATAGTAGGCATATTCTGTGTGGGCTATATATTGTATGATGCAAACATTAAAGGAAATGGTGACCAATATGGTTCACTAAAAACTTATCTTGTTATTAATGATGATTGGGGTACACGCCGAGGATATATTTGGAGAATTGGAATAGAGAGTTACCGTAAGTTTCCATTGATTCATAAGATTTTTGGCTATGGTCCGGATACATTTGGAATTATTACTGTAAATAATTATTATGAGGAGATGGCTAGCAGATTCTTTGAAAAGTTTGATAGCGCTCACAACGAGTATTTACAATACTTTATAACAATAGGTTTTGTGGGTTTGACTGCATATCTATGCCTGCTATTTACTTCAATAATAGAAATGTTTAATGCATGTTCAAAGAATTCATTTCTTATAGCTATTTCATTTTCGGTTATATGCTATGCTGCACAGGCAGTTGTTAATATAAGCGTTCCAATTGTTGCTCCAATTATGTTTACACTGTTGATGATTGGAGTGGCTGCTGCACGGCAAACGGTAGATATGAGGGATAAGGTATGAGAACAATATAGCACAAGGAATATTTTATTCCGTGGACAAAAGAGATAACAGAATGTATATAAATCTAATTTGTGACGCAGGAAGGATAGTCTAATGAGAACGAAGACAATTTTGGATGAATACCGTCGCTGGATAGATTTTGCGGTGGAAGATGCTGATATTACAGAAGAACTAAACCGCATTGCCGGCGACTGGGAAAAGATTGAAGATGCATTTTACCGCAGTTTGGAGTTTGGGACTGGTGGCCTAAGGGGGGTAATTGGAGCGGGAACCAACCGAATGAATATATATACAGTGGCAAAAGCATCTCAGGGATTGGCCAACTATATGAAAAAGCAAGGGAATGTCACCGGAATTGCGATTAGTTATGATTCCCGAATTAAGTCGGAGTTATTTGCAAGGATTGCTTCTGAGGTATTTGCAGGAAATGGCATTCAAGTATATTTATTCGATGAGTTGATGCCAACTCCTTGTTTATCATTTGCAGTGAGACAGTTAAAATGTGCGTCTGGTATTATGATAACAGCATCTCATAACCCGGCAAAGTATAACGGATATAAAGTTTATGGAGCTGATGGATGTCAGATTACTACTAAGGTTGCAAGTGAAATTTTAGTTGAAGTCGAAAACGTTGATTTATTTGAGGGGATATGTAGGTCTAGTTTTGATGAGGCGGTAGCAGCAGGGGATATTAGCTTTATTGTTCCAGAAATTATAGATGCATTTATAGATGCGGTAAAGGCTCAAAGTGTACTAGGACCAAATGATTTGATAAATAAGGATGTGTCTATTGTCTATACTCCATTAAATGGTACTGGGCTTAAGCCAGTTCTTCGAACTTTGCAGGAAAGCGGTTTTACTAATATTACGGTAGTGAAAGAGCAGGAACAGCCGAATGGGAATTTCCCTACATGTCCATATCCGAATCCGGAGATACATGAGGCTATGGCACTGGGAATTGAGTATGCAAGGAGATATGATGCAGACCTTCTGCTTGCAACAGATCCGGATTGTGACCGCGTAGGTATTGCTATAAAAGACGAAAATGGAAAATATGTGCTGCTGAGTGGAAATGAGACCGGTATGTTGTTGCTTGATTATATTTGCAGTAGAAAGATTGCCAATGGAATGATGCCGAAGAATCCGATCCTGGTAAAGACAATAGTAACAACTGATATGGCAGAAAGAATCGCATTGCACTATGGTGTAGAAACGAAAAATATGCTGACCGGTTTCAAATTTATCGGCGAGCAAATTGGGGTATTGGAAGCAAAAGGGCAGAGCGAACGGTTTATCTTTGGATTTGAAGAGAGCTATGGGTACTTAAGTGGTTCCTATGTGAGGGATAAGGATGCAGTAAACGGGGCATTTTTAATATGTGAAATGTTTTCTTATTATAGAACGCAAGGTATTGGGTTGTGGGAAAAACTGCGGGAGTTATATATGACATATGGATACTGTCTTAATACACAGTACTCCTATACCTTTGAAGGCGTAGTTGGTTTTCAAAAGATGAAGGAAATTATGGCGTTACTGCGGGATGGCGTGGATAAAATTGGAGGAAGGAGGGTTCTGGAAATTCTTGATTATTTAAAGGGGGTAGATGGATTGCCAAAGTCAGATGTATTAAAGTTTCTACTAGATGATTATTGTTCGGTTATAGTACGACCATCAGGAACGGAGCCTAAAATGAAAGTGTATATGTCGGTGTGTGCAGATGATATAAACGAAGCTTCAAGGATAGAATGTGAAATGCAGGAGAGTATAGAGAAGTTTTTCAGTGATTAAAATAATGTTTATTAAGAGAATAATGGCTATATTTTTTGTTGCTAAAAGTAGAATATGCTGCCCTGTATATTAGATTATTTGAGTCTGTATTGTGTTGAATTGTTTACTTAAATGTTACCCTTAAACCGTAGTTAATTAATCCCCCTATAAACACAGGCAATAAGCCCGCCATCAGGCGGGCTCATTAAAAATTCATGTTTTAGGATATCTCTGAATCATATATTCAGCACAGCCCCAGGCTAATAAATATAAACAACTCTGTTCATTCCGTGGAAGCAAGTACCGCAGGAGTTGCCGGGGCCGTTTTCCTGTTTTTGAAAGCGCGTTCCAGGGTATATACAAAGGCTCCCATTAAGGCGCTTGATATATCCAGAACTGCAGCGGCAGCTGCGGAAAATAAAGCCATGGTATTGTATTTGGTGTGAAGCAGGTTTAATGCCTTTTCCAGAGGATTAAGGTTGGCAAGATATCTCCGCTCAAGAGCAGAAATGTCATCAATCTCTTCCGTGCGGTCCGGTTCCGGCAGGTTTATGCCCGGATTGAGGGTGACAGTACCGTTCTCTGCATCTGAACTGTAGATGATTAAGTCCTGAGGCAGCGGGAGGGATTTTACAAGTTCACGCAATTCATTAGTCTGACTATACCAGAGTTGTTTCCAGCTTTCAATTTGCTTCTCCGTGTTTTCATCTGCTTTTGAGGTGAACATAAAAGCATTTTTATCCTGTCTCTTATTATCCAGCATATGGATGATTGCGTCAGTTTTATCCTGACACTCAAGTATTTCTTTTCTCACAGAAAGGGAGTTTTTAAAACTGAAGTAATTTGTCATTTCATAACTGCTGCTGGTAAAGCCTTCTTTTAATAACAGGGCAAACATATCGCTGGTGATTGTGTCAAGGATGTCTCCGTCGGGGGCGTCCTTATTAATTTCCACCATAAGATCATGGCGGTAGGATTCCATTGTGTTTTCTGTGTTATTCATCTTATGGGCGGTGACTTTGTTGATGCAGGTTTGCAGCGCAGATATGACTGAATCTAACTGTGTTGCCTCCGCTTTCATAGAGTTGATTTCTGTGTCACGTTTATTATTATCATTCTGCAAATCAATAAAAGCCTGGTCATTAAAGTTCCTATACTGGCTAAGACGAAGGTTTATATTGTTCCAGACTGCTTCCTTACTTCTTATATTCGATAACATATTGTTTTTTAAAGTCTCCGCGTTATTCTTTTCGCCTTCCAGTGCAGTCAGGGCATCGTTGGCCTGCTGCTCTGTATACGAGGAAGGCAGAGAACTCTTAATGCTGTCCAGATTTTTCAGCAGAGAGCGGTGGAAAGCTGCGCAATTTGATGAAAAAGTGAAACTGCTGATATCTGTTTTGCAATCATCGAGTATTTTGGTGATTTCTGTATTACTTTCTGATGAATGGCTGACAAATGGAACGCTGCAGTATGCATCCATGGTCTCTTTTGTGTAGATCAGGTAATTATCCAGGTAGTTCTGGTACTGATAGCATTTTTTGATGGTGAACTCATCCATGATACGTTCAGCGTCACTGTAGTAGAGACTTGTGTTATATATTTCATTTGAAATAAATACAAAGCTGAACAGCGAGGACGATACCAGCATTGTTGCCCATAGAATCAGGACGATTCTGGGGTTTAATGTGAAAAAATATATTAGCTTCAGGTTTAATATAAATAGTGCAGTCTGTATGGCTGCGGATACTAGAAGTGCCTGCCACATTTGAGTAAATACATATTCATGGAGTCCCTGGGCGGTTGCATAAAAGGAAACCATGGCAAGAGCAAGGGAACAGGTCACCAAAAGCTTTCGTATACTTGTTAATACCTTCATTCTTCCTCGTCTCCTTCCTGTTCATCAATTAATTCCATAGCGCTTGATAAAAAACCGGCAGTTGCAAATGCAATTAGATCAATAGATGAGTTTAAAATATTGTTTCCTATACTCGCTGCCTTCTTTGCCAGCTGTATAGCGCGGTCAAGAATCCAGGATGTTACATTGTGGTTCTTTGCCAGATTAATGAGAGCATGTACGCTTAAAAGACAAACCGGATAAAGAATCAATATTAACAGTGGCAACGAAAAAATATCGCCCTGTGCAAAGAGATTTAGTACAGTATCTTGGCTTAATACACCGGTCTTAGCTAAAAATGCTGATAGGGCGGCAATGGTTAGTACATAGGCGGAAGGGTTTTCATTTCCTTGTATTGTAGTGACCATTATTTTTATCAGTTTATAGTAGCAGAACAAAAGGGTGAATACGACAACCATGGACAGTATACCAATGAGAAACACTATGATAATTGAATTAACATCATGAAAGAGTGTTTCCGTGTTGGCGATTCTGTAATTGGTTGTTTGAGATAATCGGGTTACCATATTGTAAGTAAATAAAAAGGGTATGACGGTTAACGCTATGTATAAGAGCGACTGTCCCAATGAAATCCCCTTGTGATATTGTGTGGTGGGACAGACAACTTTGGCGTTGGTTGAAGACGCCTGGGAATCAGCTTCAGCGGCTGATTTTGTGTGGTGAACAAATCGGTGCCTGGCATATCTCATCTTTGAAGCACCGTTGTTTGGAGTGTTTGTATCAGTATCAGGGGGCTCCTGGGTATGTGAAAGGAACCATAAAGATAACTTCTTAATATAAGGAAAGCTAATCCGCAAAAGGTAAAAAACTATAATGATACAAGCTCCATATTCTATGGGGATTTGAAAATAGGCTTCAAAAATTTCTCTTCGGTATAAGCCATTTAAGATGACTATAAGTGAAAGAATAAATATCATGTAACGTTCGTGGAGATGTTTTCCCTTTACTGAAAGATAGAGTGTAAACAAAAACCAGCCTGAAAGAAAGAACGTAAAAAAGCTCTTAAAATCAGATGTAAAGGGATGGAATTCAGTCAATAAAAATGCAATGACCAGGATGCTGGCCAGAGGCAAGACAGATAAAACCCGTTTACTGATGATGGTGTTAGATTTGCTTGTATCCATAAGATCCTCCTTTCGTCTGGCTGGTTTTCCGGTGTCAATTATTGGTTATAAAGTTTCTCCATAATAAGTATCATATTTCAACTGTCTTAAAATATAATATGCGGCGGTGCTATACTTATTATAGGTCTGCGGTTAAATAGTATCATATTGTGAAAGATGTTTCTATTTGCGTATTATATAAAGATACTATAAAGATTTTATGTAGTTTAATTTTTAATAAAAAAGCTCTGATTATCTCAAAAAAGCCCGGAAATACGGGCATTTCACGGGATATGAGAACTGAATTTACTACTCATTTACTACATTCGGATTGAGCCTGACACGCTGCTTTTTCCCGTGAAGTACCCCTACCCAAATAGGACACATCAAAAATTGAATACGACACCGCAAGAAGCGGCGTTCTCTTTTCCCTGCGGGGAAATAAGGGACGCTGCTTTTTTTTGCGGCTAAAACAGAAAGGAGGCGACCGCCTATGTACTTCACATCCGGCGACGACCGGGCCTTTGAACAGCTCATGCAGGAGAGGCCGGGAGCAGACCACTTTGACAACGGCGAGGCCGGAGCGCCGGAGGATTGCGGCACCTGCCGCTTTTATCGCCCGTACTGGAAGTATCAGTTTTGCGTCTACGCAGAATGTCCCTACCAGCCGGGCAAGCTCACCGCCCTTGACGGCGCGGTGAAATTCCAAGTGAAAGGAGTTGACGACGAAATGGCAGTTTTTCGCGTGGAGAAAAACCGGGGCTACACGGTCATGTCGAACCACCACCTGCGGAACAAAGACCTATCCCTAAAGGCCAAGGGCCTGCTGTCGCAAATGCTGTCCTTGCCGGAGGACTGGGACTTTACCCTAAAGGGCCTATCCCTTATCAACCGGGAACAGATCGACGCTATCCGGGCGTCTGTCCGGGAGCTGGAACAGGCCGGGTATATCGTCCGTTCCCGTGAGCGAGACGGGCAGGGGCGGCTTCGCGGCGCGGACTATCTCATTTACGAGCAGCCCCAGCCAGCGCCGGATTCCCCTACGTTGGAAAATCCAATGTTGGAAAAACCAACACAGGAAAAGCCTACGCAGGGAAAACCAATGCAATTAAATAAAGATAGACAAATAAAAGACCCATTAACTACGGATGGATTAAATACCGATTCCATTCCTATCCTTTCCCCTCCCTCACCTTTGGAGGACGGGGCGGCAGGGCCGCCGGAACGGAATGGAAAGGAAGCGGCGACACAGAGCGCCGTAGCGATTTATCGGGAAATCATCATGGACAATATCGAGTATTCCCATCTGGTACAGAACACCCGGCTTGACCGGGAGCTGTTGGACGAGATCGTAGACTTGCTTGTGGAAACCGTATGCAGCGCCAGAAAGACCATCCGTGTTGCCGGGGATGATTACCCCGCCGAGCTGGTAAAGGCCAAGCTGATGAAGCTGAACAGTTCCCATATCGAGTTTGTTTTTGACTGTATCAACAAGAACACTACGGAAATCCGCAACATCAAGAAATACCTGCTGGCGTCGCTGTTCAATGCGCCAAGCACAATCAACGGTTACTATACGGCGCTGGTGGCCCACGATATGAACACCGGCAAAATCTGAAAGGAGGACGGCCCTATGAAACAGGGTGCATTGATTTTTGACGAGCAGACAGACCGCTACGACATCCGTTTTGATTTGGCGGACTACTATGGCGGCCTGCACTGTGGGGAAACCTTTGACGTGATGGTGGGCGGCAGATGGAGGCCGACCCGCATTGAAATGGCGGAGAAATGGTATCTTGTCGGCATACGCGCCGACGACCTCTCCGGCCTGCGGGTACGGATTTAAGCCGTGCCGCCTGCCTGCTTGACTTCCAAAGGAGGGATGGCAGTTGCAGGAAGAAGTCGATCAGAAAACCATAGCGTTAGCAATCAAGACCGGCAAGCTCACCGGCCAAGTGCTGCAAGCGGCCATGAAGAAGTATCTGGAAGCCCGGAAAAAGGGCAAGGCCAGACTTCCCCACGGCCAGCAGAGCTTGCGGAAGCTCAAACGGGACGGTTCCGCGCTGTCCAATATTGAAATCACCGAGGCCAACATCGGCCTGTTTAAGCCCTGCGCCAAGAAATACGACCTTGATTTTAGCCTGCGGAAAGACAATACCACCCATCCGCCCCGCTATATCGTGATTTTTAAGACCAAGCAGGCGGACAATCTGGAACAGGCGTTCAAGGAGTTCACGGCTAAGAAACTAAACCGGGAGGAACGGCCCTCCATCCGAAAGGCCCTATCCGCCATGAAACAAAAGGCTGCGGCCAGAAATAAGCAGCGGGCCAAGGAGAAAGTCAAGGAAAGGGGGCTGTCGCTGTGAAGCCAGAAGTAAAAAAACTGATAATTGCCAACCTGCCCTATCTCCTGTTTGTCTATCTGTTCGGCAAGCTGGGGCAGGCATACCGGCTGGCGGCCGGGGCGGATATTTCGGAAAAGCTGCTGCACTTCCTCGACGGGTTTTCAGCGGCCTTTGAGAGCGCCGCCCCCAGCTTCCACGGCTTTGACCTGTTAATCGGCGTGACCGGCGCGGCGCTGCTGCGGCTGATGGTGTACCTGAAAGGCAAAAACGCCAAGAAATACCGCAAGGGCGTGGAGTACGGCAGCGCCCGTTGGGGCGGCCCCAAAGATATAGCCCCGTACATCGACCCCGTGTTTGATAACAATATCCTGCTGACACAGACGGAACAGCTCACCATGAACAACCGGCCCAAAGACCCCAAGACGGCCAGAAACAAAAACGTACTGGTGATCGGCGGCTCCGGCAGCGGCAAGACGCGCTTTTTTGTGAAGCCCAGTGCGCCCGTAAGGGCGGTATAAATCCTACCTTGAGCAAGTAGTAGGTAAAAGTA
>ENA-ORTL01001159-ORTL01001159.1-human-gut-metagenome-genome-assembly--contig:-NODE-1159-length-10662-cov-2.27897_pt1 | contig 10662 bp, 9 predicted proteins | sample MGYA00241916_ERZ509196 | MGnify/ENA primary metagenome ERZ509196 (study PRJEB26280, sample SAMEA2338844) | human gut metagenome | biome: human gut; feature: human-associated habitat; material: faeces...
TGCCAGTATGATTTTGCTTCCAGACGCCCGGACTGACGATATAACTGAAAAAAACGTGCGTCGGGTGAGACGACTTCTGCTATAACCGTCCTTCCCGTTACGCCTTTATAACAGTGCTCGCAACCGTCAAGATTGCGCAACCGGACCTGTTCCGGCAGGCAATTTTCCTCAATGAGTTTCCGTTCTTCTGTACTCAGTTTGTCTGCCATTTCAGCATAAGTGCGCTTACAGTAAGGACAGAGTTTTTGTACCAGCCGTTGACTCAGCAGACCGATAAACAGAAGAGGATCTGCAATCAGCCTGGCCTGAATATTCTCCATTTCAAGGCGCTCAATAATATTCAGGGCATCGTTGGCGTGTAAGGTCGTCAACAGAAGGTGGCCTGTCATCGAGGCTTTGATTGCTGCTAATGCCGATGCGTGATCACGAATTTCGCCGTTCAGTATCGCGTCTGGATCAAGTCGCATAGCGGATTTAATCGCGTCAACCCAGCCATCGACGGAATCCCTGACTGCCGTCTGTATTGCGCCGGGAATACGGCCCTCCGGCGGTGATTCAATGGTGAAAAGGCGTTTTCGGGGGAGACGCATATTATCGTTATGGTTGAAACCAAACGTGCTCAGATAGGCTTCTGAAGCCGTTCTCAGAGTCGTTGACTTACCGGACCCTGTAGGGCCGGATAAAACGATAATTCCTTCCGGGCGTTGTAACATTCGCCTGATTGTCTGGATTTGTTGCGGCATGTAGCCAAGTTCTTCGAAAGTGGGAATATCCTCGCTGTCATCTTTAATCAGGCGGAAGACCGCGTACACACCACCCACGCACGGATAATGCGAATAGCGCGCCCCAAAAAGATTTACAGGCTTCAGAAAATTCTCTGCGATACGTGCATCCTGTGGTATTGCAGGGTCAAACTGCGTACCTTTGATAACATCACTCATTCCAGAATAGGCAGCACCCAGCAATTCCAGCCCTTCTTTACGCGGGATGACATCCAGAATTTCCAGTTCCCCATGCACGCGTGCTTCGACATAAGTGAACTCGGAGCCGTCCCGACCAGGTGTGATGTGCAAATCGGAACTTCCCAGTTTGTTTGCTTTCGCCAGGTAGCTAATGACCTTTTCCTGGTTGCTGTTTAAGTGTTGTGATGAGTTTGAATCAGACCTTTTTTCGCTGTCCTGGTAGCGGGATGCGATAACATCAAGAGTTGTCGAGGTTATATTTACCTGTCCGGGATATTTAACATTCAGAGTGCCAATATAAGCCTGAACAGCACGCTGTCCTTTACTGTTATCAGCGATATAAACCTGAACAGGTTTATCGTCTTTTTCAGATATACTGACGTATACAACATCAGAAATATCTTTTCCGGGATAGTCTGCGTCAGAAAAAAACATTATGTGTCGTCTCTTTCAATAGCATTAAAGAATAAGCTGGCGTTTCTCTGTACCATTCTGAATCCAGACGCCATTACCAGTGATTGATGCCACCTTATAAGAAGTACCAGGAATACTTTGCCCGACCTTGACATCAGTTACTGACCCGTCCAGGAGAGAAATTCGTGCTGACATTTGTTGTGGTGTACCAAATATTTCAATAACACGAAGTGATTTAGCGGCTACACGTTGCGCTGGTATATCGGTATCTGCAAGAGAAGAATACCCGGAAGAGGGCGTTATTGCTGGCGTTGCGGACGCTACACCATTCAAATCAAGATTACGCAATTCACTGACAGCCTTCTGACGCGCCAGCTTTGCTTCGTAAATTACCGTTTCAGCCTGAATCTGCTCTACCTGTAAAATGGTCGGAGATGAATATTTTATTTCGTCTTTTGGCGTGCTTTCAGATTCTGTTGCGTAAGCAAGTGAACTGAAAAAACAGACAGAAATAATCGTTGGTTTAATTATTTTTAACATAGAATGCACCTTTAATCTCATAATTCAGTCTTCCTTCTTCCAGTTTTATTCCTGCATACTGGAAGCGAACGGCAGGTTCATGAAAGTTAGCGAAAAGTATTGAAGGCGGGGTGCTGGTCTGAATCATTAATTCATACTCGTTCCACGGGAGAATTATTGGACGGCCTTCTTCATCTGTTTTTGTGTTTTCAATTTCCTGCCAGGTGAGTTTTAACCTCATTTTTTGTGCAAATGTTGTCAGGCGTTCCTGAATATCTGTTGCCTGTGGCAATGTGTCCGGGGTAATTGGATCAGGCGAAACGTCAAAACTGACAGGAAGAGAAAATCCCCCGGCGCTGCCTTCTGGCAATACAAAAGTTGCTGTGGTTGTCCCCTGGAATATTTCTCGTATCCGTGTGCTGAAGTCCTCGACCGTAACGCCGCTCAGTTCCTTATATGATGTGCGTAACAGCCCGTCATTACCGGATGTGCTGCATTCAGCAAGGTCAAAACGCCATCCGGCGATCGATAAGGGCAGTGCATCCCATTTATCAATGCATTTATCAATAAATGGTTTTATTTCAGGTAAATGTTGCCACGGTGGGGCAATCTGTATTGCCTGTTTGTCTGCCATTTCTTTTGCCAGACGAAGACGTGCAGCTTCTGCCGCAGCTTCTTTTTCCCGGTATTCCTGGTACATGGTGATCCCGTTCCAGAGCAGTATGGCCAGAATGGCACTTCCGCCATAAATCATGAACTGACGTTTTCGGGATACGCGAGTAAACGCCGCCTCTTTCGGCGGTTTTTTTACGTCAATCAACGCAGACAGAGTGAGTGAGGGGAGTGCCTGGCTGATATCCCATGATTCAGGCTGGTATAGTTTCCAGCCGGGTTCTGGTGTTTCATTAAACTCAAGAAATGTTGTCAGAGCACTCATGATCTGACTTTTGTTACCTACAACATCGTTGACGAGAACGTTATTGACGCAGGAAACAAAGCCATAAAGATCACCGAGTTCGCAGATAGCGTATCCGTCAGGTTCGATGAGGGGTTTTATCATCAGTGCCAGTGACCAGAATGAGGACGCCCCTGTGGGAAGATCCTCTTTTCTGATAAATGCCACCATCGTTTTGGTTTCATTTTCTGAATCCTGATACTGACAGGAGAGAAAATATTCAGCGTCGTTTTTTCTTGCGAATGTACGCGCATTCTTTTCTTCTGAAGGAAGCGTTTTCCAGTCCAGACCGGAGAAAAAAGCACGCTTGTTTTTAATAACCGAAGTGAAATTCCGGTTATTCTGATTATTCTCAGACAAAGTGACCTCCAAAAAAACTCCCTGTGTTTTTTCAGGGAGTTTTCAGTTAATTAGTTCACATTTTTTATTACTGCACTGGAGCCGGAATTAAGCACATTTGGTGTAATCAAAACGACCAGAATCGTGTCGCCGTCTTCGCTGTTAATGCCACCCCCAAGTCCAAAGAAGGAGGGGGTTATTACACCTTGCTTACTGGTTTTCCGGTTTGATTGCTGGAATCCACTCAGAATAACTGTCTGGCCTGATTTCAGGTCAATAGTCTGATTAATTGTTTTCAAATCCACATTCGGTGTTTGTGCTTTACTGCCGCCACTTTCGAACACCTCAAAAGTAGGTTTGTCAGACAGACTCATTGAGAACAGCAATTGCAGGTTTTGTGAATCCGGCTGAATGTATGGAAGCAGAGTCATATTGAATCCGGTCGTTATTGTTGCCGCATTCAGTGACGTGGATGATCCCACATTGGCGGTAGAATCGGTTGTGACACTTTCAATGAAGCCCTGCTGATTGGCAATTTGCATAGGGACAGGCGTCAGGTTTTTAGTCACAGCGGAGTTTTGCGTTACGACACTGACGCTGCCTTGTGACGACAGGGCTTTCAGAAATGCTTTTGAGCCAGCCAGCTTACCGTCCACGATGGATACACCACTGGTAATAACATTCTCGGCGGCATCACCAAATGAGCCACCAAGACTCAGACCAAGATGACCATCATTAAATACTGCGTTCCAGTCGATTCCCGCCTGTTCCTGGCTTGATTTCTTGATACTCAGGATTTCAACGTTCAGCACAACCTGACGACTCATTTCATTATTGCGCTTGTTCACAATCTCCTGAACGCTGTCCAGTACATCCGGGGTATCTGTTACTGTCAGTGAACCTGTGGACAGATACATGCGCCCTGTACCTGGTGTCAGCATTGAGGAAACTTCGCTTTTCAGGTCGTTGTACAGCGATGATTTCATTTCCACGGTTGTAGTTTGCGTATTTGATGCGTCGCCAGTCATACCGCCAGAACTTGTAGAGCCGGTACTGCCACTGGAAGACATTGTGCCGCTCACAACTTTTGAGTTGTATGCCACATTGCTGTCCATATATGTAATCGGGAATGAGCGCGTTTCCAGATAGAAGAATGTGATACGACCTTTATCGTATTTCCAGGATATTCCCAGCCGTGAAGATACGGTTTGCAGTAGGGCAGGAAGCCCGGAGATATTCAGCTCAGGGAGTGATGTACCGCCAGAAGAGACTTTTACTGGCTGACTGCCTACTGACGCCAGAGGAACCATTCCATTTGCATCAGGTGCTGGAATTGAGCCTGTCATTTGTTGTGTTGAGCCAGTGCCTGTACCGTTCAGATAGGTCCAGACATCGGCGCTGATTCGTACCGGGATATGACAGGTTTGTGTGATGCGTTGTGCGATCTGGCGTAGCTCAATATCTGAACGAGTATTAATCACAATCGGGCAGGGCGGCGCTGATTGCTTTACCTGCTTTTCAATAATTGGCGTTGTATTAATCCATTGTTTTGTTGAGTCCTGGATAACCGGGTTATTACGAATTTTTTTCGCGTATTCAGTCGCTTTTTGTGCGTCTCTTTCGGCTGCAAGTTCATTAGCATTGATTTTTTTGAAGTTTGCACAGCCTGATAATAAAAAAGAGGATATTAATAAACAAAGCAATTTTTTATTCATATTTAATTAACTCCGGTACTGGAATGATAACTGTGCATCCTATTTCATCGTGAGAGCGGGTTAACGATATAACTGTGTCGAAAAGATTTTGTATCTGTACGCCGCCATCTGAAGGAGTCGTGACAACAATAAGACGTTTGCCACGTTTCCTGGCTGTTTTAATAAATCGAACAATAAACTGAACAACTTTTGATTCCCGTAAGTTGTTACCGATGGCTACACTATTAAGAACCAACGTTTTTTCAGGTGCAGATAAAAAGTCAAAATAATCAAAATTTTCATCGCAAAGATAATGGTGTTTTAGAAGGGGAAGGTGTTCATGGCGTTTATAAATATCACAGAAATCAAAATATTTAACGTCAGTGTCATTGATTAGCAATTCTGCTAAAAGTGTTGATTTTCCAGTTCCAGTTTCGCCTATAATCAGAATATGTTTTTCAGAGTTTATCAAAACATCAATGGCTTCTTTCATCATATTCATATTCATATTCATATTCATATTTATCATATTCGAGTGTTTTATTCTCATAATAGAATCCTGTCTTTGCTAATCAATAGTATCTTTATTGCGAGGATTATTCAGATACGTCTGTTTTATCGTGATTATCAAGGTCTGGATTAGTAATCACATTGCCTCCGGCAACCATGACTTTTTTTCCTCCAGCTTTAGGGAGATAAATTTCTGCAATTTTTGCTATTTCATCCATGACTTCTTGTGTAAACAGGTTTGGAATGTCAACATGATTGTTACGGGCGATATCCACGCGGCGTTTAAACTCTGGTTCTTCAAACCAGATTATTTTGTTGGCAATAAATGGTCGGCTAAATTCACTGGTTATAATTTCACGGATTGCAATATTTCTGGCTTTATTCTTCTTATCCCGGAGAGACACAATTTCTTCAGGAAGAAGAACCGGGCGCTCTATTACATCATCATTCCGTGTACGTGAACTTCCTCCCTTACCACCACCACTGGATATTGAGCGTTTGGATATTTTCATATCACGCACCCCAATCTCTTCTGAAATCTTTTTAGCCAGAGCATTTTTTGATTTCGGCGGATAGTAAAGCACAACAGCACTGTTTTCAGTGAATGTGGTCCATCCTTCCTGACCGTACATATCGCTTTTTTGCCCTTGTCCTTCATTCTGAAGAATGAACATAAAGCGGTTATAACCTGCTGTAAAACCAACAGCGCGTTCAATGACCTCCGATTTACCCATTGATGTAAATTCATCCAGGAGAATAAGACACTGGTATTTCAGGTCCGGGTTGTGTTCCGGTAGTTCACGACAGTTTTCATTAACCAGTAATGAGAAGAAAAGGTTTACAATTTTCTCATGAGTGATTAAAGCATCCGGTGTTAGACCAAGATAAATTGACATGGGCTTTTTACGAATATCCCGGATATCAAAATCACTGAAATTCGTCGCCTCAGCAGTAATAGGGTTGCTGAAGATGCTCAGCGGTGATGAAAAGTTTGTTTCTATACTTCCCCTTGTGCGATCTGGTGCTGACATGAACTTAAAGAAGAATGATTTTGTTTTATCGCTAATCCAGCTACGGTTTTCAATTTCCTGTCCCATCCATGCGGCGAGATCCTTGCCGCCATCGGGAACCGACGTTTTCAGTATGGCGCTGATGGAAACAAGAACGTCCGGTACATTATGACCTTTGGCTTTCTGTTCCAGGTGAAAACGCTCCTTGTCCAGCAGGTAAAGTCCTAACCCGACAAAAAGGTTTCGTGCAGAATCAGACCATATAGGATCATCACTTGCCGGGATAAGGATTGCGGCAATTTTTGCCAGGTCCGTTTCACGAAGTAAATCACTGCGACTGACGCAATCCAGAGGATTCCAGCGGTGAGAGCATATCTGTCCTTTAATGGCCTGGTCGATAGTTTCCGCGTATCCGGCGGGCGCAAAGAGAAAGCATTTTTGCCCTAATTCTTTTTGCCTGAATCCGGCTGATAAAAACCAGTTTTCAAGTTTGATATCCAGTATAACCATACTTCCTGGATAGTTTACGCAGTTGGGGATAACAATCCCCACCCCTTTACCAGAACGTGTCGGGGCATAAAGAATTAAAAATTGTTGTCCGGCGAAATAAATAAATTGTTTTTTGTATCTCCCCTTGAACATTTTACCGATGAGTATTGGTGGATGTTTGTAAGGTGATTTTTTATCCGGGAAAAAACCTGATTTACTCAGGTCCATATCAGTTGCGAGCCGGGCGTCACCGTAGATGACTTTTTTAGGCATAATCCCAATCACGACAATCAACATGAATATGGCAAAGAATATTAATGGAACGCTGAATCCAAACCATGCCATAAAAACGAGTTTTTTATATTGTGGGTTGCCAGAAAATGTTGAGATTACAGAATGGAATGTATCCCACTTGAGCAAAGACATATCAACGGATGAATATCTTAATGCTGTGTATCCACCGAGATAGTTTGAGGCTATAAGGACACCCACAAGAAGCAGTAACAGGAAGAGAATTAACCCTCCCGTCTTTTTTGCATCCATAGTTATCTCCAGAATTTACATTGTGCTCAAAAAGCGATTTTTTTCTTCGGGTTCGTAATACAGTTCAGTCATTCTGGTATGGTTGAAAAAAAGAATGACATCAATTGATGTTTTTATCGTGCGCATGATGAGGTCCATATCAACAGTCATACCAACATCAGATTGTTTTACAATACTTGCCAGTCGTGAAAATGAGGCATAAGTATTATTAGCATGAATGGTACTGATTGAGCCTTCATGCCCTGTATTAAGCGCCTCCAGATAACTCCATGCTTCATTACCCCTAAGTTCAGCAAGAAAGATGTGATCTGGCTTTAATCGCATACACGCTTCAATGATTTCCTTCGCTTCAACGGTATTTTTTTTGTAGAAAAGCCGGATATGGTTTGGATGCAGCGGCAGAGACATTTCCGGTACATCTTCAACGGTTATATAACGCCGTTCAGGTGGAAAGATATCTGCAATTGCCTTTGCTATAGTTGTCTTACCGGAGCCAGTCCCACCGACGATTAAAAAATTAAGACGGTCTTTAACTGCCTCTCTTAAAAATCGAGCTTTAGATTGACCATCTGGACGCCGGGATAATTCATACAGGTAGCGTTGCCGTTCAGTCAGGATGGCTTCGTGTTTCGTCGCAATCCTGACATTATCAAAACGCCCTGTTCGGACATAATCATCTATAGTAAAGCGCGTTAATGATGGCTTACGGATAGATATCACAACGCTGTTATTTTCTGTTGCAGGTGGAATGATGATTTGTCCACGTTCCCCACCGGGAAGAACTACCGATGCAATGGGATTATCATGGCTAAGTGGTATTTTTATCTTTGATAAGTTCGTCAGAGTTTTGGCAAGTGTCATTAAATTATCAAAAGTCGCGTCTGGCGCATCTTTAGATTCCCAGCCATTTTTCCCTTCAAACCATATTGTTCCTGGTTTATTCACAGATATTTCTGTGACATGTTCAATATTAAGAACAGACTGGATACCCGTCATATCCAGATATCGTCTTGCGGTTTTACTGTTATCTCGTGGTTGTGATGTATTACTGGTATCTCTGATGTTATTCATATCAATTGCTTTACTGAATTACTGAAGTTCATATACGGATGAAAAGTCGATATTTCGCGGAACAATAACAGACAATACAGTCCCCTGATTAATATATGCCGTGGGGGGAATATTTATCGTATTGTCCAGCGTTGTTTTTGCCATTTCTTTTGTTGCGTCAGATGTGTTTTCGTAGGTGATATTGCTGTTTGAGCCTGTTTGTTGCGTGCTGTTTTTCAGAATATCTAAACCATCACCAAGTAATGACAGCAGCAATGCACCACCAAAACGCTGACCAAAATGATTATCGACCCATGCAGGAAGGCCGGAAGCACCCAGACTGTCAGTGCCAAGTGCGCCAATGCGCACATTGACATTTTCATCTTTGAGCGTTGTCCAGTTAACGAACACACGGGCTACTCCCTGTGTCATGACTTTATTCTGCTCCCCGATCAGTAATGCTCCTTTACGGGCAAGAAGCACTTCGCCGTTATCCGACCAGACGTCTCGTGTTAACTGACACATTGTGATACCGGGATAAGAGGTTACGATTTTCGTTTTGAGCACACAGGATAATGCTGTTCCCGCAGATAACAGATATCGGCGGTTCAGCACAGGGGATACCTTTCCGTCTGCGTACTGACTGCCCTGTAAATCATCTCTTTCCTGGTTTTTTTCGCCTTGTTCCTGATTGTCGATCTTCACCATTGTGTCGCCCATCAGTTGACGGATGGATTTTGGCAATGGTTGTGGTTGGTTTGGATCTCCACTGGCGGTTTGGGGAGTGCCGTTGGCTATCACATTGACGGCTGTTTGATCGGCCTTTTGTGATGCTGGCGCTGACGGGGCATTGTCTGCCTGTTTCTGTTCTTGCTCCTCCTGTGCTTTCCTGCGGTTAGCGGCATCGAGTTTTTCCTTTTCTTCGATGTTTTTCATCATTGTTGTCAGTGAAACGCCATTGTTGGTATTTGTGACCAGTGTCTCGTCAGACTTCTCAAGAGGTGTTTGCTGAACGACCTGTTCTCGTGAAAGAACTTTAAACAAGATAATGATCACAAATAACGCGGCAATCAGTAATATGATGAGGATTAATATTTTTTTTGGTGCTGCTTTACCTTTTACTTCGATAATTCCGCGATTTCCCGCGTCATTATTTTTTTCATCATCTTTATTTTTCATAGCTGAACTTCTCTACTCGTGTTTTTCCGTTTGACGTACCTTTTTTATTCCACGGACGATTAACGATTGATGATGTTCTGATATCTGCAACCTGATCACCCAGGCGCAAACGGAGATTTTCAGCCACGTCATAGTAAACCATTGTGTTTTTATTTCTGTCTCCGTTAACCAGATGTTCATTTCCATCGGCATCAACACGATAAAGGACCGGAATTTCCTGTTTATTAGTCCATCTCATACATGTAAATTCGCCATTATCCCATACCTGATAAGGGAAAATTGATTTGTCCCCCTTGAGTTGATAATGACCATTAATTATTCCACCATCAGTGCATGGAAATGGCCTTTCAGTCATTACGGTAGCTGACGGTGGTTTCGGATAATTAAAACGCAGAATATACGTGGGTTGTTTTGTGGTCGATATCAGGTAGAGAGGATAAATATGTTTATTTGTCTGAACGGTAACGTTTGTATCCGGTTCTTCTGCTTTTGGACGCAGAAACAGAGTGTTGTCCCTGACCGATACTGACCAGGCTTCTGGATCACCAATTCCGACATCTTTTATTGTTTCGTCTTGTCCGAACTTAATTGTTGTTTGTGCGCCTGCTTTTACGCGCACATTAAATACATCCTGCTCGTTATAATCTACGGTCTGAATACGCCCGTCTCGTTCCGATGGTGTGCCGTACATAGCTGCTAAAGCACCAGGTACTTGTAGCATCGACAAAAGAACTATCGCAGTAGTGCGTTTAAGCATCATTTTATAACCTCTGGATCAGGTTGGTAGCTCAGAACTTGCAGTCCCAGCGGATTCACAAGGCGCTCTTTTTCTGTTTTGATATCTTTATCCCAGTCAAAAGAAATCGTCGAAATCCACTCTGTTGCTCTGTATCCGGGGGCGGGTTTACCAGATAAATCCAGTACCATTTTTTTGAAACGCACCTGCGCCATATCCTTCCTTAGAAGGATTACTGAATTAATCTGGACCTTAATTTTGT